>Ga0183095_10002_pt2 | contig 296371 bp, 309 predicted proteins | sample BioMet4_FD_130346 | JGI IMG/M metagenome (GOLD analysis project Ga0183095, IMG submission 130346) | Microbial communities from bioreactor (seeded with sewage sludge) at LBNL, California, USA - Biofuel metagenome 4 (v2) (version 3) | ecosystem: Engineered > Bioreactor > Anaerobic > Unclassified ...
CCCTCCGTGAGGGTGCTGCCGTTGTCGCGGAGAAGCATTTCCTCGAAGCGCAGAAGAAAGTGCACCCGACCATGAATGACAACCTCCGGGACTACTACGGCAAGATCCAGCAGCACTTCAAGGGCGGCCTGCCGCAGAAAGTGCAGCCGCCGGAGTACCAGTAAATTTTTCTTTTTTAAATTACCTGATAGTCCGGGGCCTGACGCTCTGCATGGATCTTATCGCATGTTCCGGTTCGCACCACGCAAAATGCCGGCAGCCGATGCATGAAGGTCGGACGGATTGAGTGCAGGTGTCAGGAAACGGATCCGGTATTGCGGCCGGATCGTAGCGATCGTTTTTTTGTCGCACAAAGGAGCCGTCGGGTTTCATCCGGTAATTGTACCGGCTGCTGCACATGCCGTAATCCGTGTTGAGCATGCAATAGCCTTCGATCGTGATGTAGTTCCAGGAATGGACTGAAGGGTAGTAGTCCCTAGAACTGTTTTCCGTTTTCATTGCCGGATCGTTTTTTTGGAAGGGTCAATGGGTTTGTGGTCGTACGCGACCAGGCCCCCGCTATGCGATGGCGTGAGCGGCTTCTTTGAGCCGGCCGTTCCGGCTGCCGGTTTGATTGTCAATTTTTGGCTCCGTGAGAATTTAGAATCCTGCCGGACACAGGATCTTTTCATTTTTTGGCCCGGTACGCCTGGTTCGGGTGATGGGGATTACCAGGCTTGGTATATTCCAGTATTCCGTCCCGAATCATGGGTGAGATATAGCTGCGGAAGATCCATCCCTTGTTCCTGTTCAGGATTGCTGCGAGCTCGTCAACGGTGAATGCCCGGACAGCACAGAGTTTTGCAATAATTTTCTGGACATTCCCCGGGGGACTTCTCTGCCCCAGCCCTTTGATCTCCTCCTGGAGGTTGGTAGGTAAGGCCTGGAGGTTGGTAGGTAAGGCCTGGAGGTTGGTAGGTAAGGCCTGGAGGTTGGTAGGTAACGAGCCGGGCATGACTGAAGTAAAATCCGTAAGTGTCATTTTTTTCTCGTGAGCCGGTGTTTTTTGGTCAACATGGAGAGTCTTCCCTGACAATTCCGGACGGAGCAGATTCGGAGTGGGTGTGTAGTAGGTCATCGCAGAATGGGGATGCTGCTGGAGCAGTCCAAGGTCCCGTAATCTCCGGAGGATCCCGCTTGCCTCAAGCGTATCGAGTTTCGTGTAATACCGGCAGATTGCATTGTTTACCCAGCCATTCTCGCGGGCATGGATGAGAATGCGTGCCTCGTCATCGCTTAAGTTTGCCTCCTTGAAATGTGAAAGCCATGCAATGTCCTGCTTGTCAAGGAAATGATGCATCAGGAATGTGGCAGTAAACTGATCGTGTTCGCGATCCGAATCAAACGACGGGGGAGAAAGATTTGCATGATCCATGAGCTGCTGCATGACCCGTATACCGCTTCCCTTATTTTCCGCATATTTTGTCTCGTGCAAAACGCTTGCGATGGTCGGGTTGCGGGTCTGCGAGCCGGGTTCTCCCAGACGCTCAATCGGCTTGAGCGAATGCCCGGGATTCCGGATCTCAAGCCGGTTGGCATACCGTATGACTTCAACCGGCCCATGGATCTGGTAACTCCGGTGCATCACCGCATTGACCAGGGCCTCCCGGATCACACGCGGCGGAATGCGGGGCTCTTCTTCACGTTTGAGTCCTTCAGACCGGAAAGAGAACGCCCGGGGAATATCGTCCATGATCGCAGCCTGGCCCCGGGGCAGCATCCGAAAGAGTGCATCTCTCATCTCGATAGTCTCAAATGGATGTTCCGGATCATCGACCCACATGCGACCGGGAACGCGGATGTAGTCCAGCCTCATCATGGGGAAATATTTCCGGAGGGCTTTTCTTGTACCAAAAAGGATCAGGCCCGCAACCGTTGGACGCCATATCGTTCCGTCCTGTTTGATACAGTTCAGCGATTCAAGAAGGCCCCGGTTATCGTAGCGTAATTCTTCAGCGGCAGGATCAACCTCGGCCCTTGCCGCCCTATATTCGTTTATTGCGTCTTCGTCAAGATCTGTGAGCAGCGAATCAGGGACAATCGTCTCATCATAGGATCTTATCAGGCCTTGCTGATACAAAACCTGAAGATCATCGTCTGAACACTTCTGGTTGGTGGAACCGATACGCCGGAAAGCACCTTTTGGCAAGCCGACCTTTTTAAAAAAGACCGGCTTGTCTCCAGCCGGAACTTCGGGCATGAATATCCCAATAACCGTTTTATTCTCAAGGATTCCGACAACAAATGCCGGTCGCAGGATCTTGTTGAATCGTGTTGCACACTGATCGGCAATATCGCATTGAAGTTTATCAGGGTTGTCAATCCCAACAACACAGTATTTCTGTTCGGTTTGATTTTCGCACTCGGAGACCCCTAATAAAAGATAACCTCCGCCAAGGCCCGGTTCGTTGGCATATGCACAGATGGTCTCCATGACAGAGTCCCCAACTTCGCGGGAGGTCTTTGCATCTACCCGGGGGTGTTCATCAAGACTGTTGAGCTGCTCAAAAAGTTCGAATAATTGTACCTCTTTCATGGCGCCCCCGGAATTCTGGTAGTTGCATAATCTCTTTTTCAATTATCTTAAGATCTGTCCCACTGTTTTTAGTGATCAATCCCCCGGTTCATTGACCTAACCGCCACCATCCCCCCAATATAAATACGGACCTCCCCCCACAGAAGATCAGGGAAAAGAATGTCCGGGAACATCTGTACGAAACCTGCACGGAAATTCCGGCGGACCGGGTACGCGAGGAAAACCGCGTCCCGCCCCGCCGCTTTCTCTCACCCCATGATGCCAGCTCTCGTGCAGATCCCCGGGCATCTTTTTTATTCCCGCTAAAAAAACAGATCTTCAATGCCCGGTGCCGGGATGAGAGAGGGCTTCCCGGCCCGGTACCCTTACGCCCGTTGTTGTGGCCGTACGCCGGTAACCTCCGGTCCTGATCTCACCGGGATATGCAGATGCCGACAAAAGCGATCTTTAGTGGAATGCGCCGGTAACGTCCGGCAAAAAAGAGTGCCCGAAGGAATTTACTCCGGCTGTTTCGCGTTGATCTTTGCCGCCATGATGAAATCGTTTAACGTAAGTCCGCCGGCCGGGTAGGTATAGAGGCCGACCTCCACGAACTTTCCTTCGCGCAGGGCAAGGTCAGGGATGTGGCCTTCCTCGGTCGACATCACGATCAGGTCGTTGATGAACGCAATCGATCCCTCGCTGTCGTCAAACTCGAACGTGCGTTTCAGGTGTCCGTCAAAAAGCGCCCATCCGGGCACTTCTTTTATGAGCTCGACCGTGTCCTTCCTTGTAATCGGCGGCGTACCGGGCTTGTAGGTCGAGCACTTCTTCTGCGCGAGTTCCATACTAATGCGTCGGCCCCGCAACCAAAAAAGGTTTCTTAGAAAAAGAGGGGTTACCCGGCCGGTGCCGCAGCCTCATGAGTGCCGCAGTTCCCGTAATGCTTCTGGAGCACCACCATCACGACAAACGAGACGGGCAGCGCAATCACGAGCGGGTCGATCACCGCCCAGGGCAGCGGCAGAAGCGACGGCACGCCAAAGAGCGCCTGGCAGATCCCGAGCGGCTTGGCTTCCGCCGTGTGGACAAACGCGGTCCACAAGAACCAGACCGCGGCTCCCGAGACCATGCTTGCGATAGCGGCTTTTGTGGACGGGACTTTCGCATAGATCCCGACCGCGAACGCCGGCAGGAACGCCGCGGCACACAGGCCCATGAACATCGCGGTGGCCCGGGCAATGATCGAGACCGGCAGCGCAAAGGCAAGGATCGTGGAGAGGACCATCATTATGACGATCCCTATCTGGTGGTTCCGCAGGGAGAGGGCGCACTCCTTTCCCCGGCCCCAGAGATCGCAGGAAAGCGCTGTGCCCATAGCGTGGTAAAGCGAGGAGAGCGTGGACATTGCCGCTGCAAGAAGCGTGAGCATGAAGAGCGCCACGAAGAGATCGGGCATGGCCTCGTTGATAAAGAGCGGCATGATCGCGTCCACGTTCCCGCCGGCAGCAGTGATCGCGATCTGGCCCGAGTGCTGGTAGAAGTACACGTTTGAGAGTGCCCCGACCGTGAAGGCGACCCCGGTCATCATCAGAATAAAGATCCCGCCGATCAGCACCGCCCGGTTGAGTGACTTGTCATCCTTTGCGGTCATGAACCGGACCACCAGCTGCGGCTGGGCGAGCACACCGATCCCTACCCCGAGCACGATCGTGGTGACGAGCGTGTACCAGATGGGCGAGCCAAGGGCCGGCATCTCTGTCCACCCGGTCATGCCCTGCGAGCCAAGGGCCGCCGGCACGAGATTTGCCATGTTCGTGAGCGCTGCATTTCCCGCGGTCACGCCCCCGACAATGAGGTAAGTGAACACTAAAAGCACCGTCATCCCGATAAACATGATCGTGCCCTGGAACGCATCGGTGTACATCACCGCGATGATCCCGCCGAAGATCACGTACACGGCCGTGATGAGCGCAAAGATCAGGAGGGCCGTGGTATAGTTGATCCCGAGCGTGGGCTCGATGAACCGTGCCCCGCCGATCAAAATCGCCGCGGTATAGAGCGGCATCGAGATCACGATGATAAATCCGCTGATGTACTGGAGGAGCGGCGAGCGGTAGATCTTGCACATCAGGTCCGGGAAGGTAACGGCTGAGAGGCGCTGGCCGATCTCCCGGGTCTTTTTCCCAAAGAAAACAAACGCGAGCAGGATCCCGACACCGATGTTTAAGACCGTGAGCCAGATCAGGCCCATCCCGAGATTGGCTGCCTGGCCGCCAAAACCGATGATTGCGGAGGTTGAGATGAAGGTCGCTCCGTACGAGAGCGCGATTACCGCCGGGTGGCTGCTCCTTCCCGCGACAAGATAGTCCTCAGGGCTCTTTGTCTTCCGGTACGCATAGTACGCGATGATGAATGTAATGGCAAGGTAGACGACCACGAGCGCGGTCATGGTGACCGGATCAACTGCCACCGGTTTCCCCTCCCTTGTTCCAGTTGAGTATTCCGTATACGATACACGCCAGCGTAAAGCCGATGGCAAGCCCATAGCCAATCCATATCTGAGGATCAGGAATCCCAAGAACGAGCATAAGAATAAACCTCGGGTAACCTCTATGCAGGATACGATACACGGGGAACCACGTCAGAAAACGGGTCCCCTACCTAAAACCGAAGAAAGCGATAAACCGGGTCGAGAATCTTTTAAGACGGTCCCGTTGCGCCGGCATAGTGTTACCGGCCGGTTTTATGCGCGCGATCGTATATAACCGTTTTCATATTCTCCTGCCCCCCGGTCCTGCGTACCGGAAAAGGCCATAACGCGGGGGCACGAACCATGGAAGTACTACGACACCATCAGTATTTTCCGGCCTCCACGAGTCGCTCAGATCCGTGCTTGCAGAACGATTGGGCTGGACGGAGCTCCGCGAGGTGCAGGAGCAGGCGTACCGTGCAATCGCCCAAAAAAACGATGTGCTCGTGCTCGCACCGACCGCAGGGGGCAAGTCCGAGGCCGCGCTGATCCCGGTGGTCGACGATATTCTGAAGTCCGGTGCAGCGGGCGTTGCCTGCATCTACCTCTCGCCCTTAAAGGCGCTCATCAATGATCAGGAGGAGCGGATCGCGGCGTTTGCCCGGCCCACCGGTCTCTCGCTCGCAAAATGGCACGGCGATGTGCCGAAAGGCGGCCGGGGCTGGAAGGAGGGCGAGGCCCCGCAGTTTCTGCTCATCACGCCCGAGTCGCTCGAAGTGCTCCTGCACGAAAAGGAACTCCGTGCCGATCTCGCGAACCTGAGGTACGTGATCGCGGACGAGCTCCATGCCTTTGTCGAGTCCGAGCGGGGCGTGCACATGAAAGTCCTCCTTGACCGGCTCGACCGGATCGCAAAAAACCCCGTGCAGAGGATCGGCCTCTCCGCAACCGTCGGGAACCCTGCGGAAGTCCTTGCCTGGTTCTCGCCCGGCGCCTGTAAAAAAAAGGTGGTTATGGTCCCGGCGCCGCCGGCAGAGAAACGGTTCCGGTTTGTGGTCGAGCCGGACCCGGCCCGCCGGACCGAAGCGCTTGCCCGGCTCGTTTCTGGCAAAAAAGCGCTCGTCTTTGTCAGCAGCCGGGCCGGTGCAGAAGAGATCGTGCAGCTGGCGGCAGGAACGATCCGGAACCTCTTCATCCACCATTCCTCGGTTTCTGCGGCCAAAAAAAAGGAGGCGGAGGAATCCTTCCACAGCGAGGACGGAGCCTGCATTGTCTGCACGAGCACGCTCGAACTGGGGATCGATATCGGGGACCTCGACATCGTGGTGCAGGCTGGTCCGCCGGACTCGATCTCGTCGTTTCTGCAGAGGATGGGCCGGGCGGGCCGGAGGGACCGGCCGGCACAGGTAGCATGGCTCCTCTCCGATCCCCGCGAACTGCTCGTCAGCTGCGCCATCCTCGAATGCGCGAAGGAAAAACAGGTGGAGCCGCTCGTTCCCTTACAAAAACCGTACGCCGTGCTCGTCCAGCAGCTCTTCCTTTTTCTGGCGGCCGCACAGCGGGCGGGCCGGGGCACACTCGCCCGCGACCTCCTCACGCTCCCGGCGTTTGCGGGGATCCCGGAAGACGAGTTCGACCGGATCCTCGCGTACCTCGCAGAGGAAGGATATCTCGATGCGGATGGCGACATGTTCGTGCCGGGCGCAGGCCTGGAACGGGAGTTCGGCCGCTCGAACTACCGGGACCTGTACTCGGTGATTGCCGGCGGTGGCGAGTACCGGGCGGTGACGCCGGATGGCGAACCGGTCGGGATGGTGGATGCCCGGTTTGCCCGCCGGGAGAACCCGGGGGACTTTGCCCTTGGCGGCTCCACCTGGTCGGTGGTCAAGTGCGATGAGAGCCACAACCTTGTCGTGGTGGTCCCGGGGAGCGGTGGCATCAGGTCGGGGAGGATCTTTACCTCCCCGGGCGAAGAGGCCTCGCTCTCGCCGGTTGTCTGTGCAGCGGTGCAGCGGATTGCAGCGAGGGGTAAAAGCACACTCCCGCTCGGGGAGGCAGAGCAGGAGATCCTTACCGCAGCGCTCCGCAGCTTTCCGGAGGGTCTCCCGGCCGCCGGCCTTGCCGTCCGGGAGGAGAAGGGACCGGCCGGCAAAGCCGTGGTCGTATATTCGTTCCACGGCAGCCGCTGCAACCGGGTGCTTGCATATCTCCTCCGGGGCCGATTGAAGAAAACCGATGTGCGCTACGATGACGAACGGGTCCGGATCTTCCGGGCCGGAAAAGAAGGGGCTGTTGAGAAGGTGGCAGGAGCGATCCGGGAGATCGCAGCGGTCCCGTACGAAGAGAACGGTAGGTTCCTCCCCCTGCCTGCACATGCAGCATCGAAGTTTTCCCGTTGCCTGCCCGACAACCTTGCCCGAAGGCAGGCGCACGTGGACTATTACCGGCTCGGCGGCTGCCTTGCGATCCTCGGATCCGATTCGGTGGCTGTACTTCCCGGCCCGGATCAGTTTAAGAAGACGAATGGCGTATCATAAAAAATAACGAACGTCAAGGAAGGATTCGTTCCCATGAAAGCATATCTTGTTTTTGTTCTTGCCGCCGTCTGCCTCATCCTCGTTGCGGGATGCACGCAGAGCGCAGCGCCGGCCCAGCCGGTAACAACCAGCGCCACACCCACTGACCAGGTCACGGCAACCTATACCTACACCCTGGAAAAGACCGCGACAACAACGCCGGTCTCGGTCTCCGACAACACGATCATCATAAAGGATATGGCATTCTCCCCGGACACAATCACGGTAAAGGCCGGCTCGATTGTCCGCTGGGTCAACAAGGACAGCGTTACTCACTCAGTCGTGTTCTCAAAGGAATCCAAGATCAACCCGTCGGGCGTCATGAGGAATGGCGAAGGGTTCTCGGTCCGGTTCTATGACGCCGGTACCTTCCCCTACTATTGCGGCCTCCACCCGGAGATGACCGGTACGGTGATCGTGACGCAATAATGTTAGAGGAGATCACGTTTTATCCCATTTTCGGGAAACCCCTCATCGTGTACCTCGGGATCCTGACGCTTACAGGCTTTCTCTGTACCGCGGGAATTGCCGTTGCGAACCGGCGCGGTATCCACACGATCCCCTTTGCCTGGCATCCCCGGCTCGCGGTCTTCTCCATCGCATGTGCGGTTATCCACGGGACGCTCGGCGTCCTGATATTTTTTTAAAAAACAGGGGTTATGCTATGGCGGGGAGATCCTAGGGAGCATCCGGCGAAAAGGAAAGGGCCGATCAGTATCCGGCAATCCGGAGCAGCGCACCGACAAGGATCCCGAACATGGACGATGATGCCGATATCATCCCGAGCAGGATGTAGCCGGCAACGATCCCGATCTTGAGGGGCGTATAGGTACGGTTGATGTTGAGGCGCCGTACCGTACGGAACGGTTTGACATCTGCCGAGATCGCAGGTTTGTTCTTCTTTATCTTTATCATCGTCCGATCACCCCGGTAAAATAGTGGGGAATAATCTCCAGTTACGATATACTACGTACAGGTGATATTTAGGATTTTGTATACTGGAAATATACCAATCCGCATTTTCCCGGAAGGTATGCGGTCCCTTACGGACTCTCTGTCATCACCTTTTTTTTGGATATGATCGATCTCCGGCAGGCCAAACGGGGCCCATCCCGGCCGGTCAGGATTGCTCCTGCCCTGCCGGCCAATAGCAGGTGTGCTTTTTGTTTGGTGCAGGCAAATTCGCAGGAAGTACGTGGGGCTGTTGGTGAAGTAGGGACGAAATAAAAACAGCACTGGTATGCAGCAGCGGTTTTGTACGGGATGGTTGGCCGAAGTACGAGTAGTACGGAGCTGCCTGCAGAAGAGGAACCCGCCATTCGGATCGGGACTGCGGATAGGTACGCCGAGGGGGAGATTTGAACTCCCGAGGCGCAGGGCGCCAGTAGCTTTCGAGGCTACCGCCTTCCCGGGCTAGACTACCTCGGCACTCGCTCAATCATGTTCTTTTCGATCCCACTAAAAGTTACCTATCGGAAATGCCGGGATCGCCCGGGTAAAAAAGAAAAATATGGTATTTTTGTTATGCCATCGGCGGCATGCCGGCCGGGGCTTTGGACTGGGTGATCATCATGTCGTCGACCCGGATCAGCATGATCGCGGTCTCGGAAGCGCTCTCGATCGACTGGCGCTTGGAGCGGAGCGGTTCGAGCACACCCTCGGCGTGCATATCGATGACCTGGCCGTTATAGACATTGAGGCCGGCGGTCTTCTTGCCCTTGGCGTGGGCGTTCTTGAGCTCCACGAGCTTGTCGATCGGGTTGTAGCCCGAGTTCTCGGCAAGCGTGCGGGGGATGACCTCGAATGCCGTTGCATATCCCTCGATGGCGAGCTGGACCCGGCCTCCGACCGTCTCGGCATAGTTGCGGATCTTCATTAAGAGTTCGGTCTCGACCGCACCGCCGCCGACCACGTACGTGCCGTCCTCGATGGCGTCCATAATCACGCTGGTGCCGTCGACTACTGCCCGCTCGAGCTCGTCAAGCAGGTAGTCGCTCGTGCCGCGGAGCAGGATGGTGGTTGCCTTCGGGTTCTTGCAGCCGGAGATTATCGTGATGTCGATATCGTTGTCTTCCTCAACGGCTTCCGCAGTGCCGAGGTCCTTTGCCGTGAGATCCTCGGGCTTGTTCACGATATTTGCATGGAGCGCCCGGGCCGCGTACTTCATGTCCTTCTCGGGCACATCCTCGACTGCGTAGATCCCGTTCTTTGCAAGGAAGAACTGGACTGCGTCCGAGATACCCTTCTGGCAGAGCACCACGTTTGCACCGGCGGCCATAATGGCGTCGGCGAGCCGCTTTAAGGTCTCGCGCTCCTGTTCGGAGAATGCAGAGATCTGGTCGGCGGTGGTGATCTTGATCTTGGCTTTGACCTGGGTCTTTGTGATCTCCAAGGGCGTTGCAATCAGGGCGACCTTGGCCTTCGTGACCTTCTTTGGCATGCCCTCGTTCACGCGCTTCTTGTCAAGGACAATGCCCTTGATAAGCTCTGCGTCGTCCATGGACTGGCCCTTCTGCTTCTTGATGAGGACATCGTCCTCGTCTGCCAGGTACTTGCCGTCGACCTTCTCTGCGATTGCCATGACCGCATCGACAATGATGCCGTCGAGTTTCTTCTTGACGGACTCAATGGACTTGCCGGTGATCGAGGTGTCGGCGATCTTAAGAAGGGTTTTCCGGTCCTTCGGGTCGACCTTGAACGAGAGGGATTTCGTGATCTCGAGCGCTTTTTCCATGCCGAGCCGGTATCCCTGGGCGATCACGGTCGGGTGGATGCCCTGTTCGAGCAGCTTTTCGGCCTGCTCCATGAGCGAGCCGGCAATGACGACCGCGGTCGTGGTGCCGTCGCCGACTTCATCGTCCTGGGTCTTTGCGACCTCGATGACCATCTTCGCGCCGGGGTGCTGGACCGAGATCTCCTGTAAAATCGTAGCGCCGTCGTTCGTGATCACAATGTCGCCGGTGGATCCCACGAGCATCTTGTCCATGCCCCGGGGGCCAAGCGTAGTCCGCACGGCACCCGCAATTGCCTTTGCGGCCATAATGTTCGAGCGCTGGGCTTCCTTGCCGGTGTTGCGCTCCACATTGTCTTTTAGGATGATAATCGGTTGACCAGATAACATAGATGATCCTCTAATGCTGTAAAAGGTGGAATTGAACTTCTATATAAAAATGATCTAGTGGTGTTCCGGTAAAAACGGAACGCTTCAGTCTATACGGGATATCTTGAAGAGCGAGTACACCGGCACGCCATCGATATCCCGGATACCGCGCTTGTCGAAGATCACCCAGATGGCAACGGGCGTTGCCCCGTGTTTCTTTAGGTATTTCACGACTTCCCGCATTGTATTTCCCGAGGTCATCACGTCATCGACAATAATGCAGCGCTCGTCTGCAATCTGTGCAAAGTTCCCGCTGATTGAACCCACCGGGTGCTCGCTTGCATTCTGTTTTGCCGGGTGGTAGATCGCAAGCTTTGCCGCCTCCTGTACGGAGATCACGGTTGCAAGCGGGATGCCCGAAAGGGCGATCCCCACGATCACGTCCGCTGCCGGGGACTCATCCGTTTTCTGCGCCGAATAGTACCGGTTGAGGAGCATCTGGGCAATGCCGTCAAGGAGAGGTGCCTGGCTGCTCACCGCGGTCCAGTCGATGTGGACATCCTTTGTCGGAGCGGCCGCCCCTCCCTTTGCCTGGGTTAAAAGCCAGGTGACCGTTTCCATGGAGAGCGATAGTTCGTCTGCAATCTGGCCGGGGCTGTGCCCTTCGGATAACAGCACCTTTGCCCGGGCAATCAGATCGTCAAGGGAAGACATAGAAAAGAAGATTTGTGGTAATCTATTTAAGTTTTCGTCTGATGGCCGCACCGCAGACCGGGCATTCGCCGCCGGGCATCTCCGTCTTGTAATACCGCCCGCAGCCGCTGCAGCGGTACTTCCATGCAACCGGTTTTGCGGCCCGCTGCCGGAGCGGCTGCACCGGGATTTTTAAGGCCGCTGCCACGTTCTGGATCGCAAAGTCGTCGGTGAAGATCGTGGCGCCAAGGCCGAGCGCCAGCGCGAGCAGATCGGAGTCGGTGGCCGAGATCACGGAAACGTCGCCGGTCTTTTGTGCGGCCTCTTTTACCCGGGCGAGACCGCCCTTCTCCGGCGCCTGCACCACAAGGCCGGCGGAAACGAGCAGGTCGAACCGGCATTTGCTTTTCAGGTCAACGAGTTCATCGACAACCGATGGCGTGGTGTAGCACTCCCCGTCCGCCGGGTAATCCAGAAAAAAGACTGAGGAATCAAGCACGCATTTCATCAGGATGACCGTTCTTGTCCGGGCAGGGAAGATTCCCCGCTGTTTTAGTGTTTCAGTGCCGCTGCAATGCAGGAGGCTGCCGATATCCGGCTGCATCCCCGCTCGATCGTATCGCTGCAGAAGATCTCGCGGATGCCGCTCACCTTTAAGTGGGAGTACGCCCCGCCGATCAGGACCCCGTGCACGCAGGCCGCGTACACGTCCGTTGCCCCCTGTTCGTACAGCATGCCCGCGGCGGTCGCGATCGTGCCCCCGGTCGAGATGATATCGTCAACGATCACAACCGGCCGGGACTTCGACGAGATCTTCTTTGGTGCCATCTTCACCTCGGTACCTGAAATCCGGGTCTTGTCCAGGTAATCGCAGTCCCACCCGCCGACCGAGGCAACATCCCGGGCAAATGCGAGCGCCCCGTCATCGGGAGAGAGGATCAGCGGATCGTTGAGGCCGAGGGTCTGTATGTACGCCCCGACATCCTTACCCACCGAGATGTTTTTTGTCGGCACGCTGAAATATTTCAGCACGTCCGGCTCGTGGATGTTGACCGTGATGCAGTCGGCGATGTTGTGCGTAAAGAGCCGGGCAATGGCACGGGCGCTGATGGGTTCCCCGTCCTTGAACTTCTTGTCCTGCCGGGCATAGGCCATATAGGGCAGCACAAGGTGGTTGTTCGAGCCCTCGCAGGCATCGATCAACAGGAGCAGCTGGACCAGTGCGTTGTTGTCGGTAACGCTCCCGACAATCACCATCTCGTCATCCGGCTTTGCCGCTGCAAGGTAGAGCTCCCCATCGGGGAACTGGGAAAATTTCACATCCACGATACCGGTGCCGAGGGCCCCGGCAATGCGCGAAGCAAGAACCTGGGATCTTTCCGTGCTGATGACTTTCATGGTACCAATACCCGAACCGGAAGCCGTTAGTGGGGGAGCTCACCGTTTCCTGCCGTACTATTGTTCCCTGCTTGATAGTAGAATTTTTGCATGAAAAAACCGGCCGTTCCTCCCGGCTTTGCCAACGCTACAAACTACTTAAACTATCATGCGTCAAAATATATGGAAAATCCACGTATAGAGACACTCCACGGGTAGTAGTGAGGAAAATTTCCAATGGAAAACACGGATCAAACAGTACCGGTGCAGGATGAAAAGGCTCCAGTGAGCCCGGCGCCGGAGCCTGCGGCAGGGCAGGCAGCCGCAGCACCTGAAGCGGCACAGCCGGCAGCGCCGGTGGTCGAGGGAGCATCCTCACAGATCGAGGTCCCGGCAAAACTGATCGACCAGGTCATCGGCCAGGAACGGGCAGTCGAAGTCATCAAGAAGGCCGCCACCCAGCGCCGGCATGTCATGATGATCGGGAGCCCGGGCACGGGCAAGTCGATGTTAGCTAAAGCCATGGCCCAGCTCCTGCCAAAGGAGGAGCTCCAGGACATCCTGGTCTATCCGAACTCAGATGACCCCAACAACCCGATCATCCGGACCGTTGCCGCAGGCCGGGGCAAGCAGATCGTTGCCGCCCACAAGGCCGAGGCCAAAAAGAAGATCCAGTTCCGCAACACGCTGCTGTTGATCCTCATCATCGGTATCATCGGCTATGCGTTCATCACCTACCAGTGGCTGATGGGTGTCATCGCCGCAGCCTTTGTTTTCCTCGCCCTGCGCTATACCACGCCCCGCGAAGAGGCGATGGTGCCTAAGCTTCTCGTGTCAAACGATGCCAAGAGTGCCGCACCCTTTATCGATGCAACCGGGTCGCACGCAGGTGCGCTTCTCGGCGATGTCCGGCACGACCCGTTCCAGAGCGGCGGTCTTGAGACCCCCGCCCACGACCGGGTCGAAGGCGGCGCCATCCACCGTTCGAACGGCGGCGTCCTCTTCATCGACGAGATCAATACGCTGGACCCGCACTCCCAGCAGAACCTGCTTACCGCTCTCCAGGAAGGGGAGTTCCCCATCACCGGCCAGAGCGAGCGTTCGAGCGGCGCAATGGTCAGGACCGAGCCGGTCCCCTGCAAGTTCGTGATGGTGGCGGCCGGCAACCTGGATGCGATCCAGGGCATGCACCCGGCGCTCCGGTCCCGTATCCGCGGCTACGGCTACGAGGTCTACATGGCCGACAGCATGGAGGACACGTCCGAGAACCGGGAGAAGTACGTCCGCTTCATTGCCCAGGAAGTCAAAAACGACGGCAAGATCCCGCACTTCGACAAGACGGCAATTGACGAGATCATCCGCGAGGCACAGCGGCGCTCGAACCGGAAAGGGCACCTGACCTTAAAGCTCCGTGATATGGGCGGGCTTATCCGGGTCGCCGGCGATATCGCCCGGCAGGAAGGAGCAACGCTGACCACCGCGACACATGTCATGACCGCCAAAAAGACCGCCCGCTCGATCGAGGACCAGGTCTCGGACGAAGTGACAAGGCACCTCCGCGAGTACGAGATGACCGTGGTCGAAGGCACCCGGGTCGGCAGGGTAAACGGCCTTGCCGTCACCGGCAGCGATGCCGGTTCGGTCCTTCCCATCATGGCGGAAGTGACCCCGGCAATCGGGAAGGCCGGCGGCGAAGTGATCGCAACGGGTCTCTTAAAGGAGATCGCCCAGGAGTCGATCAAGAACGTCAGTGCGATCTTAAAGAAATTCACCGGCAGGGATGTGAAGAATATCGATATCCACATCCAGTTCATCGGCACCTACATGGGTGTCGAGGGCGACTCTGCATCCGTCAGTGTCGCGACCGCTGTTATCAGCGCCATCGAGGGGATCCCGGTCCGGCAGGACCTTGCCATGACCGGATCGCTCTCGGTCCGGGGCGACGTGCTCCCGGTCGGCGGCGTGACCTACAAGATCGAGGCGGCAGTAAAGGCCGGCATCAAGACCGTGCTCATCCCGCGGATGAACATCAACGATGTGTTGATCGAGGAGCAGTACAAGCCCCTTGTCACGATCGTCCCGGTCGATACCATCGACGAGGTGCTCAAGTACGCCCTTGTCCCGGAGAACATGGACGGCTTCCTTGCCAAGCTCAAACAGATGGCAGCCCGGTCAACGGTGATGTTTGCAGAGCCGCCGTCAATCAATAAAACGGCAGCATGACCGAAACGCCCGGTATCCGGTATTACGATGTCCGGCAGGTGACGGGCGAGACCACCCATATCGATATCGATAAGGGTGTTGTCGAGTCTGCCGGTGTCTCCTTTTTTACCAAGGCCGTTGTCCGGGTCCTCGGGCCCCGTGGCTGGGGGATTATCGAGACCGATAAGCCCGAAGAGCTTTCGGGGAAAAAGTTCGAGACGCTCCTTGCATCCGGCCTGCGCCTCGCGCAGCTGACCGGCGATTCCGTCGGCCTCGCCGATGCTCCCCGCACGATCCTTGCGGTGCCCACAGTAAAGGAGGACTGCCGGGATATCGACCTTGAAGAAAAGGCTGCACTGCTCGGCGCGATCGAGAAGGCGGCAGACCTGCCGCAGATTTCGAGCCGGCGGGCAAATTATCTCGAACGGATCGAGACCGTCCGGTTCCGGGACAGCTCCGGCTGCGAGTATTCGTTTGAGTCCTGCCGTTCGGGGTTCTCCGTGATTGCCGTTGCATCGAGAAATGGGGACAGCCAGATGGCCTACGAGCCCGAGCGGACGATCCACGGCTTCAACCTCCGGCACAAGGAAGAGGCGGGGCGCAAGGCAGCAGAGCTGGCGCTTGCCCTTCTCGATGCAAAAGCCGCCAAAGGCGGGATCATGAATGCCGTCCTCGACCCGGAGCTTGCCGGGGTCCTTGCGCACGAGGCAGTTGGCCATGCCTGCGAAGGGGATCTCGTGGAGGAAGGCAATTCCGTCCTTAAGGGACGCACCGGCGAGCAGATCGGCGACTCGCGGCTCACGATCGTGGACGACCCTTCGCTGCACGAGTTCGGCTTCGAGCCGGTCGATGCTGAAGGCGTTGCCGTGGGCCGGACCGAGCTCATTAAAAACGGCCGGGTAAACGCATTCATCCACAACCGCGGAACGCTTGCCGCGGTGGGCCACGGCGTAGCCGGCCACGCCCGCGCCATGCCCGGCGAACCGCCGCTCGTGCGGATGAGCAACACGTTTGTCGAGGCCGGCGATGCATCGGACGACGAGATCTTCTCCGAATGCAAGAACGGGATCTTCCTTGCCGGAAGCCGGGGCGGCCAGGTAGATACGGGCCGGGGGGTATTCCAGTTCAACGCGGAGTACGGCTACCTCATAGAAAACGGCGAGAAGACGCAGATGGTGCGGGATGTCTCCCTCTCGGGCGAGATCCTAAAGACGCTTCACGGGGTTGTCCTCTGCGGGAAGAAGCGGGAGATGCATGCGGGATACTGCGGGAAAGGCGGGCAGAGCGTACCGGTGAGCGACGGGGCGCCGCTTGTCTTCCTGCACAATGCGGTGGTGGGCGGCAGTGGCGTGGATTGAGGAGCTTTTACAGGCCGGAAAAGCAAAAGCGGACGAAGTCGAGGTCTACCTGGTAAGCGGTACCTCCGTATCGGCGGATCTCAAAAAGACCAGCATCAGCCTCTGCACATCGGCAATCGAGAGCGGGATTGGCATCCGCACGATAAAGGACGGCCGGATCGGGATATCGGGCACGAACGATCCCGGCCAGTGGAAGACCTGCCTCGATGCCGCGATCGCGAGCGGCCGGCTCGCCACACCGGGCGAATGGCACGGTCTCCCGGAACCGGCCGATATCCCCGGGACCGATCTGACCTTCGATCCCGGGCTGGAAGTCGGCCCCGGGATTGCAGAAAAGCTCGTAAAGGAGATGCTTGAAGGGGCGGCCCGGCACCCGCGGGCAGCCGTCACCTCCGGGGGAGCCGGGGTTACGTACGGCGAGGTCACGATCGCAAACAGCCGCGGCGTCCGCTACACCTCGCGCCAGACCGAGGTCTCGGCAGCGCTCGATGCGGTCTCCGGCCAGTCCACGGGTTACGAGTTCGATGCGGCCGGATCGGCCGAAGGGATCGATGCCCGCCGGATCGGGGAACGGGCGGCATCGCTTGCCGAGCGGTCGAAAGACGGGAAGAAGATTGCCACCGGCACCTACGATATCGTCCTCTCGCCCATGGCGTTTGCCGATCTGCTCTCGGGCATCCTCATCCCGTCGCTCTCGGGCCGGAACGTGCTCCAGGGCCGCTCGAAGCTGGCAGGAAAGATCGGTGAAGAGGTTGCGTCCCCGCTCGTCTCCCTGTACGACGACCCGCACCGGAAGGGAGCACTCGGGAGCACGTGGTTCGATGCCGATGGGATGCCCACGCACCGGCTCGATTTTGTCCGTGACGGTGTCCTTGCCGGGTTTGCCTACGATTGCCGGACCGCATACCGGGCCGGGACCGCATCCACCGGCAGCGCAATCCGGGGCGGCCCGGGCGGGTCGCCCGTCATCGGCCACCACAATTTTGTTGTGGACGGGAAGAGGAGCGGTCTCTACGATGCACCGGGCGTTTACGTCCACGGAGTCATCGGGGCCCACACCGCAAACACCCTGACCGGCGATTTCTCGGTGGAGATGTCGAACGCGTTTACCATCCGCGACGGCGACCTTGCGGAACCGGTGAGGAGCGCCATGCTCACCGGGAACTTTTTCGATCTCATGCGTTCCATTGCGGCGCTCGGGAAGGAGAGCCGGGCGGTCGGGTCGTACATCCTGCCCCCGGTAAGGATTAAGAACGTACGGGTCGTTGGTACGTAACAATGAGCAATATCCTCCTCGCGGTCGTCCTGATCGTTGCGATCCTCGCGATTGCCTATTACCTGGTCAAAAAACTCGCCGTGCTCGTGGTCAACGCGGTGCTCGGCCTCATCTTTTTATTTGTCCTAAACACGCTCGGTGTTATGTCGTGGCTCGGGAAACCCGACCTCGGCTACAGCCTTGCTACGATCATCATCTGCGGGGTCGGTGGCCTGCCCGGCGTGCTGGTGCTCGTTCTGCTGGATATCCTGGGGATAACGATTTAGGATAGCTGCTGATTTTTTTGATTTAATTTCAGAAAAATAAAAAATCTGTTGAGATACAGCCCCCTCTTTGCGCCATCCCAGCCCAAGAAGAGCGTCCCATAACAGAGTGTCTCCGTCGGTATTCCCCATCCGCAACCAATTTCTCCGTCGTAGATCCAAGAAACGTTCACAGATTGCACCGGGCGGCCGATCTCATGCTCAGCTGACCATTCCATCGATCCCAAAAACCCTGCCAAAAGAAGCCCGCTAAATTGCACGGTCTAATCCCGATTAAAACGGGTATTTTCAGAAAATACGCCATTAAATCAGGAATCGTCCAGTGGATTGGCACCATTTCCTGTGGAAACGATCGTGCGTGATCTGATGGTTCCGGTTCTTTCGTCGGAGAATCGATCCTTCCGGAGATACCCTCTCAAATGAGGGGTTGGGCTTTCCGATCCGACTCATCGGGTCCGGCTCTCGTACGTTGTTTTGATGGACCGGATCCGGAAGGTTGGCGGGAAGCAGGATCGCTACCGGTCGGATACGTTTTTTGGGTGCTCATCCCGAAAATTTTCTTGCTTGTACGAACTTTCGCGCCAGAAAATTCCAGAAAGATCGCTGCGAAAGTTGGAAAAAGTGTTCTTTGGTGTCGGTCTCACGACGAAGGTGGTGCAGGCCATTCAAAATGGATCCGGCCGATCACGTCCCGCTCGTACGGTCTGAAATTTTTTCCGGGCAAAAATTTTGGGATTGAAAGTTTGTGGGCCGGATTTTTTTCGGCTCGAAATTTGAAAAATCTAAAAAATTTTCCGGTCGAAAGTTGAAAAAAGAAAAAAAAGTTGGCGCGAAAGTTGGAAAAAAGGTTGTCAGTTTGGCAACTGACTGACACCACCGTCGTAAACCGTTCTCCGGAACGCAGGTCATGGCATCCGGAAACCCGGACTTTTTCTGGCCGTGAAATTTCAAAATCCAAAAAAATTTCCGGTTGAAAGTTGAAAAATCCAAAAAAAGTTGGCGCGAAATTTGAAAATCCTAAAAATTTTCCGGTTGAAAGTTGAAAAATCCAAAAATGTTCCGGGCGAAAGTTCGTACGCCCGGATTTTTCCGGACAAAAATCAAAATTGCCGGAAAATTTCTGGAGGCAACCAAGTTCTAGGTGAGCTCATGGCCGATTTACATTAAAGATCATTCAAGCCCCCTTCGCGCCATCCCTGCCCCCGCGGGGGGCGGGGGCGCGAACGATGCCTCTGACTTACCCGTACGCGGAGCTGCCGAGAATGCAGGTAATGCGGAGGCATCGCAACCGGGGGATGCCCGAGCGGCGGGGGCGGAGGCTTGCCGGAGCCCCCAAGAGCGTCTCAAATCCCGGGTCACCGACGATAGACACAATTTCAGCAATATTTCTCCGTCGTAGATCCAAGAAACGCTCACAGATTGCACCGGGCGGCCGATCTCATGCTCAGCTGACCATTCCATCGATCCCAAAAACCCGGCCAAAAGAAACGCAATAAAGACGCCGGTCTAATCCCGATTAAAACGGGTATTTTCAGAAAATACGCTATTAAATCAGGAATCGTCCAGTGGATTGGCACCATTTCCAGTGGAAACGATCGTGCGTGATCTGATGGTTCCGGTTCTTTCGTCGGAGAATCGATCCGTTGGGACATACTCTCTCAGAAAAGGGGGGGGTGCACCGTCAGAAATCTGGCATCCCGGATCTTCCGGTCGTTTTTAAGGAAGGGTGAGGGACACCACTCACTCACACGAAGCACTATTCCGGTGCGAATGTTCTGCCAGAAGATCCCGAAGTACTTCCCTGCCCCGAGGCGCGGGGATTTCCCGACCCATGTCCCGGGCGGTGGAAAGCCAGAGGTCAATTGCAGTTTTAATTTCCTGCAATGCCCGTTCTTCGCTCTCACCAAATGCCGAACAGCCGGGCAGTTCCGGCACCACCGCAATATACCCTTCATCGTCCTCGCTGTAGATGATCTCTATCGCATATTTATACATCGGCATCCTCCTTCAAGAGAGAATAATCTTCTATAATCTTACAGAATTGTTTTACCTGATAGGCTTTAGCCATTCCCTCTACCTCCTGGAAGTTCAGGAGTTCTCTGACATCATTCCTCGTATATATCCGGTGGCTGCCCCGGTTGCCCCGACAGGTAAACCCGAACCGCTCCGCGACATTGCAAAGATGCGCAAACCTGACCTTTTTTGGATGATCTTTTAATTGCCGGTACATCTCCGCTTTTTTCATAGATTCAAATCATGTGTTGTTTTTCCCGGTAATGAACATTCTGCAATGAGCCGGATCCCGGATAATCTCCCCGCATATCACAAAACCCGGACTGCGGTACCTGGCAGTCCGACCCTCTTTTTAAAACACATTCGCTTCCGAGTACACCGTAACCTGGGTCTGTTCAAGCTCGTACGGCTTGATCTCACGGGAATGGGCAGACATCCGCATCTTTGCCACTTCGAGCGCAAGGTGTACGTCGGTGAGGTCGCTCGAACGCACGTACCGGAGCAGGATCACCGTATCGGCCAGGTACTCGATGAGGCCGTGCCGGCTCGAAAACGGGTTGCCCCGGTCGGTTTCTGACGTCATCATCACGGTGCACTCCTTGTCCCGCAGCCCCTCGATGAACCGGAACATCTCGCGCCGGCGCTCGGCATCGGAGGTGAACAGGTCCTCGAAAAGCGAGATCGGGTCGATGATCACCCGGGTTGCCTTCAACTCGGAGATCAGGTTCGGGAGCTCGTTTTTGATCCGGTTGTTTGCCAGGTTGAAGTCCGTCGGATCGAGCTTGATGATAAAGAGCGCCTTGTTGAGAAACGGGTCCACGTCCCAGCCCTTCTGCTTCATGTAGGTGACGAGCCGTTCTTCCCGTTCTTCGAGGCTGATATAGATCACCTTCTCGCCCCTTTTTATCCCGTCCCAGACAAATTCGAGGGAGAACGTTGTCTTCCCGGTCCCGTACATCCCGATGACCGCACAGATACTCCCGGGGATCAGCCCCCCGCCCAGCATATCGTCGAGCCCGACAATACCGACCTTTACCCGTTTTCCCGGCAGCACGCTCATATAACCATCCTGATATTGCTCACTTCAAACCCTCCGGTCGTCGAGATCCGGACAGCAAACTTCACGAGGTCGTGTTCTTCCAGGTGCGGCATGACGCCCCGGAACTTCTCGAAGTACATGATCCGCTGGCGGCGGGACCCGGAGCTCTCCTCCCACCGGAACAGAAAGACCGCATCAGCGATATCCTCTAGCTCGATCTCCCGGGCAGGATCGATGATACCTTTGCTTAAGAGCAGGTACACGAGCAGGTTTTTTGTCTTTGCGAACCGCTGCACGCCCCGGAGGAAACCGGCAAGATCGTTCCAGAAGTGTGGCAGGGTGCTCTGGGTCGCAAGCTCGGTGATCGAGTCAAGGATAACCAAGCTCCCCGGCTCTACGGCATCGAAGATCTGGGTGAGCCGGAGGAAGATGTTCGCATGCTCGGAGCGTTTCTGGAGCCGTGCGAGCGTGTCGCTCTTGCTGTACCAGGTATCGGGCACGATACTGTGATCGAAATACTGGTCGGAGAGATCCTCGAACCGGATCCCGGGTATCCCTTCGGTTACGCCATCACCAAAGAAAGACTGCACGATCTCATGCCGGATATCTGCTTCGAGCCGGGTGAACGTGACATACACGATCCCGGCCGGGCAGACCTTCCCGATCTCATCGGGTTTTACCATGCACGAGAGCGAGTTCACCGTGGAACTGTACACGAATTCATAGTGGCCGGCCCCAATCTCCCCCAAAAGGAGGGTCATGGTCCCCGGCGGTACTCCTCCGTCAAGGATGGGATCGAGCGAAGTGATCCCGGTCGGCATCCGTTGTTTCTGTATCTCCTGCATGAATCGCGTCTCCACGGTGAATCGCCGGGTAGTAAAGAGAACTATGCATCCTCAGATACATATACCTGTGGCGGAAACCGGCCGACACGGTCGTTTTTTTTTAAAAAACGAAAAATAGTATTTATACGAGTCCCCCGAACTATAACCTGAATGGAACAGGTATTCCGGCAGGTGGGGAATAATGCGTCTCTCTGATCTTTTTTCTAAGAAAAAACACCAAGAATCATTGCCTGCTGAGGCCGGGCCTGTCCCCGACGATCTGGATGCCCTGACCGATCCCCTCCCCGGGCCCGGTGTGCCCCCGGGAGATGACCCCGTCCCGCAGCAGAAGCACCGCGAGGCCAGTTACCGGTATTATTTCCGGTTTCTCGGAGCGCGTGAGAAAACCGCAATCGAAGAGTACGATTTTGCGCGGGACGGGACGCTTGTTACCCCCAAACTCCCTGACGGATATGAACTCCTCGACCAGTACTGGATCGAAGAGGGCCGCACGCAGGTGTATATCGCGCTCAACAAAAAGACGAACCAGACCGAGTATCTCCTCTTCGAGCCCCCCCTCTCCGATTTTGAGTACGAACTACTGGAACGCATCCACGAAGACCTGCTCGATGTCCTGATCCTGACCGGCGACGAGATCTCAAAAGACCGCAAGGAGATCCTCCTCACCAAGGCGCTTGCGCTCCTCGAGGATTACGGTCTCCGGCTCGACCGGATCTCGCTCTTTAAGATCGAATACTACCTGATCCGGAATTTCATCGGATGGTCCCGTATCGATGCGCTCATGAAAGATCCCCGGCTTGAGGATATCTCCTGCGACGGGAGCAGGATCCCGATCTTTTTGTACCACCGGATATACCGGAACATCCGGACCAACATTGCCTTTGAGGCGGATGTCCTCTCCTCTCTTGCAATCACGCTTGCCCAGCGGTCCGGCAAACACATCTCGACCGGGTCCCCCATGCTCGATGCAACCCTGCCGGACGGCTCCCGGCTCCAGCTGACGCTTGGGACCGAAGTGACGACCCGGGGCACCTCGTTTACGATCCGTAAGTTCCGGGAGGATCCGTTCTCGCCGATCGAGCTCATGGAGATCGGGACGTTTACAAGCGACGAACTCGTGTACTTCTGGCTTGCAATAGAAAACAACATGAGCATGCTCTTTATCGGCGGGACTGCCTCGGGGAAGACCACCTCGTTAAACGCAGTCTCGCTCTTTATCCCGCCCATTGCAAAAGTCGTCTCCATCGAGGATACCCGGGAGATCACGCTCTATCACGACAACTGGATCGCGAGCGTGACCCGGGAAGCCCTCTCTGAGGGCAGCAGTTCGATCAACATGTTCGACCTCCTCAAGGCGGCCATGCGGCAGCGGCCGGAGTACATCCTTGTCGGGGAGGTGCGGGGTGACGAAGCCCAGACGCTCTTCCAGGCAATGAACACCGGGCACACTACGTTTTCGACCATGCATGCAGGAAGCGTCGACGCTGCAATCCACCGGCTGGAGAGCGAGCCCTTAAATGTGCCGCGCAACATGGTGCAGGCATTAAACATTATCAGCGTCCAGGCGCTCATCTACCGGGGGACGGAGAGGGTGCGCCGTGCGCAGGAGATTGTCGAGGTGATCGGTATCGACCCGGCAAGCGGCAACCTCCAGGTCAACAACGTCTTTGTCTACGATCCGGTCCATGACAAGACCGCGTACAGCGGCCGGTCGCGGATCTACTCTTCTATCGCAGAACGGCGGGGATGGACCCGGGACCAGCTCGATACAGAGATTGCGGTCAGAAAGAACCTGCTCGAAGAGATGCACACCCAGGGGATCCGGGACTATATCTCGGTTGCCTCGCTCTTCCACAACTATCATATCAACCGGGCCGACGTGCTCGCCCACATCTCTGACTTACGACAGGTACTGTGATGAATATCCGGCATTCACTCATGGGATGGCTGATGCGCGATCCGATCAGCTACCGCAGCCTCCATGCCGATCTCGTCTCGGCCCGGTTCGGCGTCACGCTCGAACAGTACCTCTGGAAATCCCTGCGGATCGCCATTCTCTCTGGCGTGTTTTTTGGGCTCCTTGGCTACCTTATCGGCCGGTTCTTTGCGATCCAGATTGCAGCCGGGAAAGGGATCTACAATGTCCTTGACCTTCGCATTCCTGAAAATTTCTCGTTTTTGTACGGGGTACTTGCCATCGAGATCGCCGGTGCTGCGGTTGCGTTTTCCCTCGGGGCGTACATCATCTGGGCGCTCCTCATGCGCTGGCCTGCCATTGAGAAGAAGAACCGGGTCGTCCGGATCAACCTGACGCTCCACAACGCGGTCGCGTACATGTACGCGATGCGCAAGGGCGGGTCACAGCTCACCACGATCTTTACCGCCCTCTCTGAGCACGCCCGGATCTACGGTGAGGTGGCGCTCGAGTTCCGGCAGGTTGTCCGGGACGTGGACTATTTCGGATCCGATGTCATCTCCGCGATCCGGCACCTTGGCGAGACCACGCCATCGGAGAAACTCAAGGATTTCATCGAAGACCTTATTTCTGTCATCGAGAGCGGCGGCGATATGACGGAGTTCCTGGGAAACCGGGTCCGGCTGTACCAGGAACAGGCGCGTTTCGAACAGAAGCAGTTCCTGACGATCCTCTCCATGGTCGCCGAGTCCTACGTGACCCTCTTTGTCGCCGGGCCGCTCTTTTTGATCATCATCATGGTGGTCATGGGCATGATGGGCGGGGCGGCAGTCCTCCAGCTCTCGGTCGTGATCTATGCGATCATCCCCATCGGGTCGCTCGTCTTTATCCTCCTCATCGATCTCATCTCGACAAAATCGGAGAAGACCGAGCGCTATACCCGGGTAAAGATCCTCAACACCTTTGCCGATGTGCCGATTGTCAAAAAGACCGGGGAGGAACCGCTCTTTGAACAGCTCAAAAAGTACGACAAGATCCGGACGCTCGCCCATTACCTCCGGCACCCGTTCGAGAGTTTTGTCTCCGATGTCAACCAGACCTTCTACATCACTGTTCCCGCCGCCGTCCTGTATCTCGTGCTGGTCTTCCACGGGATGCCGCATTATTCCGACCCGGAGATCTTTGTCGCGGTTTTCGACGACCACGTGATAATCGCGCTTTTGATCGTCCTTATTCCCTACGCCATCTTCTATGAGATCTGGTTACGGAAGGTCAACGGCATCCAGGCAATGATCCCGGATTTCCTGGAACGGATGGCCGGCATCAACCGGGTCGGTCTCACCATTGTCCAGGCTATCGGGATCATGGTGAACACGAACCTGGGGCTTTTGAGCTACGAGATCCGGCGGATCAAGCGCGACATGGACTGGGGCGTGAACTTCACCGACGCCCTGATGCGCTTTGAGGAGCGGGTGAGTACGCCGGCCATAGCCAGGACCGTGACGCTCATTACCAAGGCAAGCGAGATGAGCGCGGAGATCGGCGAGGTGCTCTCGATTGCCGCAAGCGATGCAAAGATGAGCGAGACCTTAAAAAAAGAGCGGCTTGGGGAGATGTTCATCTACACGGCGATCGTGTACCTGTCGTTCTTTGTGTTCCTCTTTGTGGTTGCGGTCCTCTCGACGCAGTTCTTGCCGGTGCTTGCCAATATCGGGGTGTCGGGGATCACTGGTTCGGGCATGCTTTCCGGCATCGGCTCGGTGCCGATCAAGGCACTCGACCGGCTGCTCTACCATGCGTGCCTGGCTCAGGCGCTTTTCTCGGGCCTGATCGCCGGGCAGATGGGCGAGGCTTCGGTTGCCTCGGGGGTCAAGCATTCCTGCGTTCTTCTGATCATCACGCTCGTGGTCTTCAATTTCATTCTCGTGGTGTAAGCCGGTCCTTTTCCGGCCCGACCCGGCGGCAGGCAGGCATAAATACTCCAACCGGGGAGAATAGAATAGTGAGGTGAGCTATAGAACCATGTGCAGTATTGGTGGACCCATGGACGTCGATCTCCCGGCGGACCGGGTGAAAGCCAAGGACTACCGGTGCAGGGAATGCGGCGAGCGGTTCAAGGGCATCGGGAAGCGGCCGATGTGCCCGTCCTGCCAGTCCGAAGATGTTGAAGAAGTATGAACGTTCCCTTTTCCCGCGATGTCCTGCGTCTTTCGGGCACGCACTCTTTTCTGCTCGCAGCTTCCGTGACGGAGCCGTTTTCGCTCTGCATCGAGACCAGCGATGAGGAGTATTGCCAGGGTATGAGCCCGGGCGATCTCGTGGCAGTCTCGGCTCCCGGGGGCGGCCCGGCCGAACCGGCCCTGATGCTGCTCGAACTGGTCCGGACACATCACCTGCCGCTGATCGTTCTTCCGAAAAACCATCCGGGCTCAAAACGGATCCCGTATGTCGTCTCCGCAGGCCCGGAGATCCGGACGAACTGCTCGATCGTCCGGGGCACCCACCCGGAGCAGCACCTGATCTGCTCATCGGACGAACTGGCCGGGATCACCCTTTTCGGGACACCGGAGGGGATCCGGGTTGACGGCCTTTCTCCTGCGATATCCTGCAGCGTCATAAAAAATGAAAAATATTGAGTATTTTTAAGAAAATCCTGTTTTTACCCGAGATCCTTCCGGCCGGGCAGGTCAGGAAAATAGAAAATAACAATACATATATTGTGAATTTCACCAACTAATGTACTGCCGTGAGTGGAGGGTTGGATGAAAACTGAGGTCTTAGACGACATTAAGAAAACCGAAGCTGAGTATCAGTCGATGGTCAGTGCGGCGCAGGAGGAGAGGAAGAAACGACGCTCCCAAGCCGAACTGGAAGCCGATAACCTGATAACCAAGGCGCAGAGCAATGCTGAACAGTACAAGAAGCTGAAACTGGAAGAAGCACGGCACCAGGCAGCCCAAAAACACGCTGATATCATAAAAGAAGGCAATCAGCGTTCAGCGGCATTGAGCGAGAAGGGCAAAAGGAACCTTTCAAAAGCAGTGCAGCTGCTGGTAACGCGGTTTAAGGAGCAGCTGCATGTTGGCGCCTAAACCGATGAGCCGGATGCTGATTGTGGCATCCCGCGACCAGGCAGAACCGATCATCGGGGAACTCTACCGCGAGCGCCTGTTCCATATCGAAGACTATGTGGAGCAGGGCCGTGAAGGGTACGAGGGCTTTAAGATCGGGACGCCGCTTGCGGGGGCGACAGAAGCATCTCAGGAGCTCGTCAAGGTCAGGGCAATCGAGAACGTTTTTTCTGTCCGCGGCGAGGATATCGACGCGAAACAGAAACTGGACACGCCGGCAATACGGCAGAAGATCGAACAGGATCTTCCCGGTATCGAAAAAGAGGTCGAGGACCTGGCAGCAGCCCGGTCGAAGCTCGACACGAAAATAAAGGAGTACGAACAGAAGATAGCTGAGCTCGCCCCGTTTAAGGAGATCCCGGTGGATCTCGCGCTCCTCGGCGGGTATACGCACTTTTCCGTGCTGGCAGGGTATGTCCCCAAAGACGTGACGTTATCCGTCCCGCACGAGATTGAGACCGTAAAAGGCAAGGACCGCCAGTTTGTCCTTGTCGTGGTCGCCGCACAGGACCGGGCAGAGGCCGAACGCGAGCTGCAGGAAGTGCAGTTCCAGTCGGTTTCGATCCCGGAAGAGAGCGGCACCGCAACGGTCCGCACCGCGTATTACACGGAACAGATCGCGTCTTTGAAAAAAGAGATCGACGGGATCAACGCCAAACTCGCAACAATCAAGGAATCGCACACCGATCTCCTGGTTGCCTGCGAAGAAGCGTTCCGTGCGGAGATCGAGAAGACCGAGGCTCCCCTGAGATTTGCCACCACCTCAAAGGTGTTTGTGGCAGAAGGCTGGGTCCCGGCAGACCGGACCGCGGCGCTCAGTGCGGCGCTCGACAAGGTGACCGGGGGCAAGGTCTTTGTCTCCGAGCAGCCGGTCGATGCTGTGCATGACAATGTGCCGGTGGAGTACAACAACCCGGAGTTTGCAAAGCCCGCCCAGCTGCTCATGGATGTCTACTCCCGTCCCACCTATACGGAAGTAGACCCGACGCTCGTCCTCGCCATCATGTTCCCGATCTTCTTCGGGGTCATTGTCGGGGATGTCGGGTACGGTCTCTTAATGCTTGCCCTGTGCGCAGGACTCTGGATGTTCATGAAGGGCGACGAAATCCGCCAGTTCCTCAAGATTCTCCGGAACGCGAGCATCATGAGCATCATCTTCGGGGTTCTCTTCAGTGAATTTTTAGGATTCGAGCTCCCGTGGGCCCCGATCATCTACAGCCGCCACTTAAACATCGGCGTGACTGAAGCCGGCGGGCACGGGGCAGCGATCGCCGAACTCCTTATCGTATCGGTCTGGGTCGGTATCCTGTATGTTACGCTCGGCAGGGTGCTGGGCATGGTAAACCACGCCAGACAGGACCATGGCGATCACCGGGTAAAGGCCGTGCTCGCAAACCTTGGCTGGATCCTCGTAATGTGGGGTATCCTCTTTGGCATCTGGTCGATGTTCCCGATCCCGCTCATGCCGGATATGACCGGGCTACCCATCGTGGCAGTCGGGCTTTCGGTAGGGATCGTCCTTGCGATCGTCTGTATCGTGCTCGGGGTCATCTTCATTGCACGCGACGCGGTCCTCGAGATCATCGAGATCCCGACGATCATCTCGCACGTGCTCTCGTACACCCGTCTGACGGCCGTGGGGCTGTCGTCGGTCGCCATCGCAATGGTGATCAACTACATGGCTATCGGGATGTTCATCAATCCCGGCATGAAAGATCTCTCGATTGTGGGAATTGTTATGATCATCGTCGGGGTTTTGATATTCCTTCTCGGGCATGCGTTTAACCTTGCCCTGGGACTTCTTGACGGTGGTCTTCACTCAATCCGGTTGCATTATGTCGAATTCTTCACCAAGTTCTACAAGGGTGGAGGCAAAAAATACAATCCATTTGGAATGAAAAGGAAATTTACGGAGGATTAGATTATGGCAGACGCAGTTATGACAATGGAAATGATTCAGGCATCGCAGGTCGGAATGAAGGCAATCGGCGCAGGTCTTGCCGTTGGTCTTACCGGTGTAGGTACCGGTGTTGCTGAGATGGGTATCGGTGCCGCAGCAGTTGGCGCCATTGCAGAGAACAAGGACTTCTTTGGTCTGGGCCTGCTCTTTACGGTCATTCCGGAAACCATCGTTATCTTCGGTCTTGTCATTGCTCTTCTCCTGCTCTTCTAACGCGAGGCAGAACAATGGGACTGGAAGCAGTGCTGGAAGAGATCAGGGAAAAAGGCAAAAAAGAAGCGGAAGCGATCCGTGCCGAGTCAACAGCCGACTCCGACAAGGTACTCGCTGAAGCAGACCGGAAAGTCGCGGAGATCAAGACGGCAGCTGAGGATGCTTCGGCAAAGCAGGCATCCCGGATTGTCGGACAGGACGTCTCTGCGGCAAACCTTCTCGTTAAGCGCGAGCTCTTAAACACAGAAAAGGCACTTCTGGATGAAGTGTACGAGAGCACCCGTGCCGAGATTGCCAAGCTCCCTGAGAGCTTCCACCGTGAAGCGATCAAAAAGCTCCTTACCGAAGGGAAAAAGGAGATTAAAAAAGGCAGTATCCACTGCAATGCACGGGATGTTGCGGCAGCAAAGGCAGTCCTTGCCGAGGCAGAGTTTGCCGGGTTTACGCTCGGCGAGCCGGCCGATATCGACGGGGGTATCCTCATCGACAGCGAGGGAAACGAAGTCCAGATCGATTACAGCTACCGCACGTTCATGAACAAAGTATGGGAATCCGGACTCAAGGATGCATCTGATATCCTCTTCGGATAGGATGGTACAGACATGGCAGGGATGAAAGGAATTTCAGCGCCCACTATCTACGTCTGTACCAGGATGAGGGTGAGAAAGGCAAAACTCATCCCCCGCGAAGAGTACCAGCGGATGCTCAACATGAGCCTTCCCGAGATTACCCGTATTATCGAAGAGACCTCGTACAAGCAGGAGATCGACGAGCTCGGCACCACGTTCAAAGGTATCGACCTTCTGGAAGTGGCGCTCAGCTGGAACCTTGCAAAGGAGTACCAGAGGATCATTGCCATCACGCCCGGGACGCTCAAGCAGTTCACCCGCGCCTACCTCAGGTACTGGGATATCCAGAACGTGCTCACGATCCTCCGCGGTAAAATGCAGGGCATGAAGGCCGGCAAGATCAAGGAAGTCCTTGTCCCGGCCGGCAGCCTTGACAAGGTCGTGCTCGACCGGCTCCTCAACGAGGATGGCCCGGACCGCGTTATCGACGCGCTCAAGGGTAAAAGGCTCTACCCGGTGCTTGCCCGGGAATACCCGGCGGCAAAGGAGTCAGGGTCGTTTGCCCGTATGGAGAACGAGCTCTACAAGCAGTTCTACGCGGAGATCATTACTGAAGCGGGCGGAGAGGGTGCCGGCGGCCGGCTGTTCCTTGCGTATATCCGGCTCGATATCGATGTGAAAAACATCTTAACGCTCTTCAGGCTCCGTGCCGATAACCTCGGGGAAGATGCAAAAGAGATGTTCATCCCCGGCGGTACGATGTCGGCGGCCGACTTTGCCCTGTTACACACGGTAAAGGAGTACCGCGAGTTTGTCGACCAGCTCAAGAGCAAGGTCCATACCGCGCCGGTCATCGAACTCTTAAAAAGCATCGAGACCGAACGGCCGGTGCACGAGATAGCCTCGCTCCTTGTACGGGTCCAGATGGAACAGATGGAGAAACTCTCGAAACGCAATCCGTTCTCTATCTACCCGATCCTCGTGTATCTCGAGAAGAAGAAGTACGAAGTCTCAAACCTTCGGGCTCTTGCCCGGGGCAAGGAGTCCAAACTCCCCGCGGATATAATCGGGAAATACCTGGTGATGTAAGATGGAGATTGCAGTCATCGGCAACAGCGAGTTCATCCTCGGGTTCCGGCTTGCGGGTATCAGAAAAACCTTCGCAGCGGAGAACGATGAGAAACTCGCCGAATGCATCACCAGCGTCCTTTCGGACGGACAGGTCGGTATTCTGGTGTTAAACAGCAGCGACATGGAGCGGCTTCCCCGCCGGCTCCGTACCACGCTTGAAAACTCAGTCAAGCCCACCGTCATTGCCCTTGGCGGCGAAGAAGGGGGCCTGTCCATGAGAGAGAGAATCAAACGATCGGTGGGTGTTGATCTGTGGAAGTAAAACAGGCAAAGGAAGCAAAAAAAGGCGTCCTCAAAAGGATTGCCGGGCCAGTCGTAACGGCGGTCAATCTTGACGCCCACATGTACGATGTGGTCAGGGTCGGTAAAGAAGCCCTGATGGGCGAAGTCATCAAGATCCAGGGTGACAACGTCATCATTCAGGTGTACGAAGATACCTCGGGCATCCGGCCCGGCGAACCGGTCTCAAACACCGGCCTCTCGCTCGCAGTCGAGCTCGGGCCCGGTCTCCTGACCAGTATCTACGATGGTATCCAGCGTCCCCTCGAAGTGCTCGTCAACAAGATGGGCAACTTCATTGAGCGCGGGGTGTCTGCACCCGGTCTCTCCCACGAGAAGAAGTGGACCTTTAAGCCGCTCGTAAAGGCCGGCGACAAGGCCGAGCCGGGCAAGATCCTTGGCGAAGTCCAGGAGACAAACATCGTCCATAAGATCATGCTCCCGCCCAATGCAAAGCCGGGTGTGATCAAGACGATCAAGAGCGGGGATTTCACCATCGACGAGATCATCTATGTTCTCGAAGACGGCAGAGAGTTCCCGATGCTCCAGCGCTGGCCGGTCCGTGTCCCCCGCCCGGTCAAAGAGAAGAAGAACCCGACGATACCGCTCCTTACCGGTCAGCGTATCCTCGACGGCCTCTTCCCCATTGCAAAGGGCGGCACCGCCGCAATTCCCGGCCCGTTCGGGAGCGGCAAGACCGTTACCCAGCAGCAGCTGGCCAAGTGGTCGGATGCCGAGATTGTGGTCTACATCGGCTGCGGTGAACGCGGCAACGAGATGACCGAAGTCTTAACCGAGTTCCCGCACTTAGAGGACCCGAAATCCGGAAAGCCTCTCATGGAGCGGACGGTGCTCATCGCAAACACCTCGAACATGCCGGTCGCGGCCCGTGAAGCATCGGTGTACACCGGTATCACGATCGCCGAGTACTTCCGTGACATGGGCTACGATGTCTCCCTCATGGCCGACTCCACCTCGCGGTGGGCTGAAGCAATGAGAGAAATCTCGTCCCGTCTCGAGGAAATGCCCGGTGAAGAAGGTTACCCCGCATACCTCGCAGCCCGGCTCTCCGAGTTCTACGAGCGTGCCGGTCTTGTCGAGACCTTAAACGGCGACTCCGGTTCCGTCTCGGTTATCGGTGCAGTCTCACCGCCTGGCGGCGACTTCTCCGAGCCGGTCACGCAGAACACGCTGCGTATCGTGAAAGTTTTCTGGGCTCTCGACGCCAAGCTCTCCCAGCGCCGGCACTTCCCGGCGATTAACTGGCTGAACTCCTACTCGCTGTACCTGGATGCCCTCCACGACTACTACGACAAGGAAGTCGCGCCCGACTGGAACAAGACCCGGTCCTGGGCCATGGAAGTCCTCCAGAAAGAGGCAGAACTCCAGGAGATCGTGCAGCTCGTCGGTTCCGATGCGCTGCCCGAATCAGAGCAGGTGACGATCGAAGTCGCCCGCATGATCCGTGAGATCTTCCTCCAGCAGAACGCCTACGACGCAGTCGACACGTTCTGCGACATGAAAAAGCAGTACGACATGATGAAGGCGATCAAGACCTTCGCTGAGCTTGCCTACGCGGCCCAGCAGGCCGGCGTCAGCCCGGCGCAGATCCTTGCAGTCAAGGCAAAGAACGAACTGCCCCAGATCAAGTTCATCAAGGACTACAAGCCCGAACTCGCGAAGATCGAGAAAGACATGGACGCTGAGTTCAACACACTGAGGTCGGCAGCATGAAGGAATACAGGACGATCACAAAGATTGCCGGTCCGCTCGTCTTTGTCGAAAAGACCGAACCTATCGCGTACCAGGAACTCGTGAACGTGGTTCTTTCCGACGGCACGATCAAGCGCGGCCAGGTGCTGGACACGAGCGACGAGCTCGTCGTTGTCCAGATCTTCGAGACCACGACCGGTATCGGAAGGGACAGCGGCGTCCGGTTCACCGGCGAGACCATCAAGATGCCGGTCGGCAGGGAGATGCTCGGCCGTATCCTGTCCGGTGGCGGTAAGCCAATCGACGGCGGCCCGGAGATTGTTCCGGAAAAACGCCTCGACATCACCGGTGCTGCGATCAACCCGTACGCCCGTGGCATGCCGGCGGATTTCATCCAGACCGGTATCTCCACAATCGACGGCACGAACACCCTTGTCCGTGGCCAGAAGCTCCCGATCTTCTCGGGTGCAGGTCTGCCGCACAACAATGTTGCGCTGCAGATCGCCCGGCAGGCAAAGGTGCCCGGCTCGACCGAGAGTTTTGCCGTGGTCTTTGCTGCAATGGGTATCACCAAAGAAGAAGCCAACTACTTCATGGCTGACTTCGAGCGCACGGGCGCTCTCGAACGCGCTGTCGTCTTCTTAAACCTTGCAGACGACCCGGCCGTCGAGCGTATCATCACGCCCCGTCTCGCACTCACCACTGCCGAGTACCTTGCCTTCGAACTGGGTATGCACGTGCTGGTCATCTTAACCGATATGACCAACTACTGCGAAGCGCTCCGTCAGATCGGTGCCGCCCGTGAAGAAGTGCCGGGCCGCCGTGGTTACCCCGGGTACATGTACACGGATCTCGCCTGCATCTACGAGAGGGCCGGCATGATCAAGGGCCAGAAGGGCTCGGTCACGCAGATCCCGATCTTAACGATGCCCGGCGACGATATCACCCACCCGATCCCCGACCTTACCGGGTACATCACCGAAGGCCAGATCGTGGTCAACCGTGAACTGCACCGTAAGGGTATCTACCCGCCCATCAACGTGCTCCCCTCGCTCTCCCGGTTAATGAACCTCGGTATCGGCAAGGGACACACCCGTGAAGACCACAAGAAGGTCTCCGACCAGATGTACGCCGGGTACGCAGAAGGTAACGATCTCCGCGGCCTTGTGGCAATCGTCGGTAAGGACGCGCTCTCCGAGCGTGACCGCGGACTCTTGGAGTTCGCCGACCACTTCGAGAACCGCTTCGTCCGCCAGGGATACGACGAGGACCGCACCATCGAGGACACGCTTGACCTCGGCTGGGACCTCCTCTCGACCCTGCCGGTGGAGCAGCTCACCCGTATCGACCGCGACCTGATCAACAAATACCACCCGAAGTTCAAGGCCGGTGCAAAGAAGGAGTAAGTGAGTCTGTATGGCGCTGCGCGATATCAAGCCGACACGGTCCGAGCTGATCAACCTAAAAAAGAAGATCCAGCTCTCCCAGCGCGGCTACAAGATCCTCAAGATGAAGCGCGACGGGCTCATCATGGAATTCTTTAAGATCCTCTCCGAGGCAAAAGACAGCCGCGGGGAGCTCTTAAACAAATACCAGCACGCTGTCGAGATGATGGCGGTGGCAAACACGGTGGAAGGCGCAATCGGCGTGAAAGCCGCCGCCTTCTCCGTCAAAGAGACGCCGGAAATCACGCTCAAGAGCAAGAACATCATGGGCGTGGTCGTGCCGCAGATTGAATCGTCGAAAGTGAAAAAGAGCCTCGCGGACCGCGGCTACGGCGTGCTCGGCACGTCCCCGGTCATCGACGAGACTGCATCTGCATTCGAAGATCTGGTCGAGGCGATCATCGAGAGCGCCGAGATCGAGACCACGATGAAGCGCCTCTTGGACGAGATCGAGAAGACCAAGCGCCGGGTCAACGCGCTCGAGTTCAAGGTCATCCCCGAACTCACCGCAGCCCGGGACTTCATCAAGATGCGTCTTGACGAGATGGAGAGGGAAGAACTCTTCCGGATGAAGAAGATCAAGGCCCGGAGCTCAGCGTAAGCTCCGGGGAAGGTGCAGGCGTTTATGCCAATCGGTACCCTTTCGGGCCTGGGGTGCAGCAAAAAGACGGTGCTTCTCCGTCTCGACCTCAACTCCCCCATCGACCCCACCTCCCACCTTATTTTGGACGACAAACGGTTCCGTGAGCACCTGCCCACGATCCGGGCGCTCTCCGATGCAAAAGTGGTCATCGTCACCCACCAGAGCCGGCCCGGAAAAAAAGATTTTACCACGCTCGAATCCCATGCAGAGAAACTCGAAGAGCTTCTCGGCACCCCGGTCACCTATGTTGACAGTATCTTCGGGCGGCATGCAAAGGACACGGTCCGGGCCATGAAACCCGGCGAGATCGTGATGCTGGAGAACGTCCGGTTCGCGGCCGAGGAGAACCTCACGTTAAAACCCGATGAGGCCAAGAAAACCCACCTAGTAAAACGGCTCTCGGGTATGGCGGACTTCTTCATTAACGATGCATTCGGGACCGCCCACCGCTCCCAGCCCACCGTGGTCGGCCTGCCGCTTGCCATGAAATCGGCCGCCGGCCTGTTGATGGAAAAGGAAGTCTCCACGCTCTCGAAAGTCTTCTCGGGAGCCCCCCGCCCGGTCTGCATGGTGCTCGGCGGCACGAAAGTCGACGACTCGATCGAGGTCGCGGCCCACGTGCTCGAGAACGGCATTGCCGACTCTGTGATCGTGATCGGCGTTGTGGCAAACGTCTTCTATCTTGCCAAAGGCTACGATATCGGCAAACCCTCCACGCAGCTCATCGAGCAGCTGAAGTACCAGGGCGAGATAGCAAAGGCAAAGGAGATCTTAAAAAAATTCGGCGACCGCGTGATCATGCCCTCTACCGTTGCCGTCCGGCAGAACGGGAAACGGGCGGAGTACCCGGTGGAAAAGATCCCGTGCGATGCCCCGGTGATGGACATGGGCATGGACGCCCTCTCCGAGCTCGTTGCAACCTTAAAGAAGTCCGGGACCGTGGTCTTCAACGGCCCCGCAGGAGTCTTTGAGGACCCGGACTTTGCAACCGGGACCTTCGAGATGCTCCGTGCAGCATCCCGGGTCGAGTTCTCGGTCGTGGGCGGCGGGCATACCGCGGCCGTGATCGAGAAGCTCGGGATAGAAAAAGAGTTCACCCATATTTCCACCGGCGGCGGTGCGTGTATTGAATTTTTGACCGGGAAGAAACTCCCGGCAGTAGAAGCGCTCGAAGAGTCCTACCGGATCTTCGGGTAAGTGTTCATACACACCTTTCTTTTTTTAGCAAATCCCGTTTTGGCAATCCTTCGTCGTTCCCGACAGGCTATTTATAGCGATCCGGCCTACAGCATAAGGAAATGGCAGAGAAGAGTCCGTTGTCCCGGGGCGAGCGGGTGGCTGTCTCCTACAAGATGCCGCCCAATATCTACGAGAAAGTCCGGTGCCTTGTATACGAGGAGAAGAAATTCTCTACGGTCTCCGACTGCATTACGCAGGCGCTTCTCTCGTTTGTTGAGAACCACCACAAGGATCCGGCGCAGTGTATCCGCGAGTACCTTGCCTCTGATGAAGGCAGGGCATTTCTCAAAAGCCAGATCCGCGAGGTGCTTGCGGAAGCGACCGTATCAGGGCAGGATACCTGCACCGGGACACGTCCGAACCCGTGACAGCGGCCCGGCAGGGTGACCGGAATCTCTTTTTTATGGCAGGGTGCATGTGAGGATCATGCAGGTACGGCTCATCGCGGTGGGAAAGATCAAGGAACGGTTCCTTACCGAAGGCATTGCGGAGTATGAAAAGCGCCTTGTGCCCTACCTGAAGCTCTCGATTGTGGAGATCGCAGAAGAGCGGCGGGGTGTACATGCAAACGCCGGCGAAGAGGCGCAGGCCGTTGAGCGCGAAGGCGAGCGGATCCTTGCCGCGATCCCGGACGGGGCGTTTGTCGTGGCGCTCGATGTCAGGGGAAAAGAGCTGTCAAGCGAGCAGCTCGCCGCAAAACTCCACGACTGGCAGATGGCCGGGGTCTCCCCTGTTGTGATTGTGATCGGCGGCGATCTCGGGATCTCCGGTGCGGTGCTCTCCCGGGCCGGCCTCCGGCTCTCGCTCTCGCCCATGACGTTTACCCACCAGATGGTGCGGATGATCATCCTCGAACAGATCTACCGGGCCTGCCGGATCAACAGCGGCGAGCCGTACCACAAGTAGGCTAAAATCCACGTTCATTTCTCTCCCAAAAACGGAATTACCCGCATATTCCCGTCCATTTTTGCCTGCGCAAAAATGTATTTATATTTTCATTCCGGAATACTAGACCAATGTACCTGGCAGTCTGTTCATCTGACATAAAGGCCAAGCGGGTACGGTCCGCTCCAATAACTAAGCGGATGCTTTTCTTTGTCTGTTAGGACAGGAACAGGCGTTCTTGTTGCTGGCAGGGTGAGGATTGTTGTTTTTTAAAGATTATGTGGGATGATGGAAATGGATTCCGGCACGGCAAAAATGACGGGGGCCTGGTACGAGGCTGCCCCCGGGAAAGGTATTGTGTACGATCTGAGTCTCGCAGCGCTCTCTGCCCCGGATACCGCAGGACGGCTGAGGGCGGTTGTGGGTCTCGGGAAGTCCGGCGATCCCCGCGCGGTCCGCCCGCTCATGGACCTTGTTGCTGACCGCGACCCGGCGATCCGGCGCGGGGCTGTCGCAGCCCTTGGCGAGCTCAAGAGCGGCCGGGCGGTTGAGGTTTTGATCGGGTGCCTGCAGGACCGGGGCGAGGAGATGGAGATCCGGAAGCGTGCGGCTGAGACGCTTGCCGCGATCCGGAGCACCGGTGCCCTCCGGGAACTCCGGGAGTTCTCTGCAAACGCTGATGAGGACCCGGCCCTCCGCGTGCATGTTGCCGGCCTGCTCTCCCATAACGGGACCGTGTAACGGACGGGCCTGAACGGGGGGTGATCCCCACCCACCATCACCTTTTTTTGAGCAGGGCCGCCCGGTTCAGGAAATACCACCGGGTCTCGACCACAGTAAGTCCGAGTTTTTCCATGAGCGCCAGGTTCTCCCGGAATTCTTTTTTGGGGACTAAAAACGGCGGCTCGGAATAGAAAAACGTCCCGCCGGGTCTGAGCATCGCGGCGATCTCACCAAAGAGTTTTTTCTTGTCCGGGACTTCGTGGACCACAAAGATCGCAAAGGCTGTATCCACCTGCCCGTCCTTTTCCGGGAAAAGATCGAGCGAGTCGGGCTTGCACCGGTGCGTTGTTACCCGGGAGATCTGGCCTTCGGCCGTGAGTTTCTCGCGGACGATCGCGAGCATCTCTTCCTGGAGATCGGCAGCGATCACCGTACCCTTTTCGCCAACCCGTTTTGCAAACGCCCGGGTGAAAAATCCCGGGCCGCAGCCGAAGTCGAGGACCCGGCTGCCGGGCGTTACGTACCGCTTTGCGAGTGCATCGGGCCGGTACAGGATGCGGCGGAACTTTGTGTCAAGGTGCCCGGCGTGCTCAGGGGAGAAGACGTCGCGGGCATGGGAGTGTGGCATGAAGGGAGGTTGGAAGGGAGGGGTGATATGGATTGTGGGTTAGGACGTCATTATGATCACGTAAATCCGGCCCCGTATCGGCCCCGGATTTCTCCTGCCCCCTTCCGGAAAACCCCGTAAAATGCCCGGATTTGCGTGTTCCCGGGAAATCGATCTATTCACTCTGATTACAAAAATACGCGATTAAATCTCCCGGAAATGACCCCCATGATCTGGGTGAGTTTTCATTTCCTGCATACCGGGGCCTGTCCGGATGGCGATCGGCCCGCAGAAACGCATGGCGGCCCGTTTATTGAGGGGTCGGAAACCGGGCGTTTTGAGGCCGTATTTCCCCGAGAAATCCGTGGAATGGTCGTATTTTTTCACGTCGGAGAGCCAGTAATGTCTGGATTTTCATCTCTCCCCTACCGCAAACGCTCTTGGGGGCTCCGGCAAGCCTCCGCCCCCGCCGCGTAGGCATCCCCCGACTAGCGATGCCTCTGTATTACCGGCATTCCCGGCAGCTCCCCGTACAGGTAATACCACACCATCGCAATACGCCCCCGCCCCAGTGGGGACTGGGCTGGCGTAAGGGGGCATCATCAGAAAATTGTGACGCACCATTGACAGCATTTTTTTTAAAAGTTTGCAAACTCTTCCGGACTTTTTTTTAAAATCTTCGCTAACCTCCGCGAACTTTTTTTGAAAAGTCTGGTAACGCTGCTGAACTTTTTTGCAAAAGTTCGTTGTCGGCACCGGGCAATATTGTAAAAGTCCGACAGGCCGGTTCAACCGGTCAGACGTAAGAGCGTACGTTTTCCGGCCGGTTTTTCCCGGAAAAGTTCGTCATCGCGAGAGAACTTTTTCCGGAATGTCTGGCAACCCCATCGAACTTTTTTAAAAAAGTCCGGTAACCGTGCCGGACTTTTTTTACAAAGCCGGAAAAAGCCGCTGAACTTTTTTTAAAAAAGCCCGATACCGGTACCGGGCAACATTATAAACGTCCGACAGGCCGGTTCGACCGGTCTGATGTAAGAGCGCACGTTTTCCGGCCGGACAAAAAAAATGTTATATCTTTTTCCTGTGCAGGAACACAAAACCACAAATTCCGACAGCAATAATTGCGATAATGCCGGAAAGTCCCGCTTTTCTTGTTGTGACTGGCTGCGCAGGGCTGAGCGTTCCGGGCACATCGACGTTTCCTCCGGCAACGACGTTCACCTCAGTCGCCAGTTCCTGAAACCCGTCCATCTGGAACATAACCGTGTGTCTGCCCGCAGAAATATTGGTAAGTACGATAGGAGACACTCCCATGTTTGTATTGTCAAGATACACCGCCGCTCCTGCAGGAGTTGAATGAACCGTGAGCTGGCCTGCAGGTGCCGGTGTTGGTACGAGCGGCACGAGCGTAATATCCAGAGAGACCATCTTATCCGCCGTTACATAGACGGTCTTGCTGGCGGGTTGGTACCCATCGGTGTATACCGTAACCGTGTGATCCTGATCAACCGGAAGGTTCCGGAACTGGAGGACCATGGTACCCTGGGTATCCACCGGGTAGCTTGTCTGGCACTGTTGTCCATCATCAACACAGGCCGTTCCCCCGGCGGGATGAATATTCGCCGTAATCCAGCCGCTCGCATCGGGCTGCAGGTACTGGTTGACTTCTCCTATGATATTGGGGGTCACGTACACATAGGTAACAGAGTCCTGGTAACCGTCAGCAGAGATATCTACCTCGTAATTTGTATTCGCAGGCAGGGATTGAAAGGTGTACGACCCCTGGACATTTGTCTGTCCGCCATAGGTCCCGCTGCCATCGGTTGCTATGGCTTTGACATACGCGCCCGGCGTTGTCCAGATCTGGATGCCACCGGTTGCCGAGGCAGCGACTGCCGGAATTCCGGCAACGAGAAGTATCAGAAATAGTATCGATAATAAAAACAGACGGGGTGTTCGAAGTAATGTTCGCATACTAAAAAAGATGCTTGGGTTTTGTATTTATGTGCTGTGCTGAACGGTTTTGCTGCGTCTGCGGTGGATCAACCGGATCGGCGGTTCATTTTGCCACAATTTTTGATGAACATCCGGTGGGTTTGGTAAAAAAACGCCGCAAACCCGCCCAACATTTTATCCCGTCTACCCCATGGGCGAGTACCCGACGTCCTCCAGCACCCGGCTGGTCACGCGGACAACCGGTTCACCGGTTTTCTGTACGGTCTGCCTCTTGATCTCAATCCATTCCTCGTCCGCAAGAAAGGCCTTCCACTGGCGGTCCATGGTCGCCACATCCGGCCAGCGCAGCAGATAGACAAATTCAAAGTTCACAACGGACGTGCTTTCCCAGAGCGCAATGATATCGAAACCGTACCGCTTCATGATGCGGAGCGCATGATCCTTAAACCGGGTATGAAAGATCTCCCTCTTATCGGGCGAGACCTCATAGATGCGAAGCTGGCAGATCCCGCCGGAATTTTCCTGCGTGTTCGTCATGGTAGCACTCTTTTACTTACTTAAGGAAAGGGAGGGCCGTTCAATGATAATAGGTTTTACCCGGTACGACCGGCATTGTCAAAAAAGACAATCCCTCTCCCTGATCTTTTCCCGTTCTCGTGCTTGGTTATTAAATCCGGTAGGGTTTTTTCCCTCGATCACAAACCTCTTACCCCCCCGACGCCCACAATTCCACCATGATTCCGGATGCGGACGACGATCCGTTTCCCCGCGTGTACAAGGTTGACCGGCTCTTTATCGAAGAGCAGGACTTTGTCGCGGACGACATCGCCCCGCTCTCCCCGTACGAGATGGCAGATCTCGACGAGCCGGCCGTACCGGTCGATCTCCCCCCGCTGCATAAAGGCGATGACCCCAATCCGCCGGCAGAAAAGATGGGCGGCCGGGCAGGGCCGGCGGATGAAATCGTCATATCAAAGGATATGAAAAGTGCCGACGAACAGGTCACGCTGGCATTTTTCAAAAAAGGAAAAACAAAAGTCCTCCGGCCCTGGGACGGGCCGGACCTCTCACCGGAAAAAAGTACGGATACAAAAAAAGAGGAATAACAATCTTTTACCGTTTTTCGCAAGTCTGCCGCGTTTTTTAAGACAACTCCGGTTACAATTGCCGGTACCCTGCGGTATCCGGGTGTCAGAACAACGGCGATCTACGGCAGCGAGGCAAAGAAGACCGGCCAGAAGGGATCCTGCTCCGGGATGGCAAGCGGTACCGTACTGCCATCGCGCCGGTGCAGGACCCTCTGCCCGGGCCCGGCAACCACCCGGCCGATGACCGAGGCCGGGATCCCGGCTTCTTTGAGCGCTGTGAGGATCCGCCCCTGCGACGCGGGCCGTGCGGTAATCAGCAGCGATCCTTCGGCAATGGCTGCAACCGGATCGATCCCGAAACTCTCGCATACCATCCGGACTTCGTCAGGATAGATAAACTGCTCTTCGAAGATTTCCATCCCGACACCGCTTGCATTCGCAATCTCGAAAAGACCGCCGATCACTCCTCCTTCGGTGGCATCGTGCATTGCGGTCACGCCGCCTGCCTCCATGGCAGTCAGTGCATCCTTTACCACCGTTATCTCGCGCGAGAGGGCTTTTCCCCGCTCGACAAGATCTGCCGGGTATTTTTCCATGAGCTCTTTTTCCCGCAGGATCGAGAGGATCCCGGCAGTCTCGATGGCCGGGCCCTTGGTCAGGATAACAACATTGTCAGGCTCTGCTCCGCAGGGCGTGACGTACGATCCCTTCCGGGCAATCGCAAAAACGGTGATGCCGCCGATTGTCGGTGACGCAAACCCCGGGTAGTAACCCGTATGCCCGCCGACAATGGCGATCCCGAGGTCAGCTGCGGTCCTGTGGATCGAATCGATGAGCGTCTGCAGGTCCTGTGCCGAAGTGTCGGGAGGTAAAAGGAGGGAGTACGTCATGTAGCGGGGAGCGACTCCCATGACGGCAACATCGCTTGCCCCGATGTGGACTGTGTAGTACCCGAACATGGAAAGGGGAAGGCCGGGGATCGTGAAGATGGGGTCCTCTGCCACGATCAGGACGTTGTCGTTCCCGATATCGATTATCCCGGCATCTACCCCGGGCAGGGGCGGTACGATCACCGAATCGTCCGGGTGGCCCAGGCGGGTTTTGAGCAGTGCAGAGAAGGTATCGTGATCGATCTTCCCGATTTTTGTGCGTTGAACAGTCATGTCAGTCACGGGCTGTATTGTGGATTGTTTTAGCGGTCTACCTGGCCGGTCCCTTGTACTCCCGTGCGATTGCGCAGAGTTCCTGTGCGATACCGATCGGCTCTTCTCCCAGGATGACGCTCACCGGTTCTTTTCCGATCGCTCCGTTCTCGTAGAGGATCTTCGGGACCCGTCCTCCCGCCGCCCGGATCGCTTCGGCTACCTTCCACGGCATGGATGCGCCTTCTTCCCGGCGGATCTCTTCCGGTTCGCCGGAGCGGTCGATTTTTGCAAATACCCAGCCTTTTTTGCGGCAGTACTCTTCGAGCCACGCGGCAAGCGCAGGGGTGTTTGCGAAATCGATTCCTGCCCTGACAGAGGGATCTTTTTTCCGTATCTCGAGGATCAGCCGTGCCATGTGGCTGGAGGCCCCAAAGCGCAGTCTGCCGGCCGCTCGGGGTTTTCCCTCAGTTACGGTGATCCGGCCATCGATGGCGAGGACATCCTCACGGCTCGTTGCAGTCGTTGATGCAAACACCATATTTGAGCGGACTTCGGGTACCAGCACCGCGAAGGCCGGGCAGGACTCCAGGGTTTCAAGGGCGATCAGCATCCTCCCGTACATATCGATACGGTCATTGTCGTTCTCGGGTTGCATGTTCCTTCCGGTTCTCCGAAAGACAGGTTGGGGAGGGGGATATTAATAGGGTTTCACATAAGATCGCGGTACAGGAAATCCCCTGCAGTATCCCCTCTGTCGTACTACATCTGAACGGGCATGGACGGCTCAAAGAGAGCGCGGAAAAACTGAGCGCGGAAAAATTCCTGAAGAAAGAATTTTGCCACGAGCGTTTTTTTAACCCGGTAACCGCGAAAAAAAAAGTTCCTGAAAATTCCTGCGCGGGTTAATTCTTCTCCAGCTCGTCCAGGAACTCCAGCAGGTTGTTTCTCACCACCACAAACGATGGCCCGCCCCCGAACTCGACGCCGATCTTTGCCGCGTCGATCACTTCCTCGCGGGTCGCCCCGGCCCTGACGGCATTTTTGGTATGGACCGCGAGGCAGGGAACACAGCACCGGGAGATCGAGAGAGCGATCGCGATGAGCTCCTTGTATTTGGTGTCAAGGGCACTCTCTGCATAATAGGCCTTCATCAGGCTGTCGAATCCCTCGAAGAGAAGCGGAGTCTCGGCTTCGAGCCGCTTCTGGTTCTTCTTGCGCTGCTCAATGATCCGGTGTACCCGGCCGACTCCTTTCTTCTCTTTCATATTCACCGGTTTTTATTAGAGCGGGAAAAATTTTCCGGGCGGGCCAGATTCTTTCCTGTTGCCCCCACCCCGCACCCTTTATTCCTGTACGGCTAAAATCACCTCATGGCTCCGGCATCCCTGCCCACGGTCTTTGTCTCTCACGGTGCGCCGACCCTCCCGCTCGAACGGGACGAGCCGGCCTATACATTCCTCACAACACTCGGGAAACACTACCCCGGCGCGAGAGCTGTCCTCTGCATCTCTGCGCACTGGAACACTGCCCGGCCGGCGGTCAATCTCGCGGAGCACCCAAAGACCATCCACGACTTCTCCGGGTTCCCGTCCGAGCTGTACCGGATAACCTATCCCGCCACCGGATCGCAGGAGCTCGCCGCCCGGACCGCGGATCTTGTCGAAGCGGCCGGCATTCCCTGCGACCGGGACCCGGTCCGGGGGCTCGACCACGGGGCGTGGGTGCCCCTCATGCTGATGTACCCGGATGCCCGTGTGCCGGTTGTCCAGCTCTCGATACAGGGAGATCTCGACCCGGAGCGGCACCTTGCCCTCGGGGAAGCAATTGCCCCTTTGAAAAAGGAAGGCATCCTCATCCTTGGCAGCGGCGGGGCGGTCCACCCGCTCGGGGACCCGGCCGTTGCGCTCGGCCCCGGCGCTCCGACCGGCGACTGGGCGATCGCGTTCAATGACTGGCTCACCCGGGTTCTCACGAGCGGGGACATAAAGAGTCTTGCGGCGTACCGGTCGCTCGCCCCTTTCGCAGAACACGCCCAACCGTATCCCGATCACTTCATGCCGCTTCTTGTTGCCCACGGGGCTGCCGGCCGAGGAAGCAAAGGAACGCTTCTCCACCAGAGCTGGTACTGGGGCAACCTCGGGATGGGTGCCTGGGAGTTCCGGTGAACCGGGACGCACATCTTTTTTTTAGCCGTGCATTTCCGAAGATTAATCGGACATGAGCGCCCTCTCCTCTTTTATTACCGTGATTTCATGAAACGCCCGTACCTTGTTTTTATGCTCATGATCGTCCTTGCCGCTGTCATCTTTGCGGTCGGCTGTACTTCGCAGCAGAATGCATCGTCCCCGAAGTCCGCCGCAGATACGGCGCTTGCGCAGGCCGATGCCGCATACGCAGCCACGAACTACCATGCGGCAGAATCGCTGTACCTGCTCGCGCAGGAGAACTACACCGCAGCCGGAGACAACGCTGCCGCCCTCACCGCGAGAAACGGCGCAAGCCGGTCCTACCGCATGATCATGGAGTTCCCCTACAACCGTAGTGCCTACGAGCAGGCCCTTCTCGCAGCATACCCGAGCGTTTCTGCCGAACGGCGGGCCGGCTGGATCAACGGCAGCGGGATCGCAAGTATCACAAGCGATAACGAGACTTGGTATTACGAGGAGAATGTCGGGAATATCCGGTACCACAACTTTGACCTGATGCGGAATGCAACCGCTGCCCTGGGCCAGAACCCGCTCTACGACCCGCTTACGAAGTACGCGTTTGCATCCGTGAACGCGTCTGCCGGACCTTACGGTGAACCGGTCGCATGGGTGGGAACGGAAGCGATCTCCGTGCCCCGCGATCAGCTCCCGGCAAACGGCACGTTGAAGATCTGGTTCCCGCTGCCCATCGAGACCGGCTCGCAGACCAACGTAACGATCCTCTCGGTCGAGCCGGCGCAGTACATCATATCGCAGACCGGCACCGGTACCGACCTTGGCCTCGTGTACTTCGAAGTCCCTCTTGCGGATTACCACGAGCCGTTCCTGAATATTTCCGCAACCTTCCGGTTCGTCCAGCACGATCAGCACTTTACCATCGACCCGGCAAAGGTGCAGCCCTACAACACATCGAGCCCCGAGTACCAAAAGTACACCACGTCAGGGACCAACATCGTCATTACGCCGGCAATGAAAGCAAAGGCACAGGAGATCGTGGGAAACGAGACCAACCCCTACCTCCAGGCGCAGAAGATCTACTGGTATATTGTGGACACGATCCCGTACAGCCATGCCCCCCACTCCTGGCTTATGACGTCAGGCACTCCTGAATCGGAATATGTCCTTGATACCGGCATCGGCGACTGCGGCACCCAGAGCATGTACTTTGCCGCGCTCTGCCGGTCGCTTGGTATCCCCGCCCGGGCACCCGGCGGCTACCAGATCTTCCCTCCGAATAACGGGGGCACGCATTTCTGGGCGGAATATTATCTCGAAGGTTACGGCTGGATCCCGGTCGATGTAACGGCAGCGGAGACTGCGGACTGGGCGTACAACGCGACCCCGGATGACCGGCACCGGTTCAAGGCGTATTATTTCGGCAGCCTCGACCCGTACCGCTACATCATCCAGAAGGACGTTGATATCCCGCTTTCCCCTACACCCCCGGACGATGCCGTGCTGTTCCGTATGGTCGTCCAGAACCCGGTAACGGTCTGCGATACCTGCCGTGACGACCCGGAGATGCTGTTGCTCGGGAACTTCACCGCGACCCTGAAAAAAGCGTAAACTTTTTTTTTTATTTGCTGAGCCGGCCGCAGACAATGGTCGTATCCTTCTCGCCGGCGCCGGTGCTCGTCCCGCCTTCCCAGTACAGCCCGATTGGATTGCCACCGGAATCGACCATCATCCCGAGGATCCCGGAGCCAAGGCCGGTCCTGTCCGCAGCACCGGTCCGCGAGTCATCGCTGTGGGGCGTGCCGGTCGAGTCGAGGATCCGGACAAGGGCCTCATCGGATCGCTTCGGGTTGATCGCGGGCGTTCCCGTAATGATCCACATGTGGCCGGTGTCAAGCGTGCCCGGCTTGAGCCAGAGACAGATATCACCCGGCGCAAGATCCACCGGGTGTGCCACCTTCGTCCACCCGGCTGCATCGGGCGTGGTCGTGCTGAGCCTGCTGAAGTACGCAGCATAGGTTTCAATGGAGGGGTTCGCCCCTTTCCCAATCGCGGTGTACGCTGCCATGTCAGCGTCCATCAGCGCATGATCGGCAAACCCGAGGCAGTCGAATTTGTACGTCCCGTTTGCCTCGTCGACCGTGTACGGCGGGTGGACATATTCCGTGGATTTCATGGTCGAGAACATGCGGTACGCGGATTTCCAGACCAGGTTATCGGATTTCACGGACGCGAGCTGATCCGCAACGGAGGCGTGGGCGGCCGCTGCTGTTGTCGCTGGTGAGGCCGTCATGGCCGGAGTGGCCGGTGAAGGTGTTGCAGGTGCGGACATGCACCCGGCTGATACAGCGAACAGTGCAAGGATCAGAACACACCACAAAAGAGCGGACCGGCGGACCATACAGATGTTCTGCCCGGGCGTATGATAAAGGAAACGAAAAAAAAGTTAGTTCTTTGGTTCGGGCTTTGCCTCTTTGTCCTCTCCTGCTTCCACCTGCATGTTCTTCATGGACGGGAAGAGGATCACTTCCTTGATTGAATTATTGCCGGTAAGAAGCATCACGAGCCGGTCGATCCCGATCCCGACACCACCGGTCGGGGGCATGCCGTAGCCGAGCGCATTGATATAATCGTAATCGATCATCTGGGCTTCGAGATCGCCGAGCTGGCGTTTTTTGTCCTGCGCCTCGAAGCGCTCCTTCTGGTCGAGGGGGTCGTTGAGCTCCGAGAACCCGTTTGCGATCTCCATGCCGTAGATGAAGAGCTCAAAGCGCTCGGTGAACCCTTCCTTGGTACGGTGGCGTTTTGCGAGCGGCGAGTTCTCGACCGGGAAATCGTAGATGAAGGTCGGCTGGATCAGTTTTTCCTCCACCATGTTCTCGAAGAAGTACACGAGGAACTCGCGCTGGGTCTGGGGCTTTTCCGCTTCCTTAAGCTTGTTTTGCACTGCGATGGCCCGGAGCTCGTCGGGTGTATGTTTGAAGATCTCGATCCCGGCGTATTCCTTTACCGCATCTTCCATCGTGAGTTTGCGGAGCGGCTTTGCAAACGAGATCTCGGTCTCTTCAAATGTGAGCGAAGTCTTGCCGTGGACCTCCTGCACGAGGGTTGCAAGGAAATCCTCGGTAAGGCCCATCATGTCGTAGACATCATGGTAGGCCCAGTAGATCTCCACCATCGTGAACTCGGGGTTGTGGTGGGTATCGATGTCCTCGTTCCTGAAGTTCCGTGCGATCTCAAAGACCCGCTCGAATCCGCCGACCACGAGGCGTTTTAAGTAAAGCTCGGGTGCGATACGGAGGAAAAGTTTCTGGCCCAGGCAGTTATGGAAGGTGGTGAACGGTCGGGCGTTCGCACCGCCGTACACCGGCTGGAGGATCGGGGTCTCGAACTCGAGGAAGTCACGGTCGGAGAGAAATTTCCTGATCCCGGAGATAATTTTGCTCCGGTTGCGGAAGTTCTGCCGGACCTCCTCGTTTGCAACGAGATCCACGTACCGCTGCCGGTAGCGTTTCTCGACATCGGTGAGTCCGTGGAACTTCTCGGGGAGCGAGCAGATCGCTTTTGAGATGAGCGTGATCGTGTCCACCCAGATTGTGATCTCGCCGAGTTTTGTCCTAAAGACATGGCCGGTGACCCCGACAAAGTCGCCCCGCTCGATAAACTGGTTGAAAAAGTCAAAAGCCTCGTCGCCGACATCGGCTTTCCTGATGTAGAGCTGGATCTTGCCGGATTCGTCGCCGAGGTCGGCAAAGATCGTCTTGCCGTGGTTGCGGACGATATAGATCCTGCCGGCAGTTGTCACGCTCTCCGTGCTCTTCTCGTGGGTGATCTCTGAAAACTTTGTCCTGATCTCTGCGATGGTGTTCTTCCGCTCGAACGTGGGGGGATAGAGTTCAATGCCCTTCTCCCGCAGCGCACGTACTTTGTCGAGTCGGGCCTGGTCGAATGCAAGGGTTTCAGCTGGATCGGTCACGAGAATGCTCCGCTCTGTTAAATGAGTACCTCATACCTTCGATGTCAAGCGTATTAATACCTACAGCGCCGGGAAAACGGCGGGGAAAATCTTTCTTTTAGATGGTTGGGGGCTCTATTGACGCTCCCGGGGGTTGCCGCCCCCGCACGCTTGTGGCGTCCCCTGCTTAGCGATGCCTCTGTATTACCTGTACACAAAATGGATTCTGACAGACGTTGCCCGTACAGGTAAGTCCGGGTGCATCGCATACGCCCCCGCCCCCAACGGGGGCAGGGCTGGCGTAAGGGGGGTTGAATTTTTATTTTAAGAATTTTTTACACCAGTAAAAACGTAAAATTCCAAAAAAAATTCAGTTCCGTTCCTGTTTCTTCAAAATCTCCGAGGCGTATTTCGCAAGCCCGTACACCCCGTCCGTGGACGGGTGGACTTCGATAAATTCCTCGAAGTCATGCACGGTGATGTGCCGGCGCATGAGAAACGCGAGATACCCGGCAATGACGCCGCCCGCCGGCCCGGCTGCGCACATGCCCTCGATCTCTCCGGTGGCCGGGTTGGCAAAGATCTTCGCGAGGCCCGTGTCGCCGTACGGCACCGACCAGAAGGTGCCGGGCCCGGCCGGTCCGGGGAGGGCAAGCGCAGCGCTCCTTTCATTCCCGGCGCCGCAGAACGCGAGGTCGTGGGCAAGATAGATCGCCTGCGGAATCCGGGAATAGTCCATGTGGCGTTCGGTCCCGAGGATATTGTCGGCCGCAACAATCCCCTCGTGCCGGGCAACCGGCGTCAGGTAGGGTGCGCCTGCCACATCCCCGCAGGCATAGACACCGGGCACGCTTGTCTGCATCCGGTCGTTGACCACGATCTCTCCCCCGCGACCTTTCTCAATCCCGGTGATCATTTCAGAGTTTGGCACAAGGCCGGCCGCAAGCAACACAGCGTCCGCCCCGGTTATCTCCTCGTTTCCCCCGGCCGCGAACCGCACACCCGTAACCCGGTTCGTGCCTTCGATTCCGGTCGTCGCCACACCTTCGCGGATATCGACATCGTCGAGTTCTTTTATGGCGACTGCCCGGAGGTGGCGGTCGAGATCTTTCAAGAACCCGCTCCGGGCAAGGACCGTGACATGACTCCCGAACGCGGCAAAGATGTATGCAAACTCTGCCGCCATCACGCTCCCGCCCACGATCACAAGGTTCTGTGGCAGTTCACGGAGCCCCCAGAGCGTATGCGGAGTCCAGACCCCGGAAAGATCGATGCCCGGGATCTTCGGGATGTTGGGTCGGGAGCCGGTTGCAATGATCACTGCTTCTGCCTCAACCTCATCGTCGCCGATAAATACCCGGCGTCCGTCCACCCGGCCGGATTTGCCGTACACCACGGTGACCCCGGCTTCGCGGGTCTCGTGGTCGAGGATGCCCGCGATCTTCTGCTGGACCGCGAGCGTCTCGTCCATCACCTTTCCGAAGTTGAACTTCGGGACCGTATCGGTCATCCCGCGTTCGTGGAGCCTCCGTGCCAGTACGATCATGCGGGCGAGATCGTTTAAGGCACAGACCGGCATGCAGCCAAAATGGAGGCACTGCCCGCCGATCCCTGCTTCTTTCCCTTTGGGCTCGACAAGCGTAACGGATTTTTTTGCGGAGGCGAGGCGGATTGCGGCCATCCGTCCGGCCGGGCCCCCGCCGAGAACAACGATCATACGAAAAAAGTTATTTTAGAAGACTTCGACGCCCTCGTCCATCGGCTCCGAGAGGAGTTCGCCGGTGAACGCATTGACCTCGATGATCTTCTTGCCCCGGATCTGCCAGACCGGGATATAGACCTGTTTTGCATCGACCTGGATGTTCTTGCGGTCCGGTTTTAAGGTCTTCTCCTCGTAGAAGATAGCATCGCCCTTCTCCTGCTTGATCCGGACCTTCTGGGTGAGGCGCTCGATAAGCTCCGCGACCATGCGCTCGGTTGCTTCTTCTTTGGTGATGTGCGGATCGGCAACCTCGGCATTTGCCGGGATCTCCGAGTCCTCGGCCTTGGTCCCGTCGAGGTCGAGCTTGATCCCGTTGATGGCGTTGATGGCGCCCCAGCCGTCAGCATCGAAGGGTATCCGCCGGTCCTTGTACACCTGCTCGCCCGAGCTCGTGTAGTGGATCAGGTAGTAGGGCATGAACCGGAGCCGGGCTGCACCCTGGATCCCTGCCGTCCGGATTGCGGCCTGCTCGGTGAGCTTGACCGGGAAGTGGAGGATCGAGATGCCTGAAGACTCCTCGGGTTCGGCTGCCGCACCGCCGGCTGCCGGAGCTGCGGCGGATGCCGCTTTCGTTGCCTTGCCTTTGCCCGGAGAAAGGTCGAGCTTGAGTTCCTGCTCTACAATGTCGGCAAGAACTGCTTCGCCGGCGTACTGGACAAACTCGTCGATGCCCCACTGGGCGCAGTTCTCCGTGGAGATCCCGTTTTCGAGGGTGAAGAGCAGTTTCTTGCAGGTCATCTCCTGATCGTCAACCATCAGGCTGTAGTTGGTCTTGTCAAACTGGGCGATCAAATCAGCATCGTTCGAACAGAGCACAAGGGCGCATTCGCCTTCCCGGACCGCGGACAGATCCAGGGGTTCATCCACCTCTTCGACCTCGAATTTCGCAGCTTCAAGAATGAGCCTCATCGCATTCTTGGCTTTTTCCCGCATGTCGTGTTCCATCATATAAGCATTACCTTGGGCTTATAGAACAATTTTTCTATTGCCATCACAAAAAAACACTACCATGAAACGGCCGCTTAAGTTTGTGGATCACAGTATCGACGATTATGCGATGCGGGTGACCTACGATCCTGCCGCGGGAACCGGGTCCGTTGTTTTCAACCTGTCGCTCGTGAAAAACGAGGATTTCGAATATGCGGTCTCCGTGTTAAAGGATGCGTACAAGACCGGCCTGTCTGCAAGCGGGATGGTGAAATTTTACAAATCCGGGGAAAACGTCTCCGGGTACGTTGTGCCGGCGGGTTGCACGGCCGTCTGCACGCTCTGCAGCATCACGCTCGACGGCCTGTTGATCCGGCGGGGCGTACCTATCAAACCGATTGGGGGTGGCGTTGTCGAGATCGAGGAGCGTGCCCCGGTCCGGTTCACGCATATCATCATGTACGAGTACACGACCATCGACCCGCTCCAGGTTCTTATTTCGCAGCAGATCACCTCGGTAAACAACGTGATGCAGAAAGGATCGGGCAACATCCTTGCCAATATCCGCGAGTTCCACATGGAGGCCGAACCGCTCGTCGGGAGCGTTCTCGACGATCTTGCGGACAGCAGTTTTACCGGGATCCTTGAAGTCGGCATCCCCAACGTTCCCCTGCTCGGTGTCCCGGGCAGCCCGCAGTATGTCTCGATAGCCGCGGTCGGGGGCACGAACCCCATGGCCGCGATGCGGGAGGACGGGCACTGGGTCCAGACGCAGGCCATGAAAGGCCTCATGGACATCAGCGATATGATCGAGATACGGGACTTTTAAACCCCCTGATTCGTACGCCACGGAACCCGGCTCGCATCGCTTTATAGGATCCAATAGAAATGTGTACCACCACAACCGGCACGTGATTCCCGATGAAGTCTCCCGTTATCCCTGTTTTGATCCTTCTTTTCGTGCTCGCGCTCTGTGTTTCACCAGCGCTGAGCGCCACGAGATATGTGGGCGCGAGTCCGTCAATAACGGCGTATGTCGGGGGCACGAATGAATTCTCGCCCGGCCAGGATGCAACGATCACGGTTGTCCTGCAAAACGGCGGCACGAACTGGCTGTCATTCACGAATCGCGGCACGATAGCGCCGGAGGATGTCGGCACTACCGCGAAGCTGGTAAAAGTCGGACTTGACGCCGGGACAGCCCCGATTGTCATCAAGACGGACCCGCAGCAGGTAGGTGATCTTGCAAGCCCCGGAAAGACCACGGTCCGGTTCACCGCGAAGATCACGCAGGACGCAACGCTCGGCGAGTACCAGCTGCCGTTGACCGTCTCCTACAAGTACCTGTCCGGTTCCCTGGTAGACCAGCCCACGACAACCACCATCGAGAACACGTATACCGAAACGAGCCAGACCATTCCGCTCACCATCAAGATAAAACCGGTCGTCAAAATTGACGTCCTCAATGCAACCGGGAACAACCTTGTCGTGGGAACCGAAGGCACCATCAACCTGACGATCAAGAACACCGGGTACGAGGACGGGAAACAGGCAACAGTCACTCTCCTCCGGAACGGCGACAGCGCCGTGATCCCGACCGATGACAGCGTGTATATCGGGAACTTCCCGAGAAACGGCGTTGTCAGCTGCCAGTACAAGGTCGCGGTCTCGAACGATGCCCAGGCCCAGAGCTACCCGGTCGATGTTGCCGTAACCTACACGAACGCCGAAGGCGACATAGTGACCTCGGAGACCGACACGATCGGTATGCCGGTAGCCGGCAAACTCACGTTCGCGGTGAACTCGCCGCCGGCAAACATTACACAGGGTACATCCGGTGTGATTGCCGTCGAGTACACCAACCTCGGGTCGGTTACGGCCTACAAGGCACAGGCCCGGCTCTCGGCAGTCGAGCCGTTTGCGAGCTCCGACCAGACCGCATACCTCGGCGATATCCCGCCGGGCGGAAAGGCGGTTGCCCAGTACGCGATCTCCGCGTCGTCTTCGGCAGCCCCGGGCAACTACACGCTCGACACTGAGGTCCGGTACCGCGATGCCCTTGACAACAGCCAGATCTCCGATACCTTCCGGGCGCCGGTTAATGTTGTGCCACGGCCGGCCTCCGATGCGCTCGTCCCGGTGATTGCGGCGATTGTTGTCATCGGGGCAATTGCCGCTGCCGCATACTATTTCCTTCTTGTGAGGAGGAAACAATGAAGGTCCCGTGGAACGGTGCGCTGCCGGCGCCCGGGATACGCACGGTCCGGGACATGCACAGCGTGCTCGCCAATCCCTTGTGCACGGAGACCGGTCCGCTCTATTACATGTACCGCGACCTTGCCAGGTCTGATGCAGACCGTCGATGGCTCGACGGCCACCGTCTGCGGTACGACATCACGGTCATCCCCCCGCTCGATCTCTGCGGCGAATGCGTCAAGACCAAGGGGCACTACCACCCGGCCGATCCTGCCGGCACGGGATACCCCGAGCTCTACGAAGTACTCGAAGGGGAGGCATTGTTCCTGTTACAGTCCCGGACGTTCGGCGATGCCGTCCTTGTCGATGCCCTGGCCGGCTCCTGCGTTATCATTCCGCCCGGCTACGGGCATGTCACGCTCAATCCCTCGCACGATACCACGCTCGCGATGGCAAACCTCGTCTCCACGGCATTTGAGAGCGAGTACGGGGAGTACGAGACACTCCACGGGGCGGCATACTATGTGATGAGCGACGGGAGGATTGTAAAAAACCCCCATTACCAGAACGTGCCGGCACTCCGGAAGATCGTCATGAAAAAAGGTCCGGCCCCGGCCGGCGGCTCAGTCAAAAGCCCGATTTACGCTCTTATTGGCAACCGGGACGCCCTTGCCTTCCTCAACGAGCCGGAAAAATACCCGGCCCTCTTTACCGGGATCCTTTAAAGACTGGGCGCGGGCAGGCGCTTGTGGGCGTTCTTTTTGACCCGGGCAAGCACTTTTTCCTCGGCAGGATTCTCTGCCTTCCAGCCGTGCGCTTCGAGGGCCACTAATGCTGCATCGATCTCGGCGTACGAGAGCCCGATCTCGCCCTCGTCGCTCTGGCCTTCCCAGAGGCCGGCCGAGGGTTTTTTGGTGAGGATCGGCTTCGGGATTCCCATCTCTTGTGCCATTTCGTACACGTCTTTCTTGTACAGGTGGACGATCGGCTGGATGTCCGCGGCATTGTCCCCGTATTTCGTGCAGTAGCCGAGCAGGAACTCGCTCTTATTGGACGTCCCGCAGACGAGCCGGTGGTCGCGGTTCGCGTAATAATACAGGGTCGTCATCCGGATCCGGGCCATGAGGTTCCCGAGCAGGTACGGCGTTTCGGTAAATCCCGGCAGGGTTTTGAACGCAGCGAGCATGGGGTCGATGGATACGACCCGGTGCTCCATCCCGAGACCGGCGCAGAGCTCTTTTGCATCGGCAACGTCCTGCGGGTTGCTGACGGAAGTCGGGAGCGAGAGGCCGAGCACCTTTTCCGGGCCCACCGCCCGGCAGCAGAAGGCCGCGGCAAGCGCCGAGTCCACGCCTCCCGAGACCCCGACAATAATGCCCGAACAGCCGCTGTTCCAGTAGGCATACCGGATCATCTGCTCGACCTGTCCCATCCTGCACCCCAGTTCCTGCGCCATGGTATTCTCCGTAATTAGCATTGGCGGATGAATTTTTTTAACTGTTCGGTGCTGCCGGCGGCAACAATCGTATCTCCCGGATGCACGGTCTCCTCCGGCCCCGGTACAATGAGGGTGGTATCCTGCCGCTCGATTCCAAGAATTCTGACGCCGGTGGTTACGAGCTGCCCGACCGTGAGTGTTTTTTGCTCCGGCACCTGCCGCAGCACTACGATTTTACCATCGGGGAGATCGATTAAGACCGTGACCGTATCGGCAAGTACGATCCGGCCGATGGTCTGGCCGCCGATCCGGGGGAGGAGCGCCACGTAATCCGCCCCGGCCCGGTACAGTTTCTCCACGGATCCGGGCTCGTTTGCCCGGGCCAGGATCCGGATATCCGGATTGAGGTTGCGGGCCATGAGCGTGGTAAAGATGTTCACGTGGTCGTCGTTGACCGCAACAATACAGAACCGGGCATCCCCGATGCGGGCTTCGCGGAGCACATCCTCGTCCTCGGCATTCCCGACAACCTCATCGATATCGTGTTTTTTTGCATCCACCACAATGCAGGAGATCCCGGAGGCTATCATCTCGGTGTATGCAGCCGAGCCCACGTCCCCGAATCCCGCGATGACTGCGTGGCCGATCCGATCGCGGTCAACGTCCAGCTCCTCGCGGACCGCCCGGCGCAGGGCATCGGCCGTTCCAATCAAAAAGAGCGAGGTTGCGGGATCGATGACCTCCGTTGCTTCGGGATCGGCAATGAACTGCGGCGATGCAGCCTGCCGTTTCCCTAATCCTCTCTCCCCGGGTTCTTTTGATGCGATAACCCGTCCCGCCTTCCACATGAACGGGGCAGAAATACCGTACCTGCCAAAAAGGTCGAGTTCCCCGAGCGATTTTCCCACGGCCTTGCTCTCCGGCATGACCGGGATATGGATCAGCCGGAGTTTCTTTTCGTCAGAGGTCTCATCCCCGATCCGGAGCCGGTCGAGCCCGGGAATCGCCGGCTCGGTCTCGTCGCCGCCCGGGTTTAAGACCGCGTGCCGGGCAAGGATCCTCCCCGTGACATGCTTGGGCGAGACCACGTAATCCGCCCCTGCATACTGCAGGTACTGGTCAAAGGAGATCTTGTCCACGATGGCGATGACCCGGGCAGCGGTCAGGGCCCGGATCCCCAGAATGATGCTTGCCGTTGTCCGTTCGTCTTCGCAGAGGATCACAAAATCTGCATTTTTTACCCCTGCCAGTTCCCAGGTGTGTGCATCGTCGTACCTGCCCCACATGACAAACGCACGGCGCCGGTATTTTTTTGTCACATCCCGTGCGGTCTTCTCGTCCCCGATAACAATCAGGATCTCTTTTTCGCAGAGAGCGAGGCTTTCAAGCAGGGCCCGGGTCAGTTCGCCATCGCCCACGATCACCACGTGGTGCGAGAGTTTCTTTGAGATCTTTTTTGGCGGGGACGAGCGGAGGACCTCGATAAGGTAGGGGGTGAGAAGGAGGGGGATGACCATGAAAAGCATCATGACCCCGGTGAGCATGGTGACCGAGGAGAAGATCGTCATTTCATCGGAGGTTATGGGGAGCAGGCTGCCTGTTGTCGTAAAGGTCTGGATCACGTACAGGAACGATTCCGACCAGTCGACCGGGATTCCCTCGTACAGGGGGTACAGGTCATGGAAGAGTACCGTAAAGACGAGGATCATGAGGCAGAACAGGATAAAGTAGATCAGAATACGCATTTCAGACGAGGTGCGGAAGATCCGCCAGAGGATGCTTTTCTTGTCGTTCATGATCCGGGCTCCCGGGTATATTTTTCTCTGACCGAGCAGGTAAAACAGCGCCCGGCCCGTGTGGGACTGCCGCAGGCCGGGCAGATCTCCTGCGGGGCCGCATTCTTCCCTGCAATCTCCGCAAGGGTGCCGGCAAGGTTTGCGAGCGCAAACTTTGTGGCCGGGCGCCGGGCATCGTAGGCTGCGAGTGCCGCCCCTGCAGCGGAATTTTCTTCCGCTTTGCCCGCTCCCGCCCCGCCGGGTGTGACGTCGCACAGCTCCGCGTACCGGTACACTTCCGTTTTTGGGATCTCCCGGAACGGCCGGATGACCGGGACCCGTGCAGTGCCGAGCGTCTCCGGGACAAACAGGGTCTCTTCAACGGTTCCGGCCAGCAGGTCCGAGAAAAACTCCAGCGCCCGGTCGTCCACGGTTGTGGCAAGGGCAAGGCGCGTGATCCCGTGGGAGGATGCGATCTCTGCCGCAAGATCGCCTGCGAGCACGTTGCAGATCCTGCCGGCGGCCGCTGGCCCTTCTGCCCGGACAATCGCGTCCCGGGTGGTGCCGTACCGTTCCGCAAACGAACCGGAAAAAATCTCCCCGCCGCACAGGTCCGCGACCGCCCGGCCCGCGTCCCCGGCCATTCCTTCATCGATCGCGATAGCGGAGAGTTTCACATCGCGGCGGTCTTTTACGAGCTTGTGCAGGAAGAGGAGCAGGGCGGCATCTGCGGCATTGCCCGCGAGCACGACCGCGGTATGGTCGCCGGGCAGGAGCCAGCGGTTCCTGCGGATGGCACGCTTCGCCTTTGCCTCGAAGTCTTTCGTGAAATGGACGGGGCAGAGGTGCTTTCCCGAGTAGGGCTGGAAGACGACCGCTTCCCGCCGGCATGCCGCGCACTGCATAACGACCCTCCACTCCTTCTCGTACTTAAACGGGACAAGATGTTTAAGGTTGTGCCGCCGGCCGGCGATACCTGTCCGTGAGCCCATGATTTTATAGTCCGGGACATAACCACTCATAACAACCATGGTCGTCTCACCGGAGCGTATCCGCAGCCTGCACAAGTACGAGAAGGCGATCCTTACGGCTCTCGAGCGCCAGATGAAGCGGTACGAATGGGTGCCGCTCGAAAGCCTGGAGCAGGCGACCGGGCTCTCCGAATCGGAGGTCAACTACCGGCTCTCCCGGCTCATCGGGTGGGGCATGGTCCGGTTCAATCCGGTCCCGTACGACGGCTACGCGCTCGTCTTTGGCGGGTACGACACGCTCGCGCTTACCACGCTCACGAAAAAAGGCACGATCTCCGCGCTCGGTACAAAGATCGGCGAGGGAAAAGAATCGGTGGTGTACGAGGCGCTCGGCCTTGGGCCGGTGGCGATCAAGTTCCACCGGATCGGCATGCGGTCGTTCAACACCGCCCGGGTGAACCGCGAATATCTTCCCGAGAGCGGCCACTGCCCGTGGCTGATTGCCTCGAAACTTTCGGCCGAGCGCGAATACCTGGCCCTCACCACCCTCCACCCGAAGGTCTCGGTGCCGCTTCCCGTGGGGCAGAACCGGAACGCGGTCGTGATGGCGCTGATTACGGGCCCGAGCCTCTCGCGGTGCCGGCTCGATGAACCGGACGAGATGCTCGATACGATCCTAAAAAACGTGGGGGCGGCCTACCGCCTCGGCATGATCCACGCGGATCTTTCGGAATACAATATCTTAATCGAGGACGGAAAGTGCGTCATCATCGACTGGCCGCAGTGGATGGAGACAAACCACCAGAACGCCGGCACTATCCTCGAACGCGACATCAGAAACATCCTTGCCTTCTTTGAACGGAAGTACAAAATTGTCCGGGAGCCCGGGGATGCACTGCGATGCGTGACCGGCTGAGCGTTTTCGGGATCGACATTGTCAAAGGGTCGGTGAGATCGCGGTCGCGCCGGCCGATGTATGCGCTGGTGCGGATTGTTGACGGGACGATCGTAAGCGAGAGTACGGTCTCGATGTTTAGGCTCTTCCGGCTCCTTTCGGAGGAGCGGCCCGACATCCTTGCGGTCGACAGCATCCAGGAGATCGCAACCGACCAGCACGAGCTCTTCTTCTTCTTGCAGGGCCTGCCCCCGCAGACCAAGCTCGTGCAGGTGACCGGCGGCGAAAAAAAGGAAACGCTCGGGAAAGTTGCCGCCCGGTTCAACATCAGCTTCGACCGGTTCGACCCGTTTGCCGAGGCCCGGACCTCCGCCCGGGTAGCGTCGCTCGGCGCCGGCGCAGAGGTCATTGCGTTCGAGAACGAGAGCGAGGTGGTGGCAAGCCGGCACCGGTCCCCGGGCCGGGGCGGCTGGAGCCAGAACCGGTACGTGCGGAAGATCCACGGCGCTGTCCAGCTCAAAGGGCGTGAGATCGAGCAGCAGCTTGCGGCGGCGGGCCTGCGGTACGAAAAGAAGGAGACAAAAGCCTTTGGCGGATGCAGCCGGGTGGCGTTTACGGTCTATGCCCCCCGGCGGGAAGTGCCGGTCTCCACGTACCGGGGCGCCGATGTGCAGGTCAGGATCAGCGGGAAGAGGCTTGAGAGGATCCGGTACCGCCCGCTCTCGGGAAAACCGCGGTACCTGATCGTGGGGATCGACCCGGGCACGACCACCGCGGTCGCGGCGCTCGATCTCGACGGGAACCTCATGCTGCTCGAAAGCTCCCGGCAGATGAATATGTCCGGGGTGATCGAATCCCTGTATAAGGCAGGAAAACCGCTCGTGGTTGCATCGGATGTGCAGGATATGCCGTACTCGGTCGAGAAGATCCGGCGGGCGTTCTCGGCGATCCCGTATTCCCCGAAACAGGACACGAGCGTAGATGCAAAACTCGCGCTTACCGCAAACTTTCCCTACGAGAACGTGCACGAACGGGACGCCCTCTCCGCGGCGCTCGATGCCTTCCACCAGTACGATGCAAAGTTCCGGAACCTTCTCCGGCGCGTTCCCCCGGGCCACGACCTCGACGAGGTCCGGGCACGGGTGATCCGCGGCCAGGCCCTCGACCAGGTGCTCGGCGACCTTGCCGCAGTCCGGGCTCCTGCTGCGGTGCCGGAATCCGCACCCGCCCCGGTTCTGGCCCGGCAGGACGAGCGCGTGCGGGTGCTCGACGGGATCGTCAAGCGCCTGCGGAGCTACACGGCCGAGCTCGAAGAGACGATCAAGGCACGGGAGTACGAGATCCACCGGCTCCAGGGCCGGCTCCGTGCGGTGCACGACAAGCGGGATCTCGAACTTGCGAAAGATACCGAGATCACCAAACGCGACGCGATCATCCAGAGCCTCAAGAAACGGCTCCGTAAGGAGGAGCGCCACAGCCGGACGCTTGCAAAACGGGTTGACCGGATCAAGAGTTTTGCCGAACTCTCGCTCGATGGCGATGCCCTGCCGGTAAAAGTGATGGATGCACTCACAAGAGAGGGCCTGCGCCGGCTCGCCGAGGATACCGGTATCCGGGACGGGGACATTGTCTTTGTGCAGAAGAGCGACGGGTGGGGAAAGGGGATTATTAAGGATATTGCCGATGCGAAAGTCGGCGCCATTGTTCTCCCGGCTTATGTTCTTGACGGCCGCGACCTGCATATCGTGCCGGCGTTCCGGGAAGCCGGTATCCCGGTCATTGCCGCAAGCGATGCCGGCGTGCAGGTAAAAGGAAAGAAGGGCCTGGCCGCAAAGGATCAGTTCGAGGGAGCGCTTTCGCGCTGGAAGGAAGAGCAGGCGCAGTTTGTCCGCGAGAAGGAGTCGAACAAGATCGAGCACATGTTCAAGGAGTACAAGAGCGAACGCGGTAAGGAAGTAAAGAAGGGCGGGGGCCGGGACAATGGATGACCGTGAACTCTTAAAGACCGTGATGGGGATTGTGGGCGAAGAGAACTGCCGCGACGACTGCGCAGTCTTTCCCTGCGGAGACCTTGCCATGGTCGCGACGACCGATATGCTCCACAAGACTACGGATTTCGTGGACGGGATGAGCGACTGGCAGATCGGCTGGATGAGCGCCGCGGTCACGATCAGCGATATCGCGAGCATGGGGGCGGAGCCGAAGTACCTGCTCATTGCAGTCGGCCTCGACCGCTGGGAGCAGCTCGCGGGCGTTATGCAGGGGGCAAAGGACTGCTGCACGCGGTTTGGCGCACAGATCATCGGCGGCGACATCGACCGCCACGGCGAGCTCACGGTCGTGACCACCGGCCTCGGGCTTGCAAAAAAAGAATTTCTCGCCCGGCGCGAAGGGGCCCGGCCCGGCGACCTCGTCTGCATCACCGGCACCCCGGGGCAGGCGCAGGCCTGGCTCGACGGTTACAAACAGTTCGAGAAGGCGCTCTTCGAGCCGCAGCCCCGGGTGGCGGAAGGACGGCTGCTTGCCCGCGGCGGCGTGACCGCCATGATGGACGACAGCGACGGGATCGCCCTTTCCCTGTACGATCTCATGAGCGTGAACACCTGCGGGTTTTCAATCGATTCCTCATTTGTTCCCCGGCCCGGCGGGATCCCGGAGCCGCAGGCCCGCGAGCTCGCGCTGTACGGCGGCGGGGACTACGAACTGATCTTTACGCTCGCCCCGGACCGGTACCCGGTGGCCGGCGTTCCCTGCACGGTGATCGGTAAGGTCATACAAGAAAAATCCGTGCTCGTTGACGGGGCGCCCATGGAGAAACGCGGGTACCAGCACAAGTGGGAATAGGCGGGATTGCAGGGGAGCGGGTATCCTCCCCTCCGGTTCTGCCTGGCTGGAAAATCCGGGTCGGGATTTTTCCACAAAACGTTTCTAGATATATACCGGCCTGCAGATGGGAGGATCAGGCCTGAATGATTCAGGCAGGAGACACCCATGACACCGAAGAAGTTCCCGGCCGGTGCCGGGAAGAGATTTGCAAGGACTGCCGCCCTGGCACTCCTTGTAGCAGTTGTTGCGGGGATGTTCTTTGTCCCGGCAATGGCGAGCGCCCCGCAGCAGGCCCCCGCACGGGAAAATGCCGGCGGGTGGCACGACGATACCTTCGTCGTGACGACTCCCCCTGGCATGCATGCAGAAGGGATGGTAAACCAGACCGTTCTGCCGTACGGGTACAGTGAATTCCGGCCAATATGAAACCCGGTCCGGCAGTCACGGCCCGCACGCAATACCTCTCCCGAACTTTTTTTAATAATTCCCGATACCCTCCACCCTCCTCACACCCGCGAGGCGCTGTGGTCGGGTTCCCGACAGCAGCGCATTTCTCTTAAATACAAATAATGAAAGATACTGGATAGAAGAGAAGGGATCGCCGCCATGGAATCGCTGGAGAGCAAGCTGGATCGTCTCACGCCCGGAGAACGTCGGGAAGTGGAGGATTTTGTCGATTTTCTCATCCAGCGGGCGGAAGGGATGCGGGGCCCGGCCCCGGTGGTGCCGGTGTTCCGTGACACATCAGCGCCCGCCCGGTCGATCGCCCCGCCGCTGATCATGGCCGACCCGGTCATGCCCGATGAACCGGTGGCCTATCCCGCTCCCGCTCCGCACGAGATCCCGGCGGCCCCGGAGCTGATCCAGCCGGCGGCAGCCGAGCCGTCATCACGGCCCTCGCCAATCCAGGAGATCGAGACCGATGACGGTTTTCTCGATTACGGAAAGTTCGAGAAGGTTGTTCCCGCAAGGGCACCACTCCCCCCGTCTCCTGCGGACGCAGCGATCCAGAAAGTAAAGCGGAAACTGATCCAGAAGAGCGAGCCCCCAAAGAACCAGATGCTCGACTGGATTGACTGAGATTTTTTTTAATCGCGGGTATTTTGAAAAGAGAGGACACGTCCAATTTGTTGAGAAGTAGTTACTTGCGAGTCCTGTATGCCTGATCAGGGTGGCTGATGCTTTCCGGATATTTGAGTTCGAGGAGTCTCTCCTTGACCATCCGTGGGATGTAATGGACGCTAAGGGTATCGCGCGAGCGGTGAATCATAGTGGCAATTTCATCCGTTGTAACGAAATCATTTTCACAAATTATCAATATTACCCGACGAATTGTCTCCGGAGTTGCCCGTTTCTTTCCTTTGAGCAGGGAAAATACGGTTTGAGTTAGCGCCTCATAACGCGGTCCGAATTTCTTATGCAGGGAGGTCTCCCCGCTATGTAGGGGGTTTTCTGCACTATGTAGGGAGCCCACCTCCTCACTGCGTGGGGGGCTGCTCTCTGTTTGTTGTATCGGGGCAGCATCAAGACGGGCCTGAACAGTATCGCCATCTCCCCCACGTGATGCGCCGGTGAACGTATACACCATGGCTCTTGTCGCACCTTCGGAATTGAGGAATCCCCGGGTAACAAGATCTTTCAATGCCTTTGAGAGATCGTGAGGATGGATGTCTGACATCTCTTTGATTCGTGCATGGGTAACGCTCCCCTCAATTGCGACTGTGGCAAGTGCGAGTTTTTGCTCTTCTGACAAATCATCGAAATCTGATCCGAACCGCTTTTCCAGGCTCTTCATCACTGCATCTGGAAGAAGGCTCATCATTCTCATAACAAGGATTGTTTGTTCTGGACTGAATCGTTCCCGTAGTTCGGGGAGACGCCAGAGCTGCGCTCTCCAGTTCTGGTAAATCTTCGGAAGTCCCGATCCCGCACGTTCTCCATAGCCGGCAAGGTCGAACATTGTCTGGAGGTTACGGTTGCGGCAATCACTGAGGCCACCCCGGATTGCATCATCAACAGGTACTCTCATCGTCCCGGGGTTTCGGAAATAGAACAGATCCGGACGCTTGATGATCAGGATAGGGACTGTCCCACTGTAATCTGCGTGGACAAGGGTGTTTGTCAATGCTTCACGCAGCGCTTCATGAACAGGAGTGTCGTCAACCCTTGAGGGTCCGGCAAGTTTGAAGGGCACTTTGAGATCCCGATAGAGTCTCTGGATGACCAGTTGGAAAAAATCGTAGAGATTCCCGGACCAGGTGCCATCTGTTGTAATCCGGTCAATCCACCGGGTCCCGTCATCGTCTTCGGGTCTGCGTTCCTGATAATCAACGAGATAATGAGGGACAGCATCGAGAATGGATCTCAGTTTCCCAAACATCAGGAGACCCGCAAGAGTCAGTCCTTCTTCTCCCGAGGTACGATCCCGGGTTAGCCCACCAATCGAGCGAAGGAACTCATGATCGTCCAGATTGTTCCACGGGTGTACAGGCTTTGTGTTGCTGAACCGGTTCCGGTAGGCCCGAAGGGTGTTGCTGTCCAGATCTGCTTCAGTGAAATGAAGAAGTAATTTAGCATCACGTGATTCGTCCACCTGCTCGGCAATCATCCGCTTTACCGTTGTCTCATCACAAAGATAATCCCCGGAAAAATTCCGGCGATATGTCCCGGTCAGGGGATTTTTTCCAAGGTGAACCGGCTTTTGTTCGCGCCGGGCCGGAGGAACAATAATTCTGATGAATTGCTTTCCTTCATGCGTTCTGACAGAAACATCGTCATCTTTTAAGATGTTGATGTTGACTTTTTCCCTGTTGTTCAGGTTGCTCCATAGCTGATCTATGACACGGCCGGGTTCGGTGATACCGATAAGGATGAATTCGTTGGGAGAGATTTCCTGAAATCCGAGAAGGATGATCCCGCCCTGAGTATTGGCAAATGCACTGTATGTCGGAAAAAATGATTCCGGAAGCTGCCCTTTCCCATCTCCACCAGTGGCTTTTTTGATCTCGATATAGGTACTTTCGGACAAATCTTCAATATCGAGTATTTCTGCGATTTCTTCGATACTCATCTGGTTTTTTGGCGGCATGGGGAAAGAACCTGGTGTTCAAGTCAACAGTATGAATTTGAGAGATATGGTTGTTTGCATATTCTGGTATTTACGGCAGGACGCAGTTTTTTGACAGCAACTATAGTATGGCATAGATTTGCTTTATCGATAAAATTGCAGCCCCAAAAATAATCCCGAAGAATAAATCAGCAAGAAGTAAGGTGATTAAGTCGTAGTTCCGACATTCCCAATCTTTAACGAGTATTGAAAAAAACGAAACATATTGTTTACAAATTGTGTTATATCCAACAGTAATCAATCCAAATGCTAAAAGTCCTCCAACCGCCAGATAAAGGGATATTTGAACGATCCAAGTATACAAAAATGCAACAAGAGCATTGTCAGTAATTTTTGCAATGAACGGGAGGACAATAAATAGGAAAATGGCAGCCTCAAAAAGTAAAACACTCAATAAAAGAATCCGGAAGGTCTTTCGATCTTGTTCATAAGTATATTTTGCAGAGAAGAAAATAAGAAATATGAACATCCCCAGAAAAAAACCCATGTAGTTCCGAGTATCTGTCGGTAAACTCACTAAAAGGGCGGCGATTAATAAGATGTGAATTCCACCAAAAAGAAGAAATTGAAAGGAACTCTCTCTACGAAGTAATTCTTCTGTAGGTGCCCATTGTCGGGATCTGATCGTCTGCGCAGCTTTGTTTATTAAATGCACAATTAGGAAGAATGCTATCAGTAGCGGAAATATTCCGACATATTTTTGATCTGTTGGAACTTCTGCTCTCACTAAATATTCGTAAAGAACTACTAAAATCCCAAAAGTCGCATAGAGTTGGTAATTCTGTTTTATGAAACCAGCGATATTGAAAATTTCGTGTCGGATATCATAGATCGGTTGGCTGCATCGCTCACATACATCCCCTCCGGCAAAATTCTCATAAGCACAAAACCGGCAAATCTTCATTGATACTTACCAACCTTTTTGATCTCGAAATATCTTTCTACGCCGTCCTATAGGGTACTATTCAATGTACTGGCGCCCGAGGTGCAATCAGCACTCTCACCAATCCGATCGATGATGTGGCGATGTTCCATAATCTTATCAAATTCACACCCCTCCCCCAAGAACCCCCGGTATAATCGCCAGGAGCACTGCAACCGCGACCGGGATCACGAGATTGTCGTCCACCGGGGAGAGGAGCTCGATGATGCCGGCAAGAACGGCAACCGCAAGCGCCCCGGCCGGGTTCATGAAGATCAGCAGCACGATTGCTGTGACGATGATGCCGGCCGCCGTTCCCTCAAACGATTTCCCGTTGTAGATCCGGTGCCGGCCGAGCGCCTGCCCCGCGATCGTGGTCACGCTGTCAAGGACTGCAAGCGTGACAATGGCAGGCACCGCAATGGCAACCGGAAAGAGGATGACGCAGACAAGGGCGCTCACGCCAAACATCAGCGCCCCCTTCCCGGGCAGCCGGTCGTTCCGGTCGAACTGCGCTATGAGATCGGAAAAGATCCAGAGCCGGTGCCCGCGAAGGATCAGGTCGACCATGACAAGACCGATAAAAATTCCTCCCGCAAGAATGGCGGCTGCATCTGTTTTACCGGCAATATAGACCATCCCGGCAATGAGGAGGCCGAAGATGAGATGGATCAGTTTGCGGAAGATTTCCTTCATGGAGAATTATCCTGTGCTCTCCCGGTTACATGGCATAATAAAAAAGGGCGCTGATGAGTGTTCCTGATGGCCCGGGGGAGGCTGTAGGAAGTGTCGGGAAGGGATTTTTCCGTATGCAAACTGCGAAAAATCCCCGGTTCTGCCCCGTTATCGCACGGACAAAAACCTGACAAAAAAAAATACCAGAAACGAGTGGACTCGACGGGATTCGAACCCGTGGCCTTCACGTTGCAAACGTGACGATCTACCCCTGATCTACGAGCCCTTGTGTGGCATATACTTTTTCTGCGGCTAACTTATAGTTGTTACTGATCAGCTCCCGGAAGAAAAGGGATAAAAAAATTCACCTGATCGTCGTCACTTGTGTTTGTGGTACAGGGTAAAGAGGGTGACAATCGCGCCGATGATTGCGGTGATGATACCAAGTACTGCTGCAACCACCGCCGGGCTCGACCAGATGGTCGTGGTTGCATCGGTCGTTACTGCGGAGGGAGTTGCCGTCGCGGTTGCGGTTGCCGCACTCTCGCGGGGGGCAAGCGAGCCAAAAGCGGTGATGGTGCCGCCGCCTGCAACCGTGATCGTGGTGTCGTAATCATAGTGATCGTCAAGTGCCAGTTTTAACGCGTGGCTGCCGGCAGAAATGCCGGTCAGGTTGACCGGGGCGATTCCCTTGTACACTCCATCGATGTACACATTCGCATTGAGCGGCGAGGAGTAAACTGAGACATTCCCGAGGCTGTCCCCGGCAGCGGTTGCCGCCGTTGCTTCTGCGGTCGTGTTTGCTGCCGCAGGTACGGTTGTGACTGCAACGGTCGTTGCAACAGTTGTGACCCGCATTGCCATGAGATGGGTGATCATCCGTTCGTTGACGGTATCTGCCGTGGTGCCGTCAAGATATGCCGTGTCTGCGGGAGGCAGCCATGCAGCCACGTAACCGTTCCCGTACGGGACAAACGCGAGGGCCGGGTCCCCGTTCTCGAAGAGGAGAAGTGCGGTGGCGCCGTCACGGAGGGTGTACTGGTCCCGGGTAGAAAGCGCCGTGGTGTTGGGGTAACGGGAGGAGAGCCCGGCAAAGATATCCTTTGACAGGGTCGTGTTGGGGCTTGCGACTACGATGGCGAGGCTGTCCGGCGCTTTCCCGGCTTCCTTTGCCGGGAGAATATCGGCAAACCGCGAGAGATCCTTTTCGCTCACGACAAGAATCTTGCCGTTCTTTACCGCGGCAGCGATCTTTGCCCCGGAGTCCTGGCTGAACCCTGCGTCCCCGCCCAGGATGATGACATCGGTGGAGGCGTTCGTGAAGCACGTAAGAGCACTATCGAGCTGTGCACCGTCCGTGCCCGGGACCGTGCAGGCAACCGTAAACGTGTCCGGATGAAGGGAGGGATCGAATCCTGCGGCAGAGCCGTAGATTGCGGTATTGACCGCGGCAGCCGGCATCACCAGAAGAATGGTGGCGCAGAACACTGCCGCACATGCGAGAAGTACATCGGAGTAATGTGCCATAAACGAGATCCCCTTAAGCAGAGTACCTTTTGGGCAGGGTACGTGTTGAGAGTTTCGTTTCCCCTTACGGGTATTTACGACGGGAACGGTGGGGCAGATTCATCTCCGGTATAAAAAGCCGGGCCGGGGTCTGCCGGTGCTGAAGAATTTATAAAATCCCGGGCCCAAGAACTGATCGTATCCGGGACGATTGGCCCGGTTTTTGCTCCCGGCAGGAGTTTTTACGCTATGGTGAAACTGATCATCGAACCAAAGAAGGGAAAGGACGGCCAGATCGAGTATATTGTTACGTACCATGATGTCAAGACCGACAACCAGTTTGTGGTCACGACAACGAGCGACTTAAACGAGGCCGTGCAGCGCTTAAAAGAGACGCTTGAGAGCGAAGTCAAGGCGACTGCGCCAAAGTGACCCGGCAAATCGTACTTTTTTAAGTGCGGGTCCCGGATTCCGGGAGGGTATGTCCCAAGGGATCGTTTCTCCGACGGAGGGCAGGTACCGGGAAACCCCCCGTGAATGTTTCCACAGGAAACGGTGCCAATCCACTGGACGATTTCTTATTAAATGGCGTATTTTCTGAAAATAACCGTTTTAATCGGGATTAGACCGGCGTCTTTATTGCGTTTCCTGTGGCAGGGTTTTTGGGATCGATGGAATGGTCATATGAAGGGGAGATCGGCTGCCCGGTGGCTTCTGTGGACCGTTTCTCAGACCTACGACGGAGAAATTTACAGGGTGCATGGTAGATCTAACGGAGACTCCCTGGTGGGAGACGCTCTTGGGGGCTCCGGCAAAGCCTCCGCCCCCGCCGCTCGGGCATCCTCCGCTTAGCGATGATGCTGTATTACCTGTACCGGGAGCAGACCTGAATGCAGGTAATACCTCACTATCGCTCGCGCCCCCGCCCCCTTGGGGGCAGGGATGGCGCAAGGGGGCTTTGCGTTATCTTTCAATTGTGCAGCCCGACCCCGTACTTACTTGGACTGCGATTGTTCCAAACTTTTTCCGGCAATTTTTATTTTCGTCCGGAAAAATCCGGGCGTTCGAACTTTCGTCCGGAATTTTTTTTTTATTTTTCAGATTTCAATCCAAATTTTTTTGCAATTTTCAACTTTCGCGGCAAAAATTTTCCGGCAAAAAGAATTTCGCGGCCAGAAAGAGTACGGGTTTCCGGATACCATGACCTGCGTTCCGGAGAACGGTTTACAACGATGATGCCAGTCAGTTGTCGAACTGACAACTTTTTTTCCAACTTTTGCGCCAACATTTTTTTCTTTTTTCAACTTTCGACCGGAAAATTTTCCGGTTTTTCAAATTTCGAGCCGAAAAAAAACCGGCTCACAAAATTTCAATCCCAAAATTTTTGCCCGGAAAAAATTTCAGACCGTGCGGGAGGGACGTGATCGGCCGGATCCATTTTGAATGGCCTGCACCCCCTTCATCGTGAAATCAGTGACAGCGGGCACTTTTTCCAACGTTCGCAGCGATCTTTTTGGAAATTTTTGGCGCGAAAGTCCGTACAAGCGAAAAAATATCCTCACGTGGCTAACGGACCTTCCCGGAATTCCGGTCGGGAATGTGCAAGCAGCATTTCCGGAGGTCTTCGATCGTACAGCAAGCCAAAGGCTTGTACAAAGACGAAGTCCTGGCAGGGGATTAAAAAAAAAAAGAAAACGAAATGGACCCGGCGGGATTTGAACCCGCGGCCTCTACGTTGCGAACGTAGCGATCTACCCCTGATCTACGAGCCCGCACCATTACTTTAGTGCTTTATACTTTTTGAGCCGCCGGGATATAGTTGTTGGCGTCCCGGGCACACCCGAAAAAAAATTAGAGAATGATCTCGATGTCGAGCTTCTCTGCGAGTTCCTTGTACCGGTTCCGGATCGTAACTTCCGTGACCCCGGCCACTTCCGCGACCTCGCGCTGGGTGCGGCGCTCGCCGCCAAGGATGGAGGAGATGTAGATTGCCGCTGCCGCGACACCGGTCGGGCCACGCCCGCTCGTGAGTTCCCGTTCGCCGGCCTGCCGGAGGATCTCGACTGCCCGGCTCTGGACCTCGCCCTTGAGGGTGAGACCCGAGCAGAACCGGGGCACGTAGTCGATGGGCGAGGTCGGAAGGAGCTTTAACCCGAGTTCCCGGGAAATGAACCGGTAGGTCCTGCCGATCTCTTTTCGTGAGACACGGGACACTTCTGCGATCTCATCGAGCGTCCGCGGGACGCTGCACTGCCGGCAGGCCGCGTAGAGCGCTGCTGCCGCAACGCCTTCAATGCTCCGGCCCCGGATCAGGTTCTTGTCCACGGCATCACGGTACACCACGGCTGCGGTCTCACGCACGTTTCTCGGGAGACCAAGAGCCGAGGCCATACGGTCGAGCTCGGAGAGTGCGAACGCAAGGTTTCGTTCCGTTGCATTGCTGACACGGATCCGGCGCTGCCACTTGCGGAGACGGTAGAGCTGGGCGCGGTTTTTCGAGGAGATGGCACGGCCGTAGCTGTCCCGGTTTCTCCAGTCGATCATGGTGGAGAGACCCTTATCGTGGATCGTAAAGGTCATCGGTGCACCGACTCTTGAGCGCTTCATGCGCTGGTCGTGGTCGAACGCACGCCACTCGGGGCCGCGGTCGATGAAATCGTCATCGATCACAAGACCGCAGTTCTGGCAGACAAGTTCTGCCCGCTCGTAGTCGTGGACGAGCTGCCTGCTCCCGCACTCGGGACAGACCGTCTCGGTGTGGTTCTCGGCTTTCTTTTCCTGTTCTTTGACTTTTATACGCGATTTGAGCGCTTCGCGCTCGGTCTGAAGGAGTTTGAGTTTCTCGATTTCCTGCATCCGGCATCACCTGGTTTTCTGAATCTGGGGGACATCCCGTCCGATCGTTCACGGGAGTTTGCGGGGGATGGCGTCACATCCCTGGCGAATACTTTTTCGCCCGGCGTGACACTGCACGGACCGCTGGTGAAGACAAGGGCATAGGGCATCTTCACGCTCCCGAAGACATCGACGATCCTGCCAACGGGTTTTGTTCTGCGGTCCGTTACTTCGCTGTACAGTCCGGGGAGCTGGGCTGCATCGCACTGGAGGATGAGCATCCTCTTGCCATAGGTGCTCATCGCTCGACCAACAACTTTCATGTAAACAACCCCGGGCGAGTATACAAAGTACTAAAGTGGTTTAGTAATCTATATATGTAAGACATTGAGGTATTTAACCGTTGCGTGAAAGTATAAATAGAAATATCAGGAACGGAGGAATGTATCGATATTTAAAGACATTATGCCGTCCGTTTCCGCAGCGGAGAGCCCGGCGCCCCGCGCTATCGTCTCTTTCTCCGCTTTGCCAAGCAGATCGTGGGGTGCGTGCGCATCCGAGTCCACCACCATCTGGCAGCCGGCCTCGCGTGCGATCCGGGCAACGTGGCCGTTTGTCCGGTTGTGCCCCCCGCGTGAGGTAATTTCGAGCGCGATCCCGTTCCCTTTTGCGAGCAGGGCATCCTCTAGAGTGATAAGCCCCGGGTGGGCGAGCACGTTTACATCCGGGCAGGTGCAGGCCGCGTGGTTGGTGCCGGGCGCTACCGGCTCGACCGTGGTCTCGCCATGGACGACCACGATCTCCGCTCCTGCCACCCGGGCCTGCCGGGCTACAATCGCGATCTGGACCGGGGGCACGTGCGTGATCTCGACCCCGCAGAGGAGCCGGACCCCGAAGAGCCGGGCCGATTCCCTCACGTCAAGAAGCGTCTTTACCACCGATTCCGCGTTTGACGTGTCCACGTGATCGGTGATCGCGACCGTGGTGTACCCGATTACCGCCATGCGCCGGATCAGTTCCGAAGGCAGCATCTCGCCGTCCGAGAGGATCGTGTGGGTGTGGAGATCGTACAGGCCGGTCACCGTTTCACCGCCAGGTTCTTTGCAACTTTTTTAATAAGCGCCTCTTTTTTCCCGGTCCATTCGGCAACGACCCGCCCTTCGTGCCGGCCCCAGTGGCCCGGGTGGTGGTGCTCCTCGGTATGGCAGGGAATATTGAGACGTTTTAAGGCCCGTTCGAGATCGGCAGCTGCCGGTCCCTTTGCGCCGATCGCCCGGGCGACCCGGCGCCCCTCCTCCCGGGTGAGGGCCGCGTTAAAATAGCAGGGATACAGGATGCACTCGCCTTTTTCCATTACAGGAAAATTATGGATCTTAAGGTATAAACACTGTCCGCTCACAATGTATTAACCATGCACCATATCGACGTCAGAATGGAAAAGGATGTATACGACGTCAACAACTCGATTGCCGATGAGAATGCGAGGCACTTAAAATCCCACGGGGTCCGTGCGTTCGACCTGCTTGGCGCGATCGGCTCCGGGAAGACCGCGCTCATCGAGCGCCTTGTCCCGCTCTTAAAGGAACGGGGCCTTAGGGCCGGCGCAATCGCCGGGGACGTGTACGGCGACGACGACTTCCAGCGGATCGTGGCAACCGGGATCCCGGCCTACAATGCAAACACCGGCAAAGAGTGCCACCTTGACGCCCATCTCGTTGAACACGCCATCGACCACCTCCCGCTCGACACGATCGATATTCTCTTTATCGAGAACGTGGGGAACATGGTCTGCCCGACCGACTTTAAGCTCGGGGCGGAAAAACGGATCGTGATCGTGAGCTCGACCGAAGGCGACGATGTGGTCAACAAGCACCCGATGATGTTTCGGGACTGCACGATCGGCGTCATCAACAAGGTCGACCTTGCCCCGCTCGTGGGCGCTAATCTTGCCCGGATGGAGTCGGACATCCACCGGTACAACCCGAAGATGCCGGTCTTTAAGACCAACATGAAGACCGGGGAGAACATTGCGCCGCTGCTCGATGCGATCCTCGCGTAACCGGGCAGTTTTGGAAAAGAGTATAAATAACCCGGAAGGGAATATATAGAGCACCATTTTCCGGAAGCGAACCGTTTTCGGAAAACAAAAAAACTACAGGAGTAACACACTATGCTTTGGCAGGGAGAATCAGTCAGGAAGGTATCCGGCGGCAGGCGCCGGCCGGCACAGGGAAAGCGGAGATTTGAAGTCGGGCTCGCACCGGCGGAGACCCATATCGGCGGGGACCGTGCAAAGATCATCCGCACCATGGGCGGGAACACCAAGGTCCGGTCCATGCGTGCAGAGTTTGCAAACGTCACGAACCTTGCAAACGGCGAGACCAGGAAAGTCAAGATCGAGACCGTTGCAGAGAACGGCGCAAACCCGAACTATGTCCGGCGGAACCTTCTCACCAAGGGCGCCATCATCAAGACCGAGATCGGGAATGCCCGGATCATGAGCCGGCCCGGCCAGGACGGCGTTATCAACGCCGTGTTACTCGCATAATTTTAAAAAAATACTTTTTTCGTTTCCGGTTTTGTTTTCATTCCCGCTACGTGCCGTTCGGCATGTACGCTTAAAATTCCCTGGACAAAAGGTCGTGGATCCGTTCACGGGGAATAAAAGAGCAATTGATTTTTAGGTCAGGGTCTCTTATAGTGGTACTATGCGACGGATCTATTATCGTTACCCGCAACGGGTGGATCTCTCGTTTGCGATGGGGATGACGTTTCCGGAGACCCTCAGGTATATCGCAGATCTGAACGGACAGGAATCAACGAAAACCACCGGCAAGGAACTGGTCCGGGTCAAGGTCAAGGCTGAGATCGCGGTCAACCGTGCGGAGTTCGGGGATATCACCCCGGACGTCCTCCGGCCCGGCGTTGTCACCGAGGCTGCGGACATCAAGATCTCGGTACTTGCTCTTGCCCTGCGCGGGAGCGGGAAGGTGCCGGTGGCAAACGATGTCTTCTATGTCCGGCTCACCGACCGGAGTACCTGCACCGATATCGACATTGCAAAGGAAGCCCCGGGCGAAGGGATCGACGCCCTTGATGTGAAAAATATTATTTTGGGAAAAGCAGAGTGACGCTTGAGATCACGGTGGCCGCACCGTTCAAACACACCCGCAAGACCGGGATGCGCAAGAACGAGCTCGTGTACTACTATGCGCTCGACCGCAAGTGGATGAGTACCGAGCAGGCTGCCGTTCTTTTGAAGCGTGGCGAAGAAGCGGGCCTTCTTGGCCTGGAGAACGGCGTGTACACGATCCGTATCGACCCGTCTGCCGTGACGATTCCGATCGGGTTCAAGCCGTCCTCATCGGTCTTCGAGGCCAACGATCCGGCACAGGAGCTCCTTGGCCGGATCGTGAAAACCCGGAATGTGCCCGAGACCGAGGTTGTTGCCGAGATGAACAAAGTGATCCGGGAGCAGTTCGATAATAACCTCCTTCCCCCGGCGGCGCTTGTCCTTCTCGCAAAAAAGTACCGGGTGCCGTACGAAGACCTGCGCGACGCGCTCCTGTCGTCGCTGAAAAAAGCATAAGCCGGGTTTTTTTTATTACGCCCGGGAGCGGGGGCGGGGCCGGTCAACCGGATCTATTTTAAAAAAGCAATATTACGCAGGAGCGGATACAGGTACATATGCACGCAGGTCCGTATGGCAGCAGGAGAAGACGTACTCCTGAGATCCCGTGGCTGCTGGTTGCCACGGTTGCCGGTATTATCGTTGTAGTAATTGTCGCGCTCCTCTTCTTCTCCGGGTTCTTCGGGGCATCGTCCTCCCCGGCCTCCTCCGGTACGGTGACGGTCAAGCCGACTGCCACAGCATCCTCGTCCGGGTCCGCCGGTGCCACAAAGACGCCCACGATCGTGATCGCAACGACAACGCCGGTCACCGTTCCCGCGAGCGGGGTGACCGTCAAGGTCGATTACCTGGGCGGGTTCTCCGGGACCTATACCACGGACGGTGTGACCACGAAGATCAAGGACTCGGGCACGAAGATCTACACGGTGACCAATGCCACCGGCAGCGTGACGGCCGTTGTCCAGAAAGGGGACAACACGGCAACCCATGCGCTCACGGTAACGATCTATAAGAACGGCAACCAGATTGCCACCAACAGCACGAGCGCCGGGAACGGGAAAGTAACCGTCCAGGCAGCGGTCTGATCCCGTTTTTTGTTTTTGATTCCGGGGGGCCGGTTCTTCCGGCCTTCATCTTTTCTCTGGTGTATCCCCACTACGCAATCGCGATCCGGTCCTGTGCGGCCGGGGTCACCGGCTGGGGCAGTGAGCCGATGTACGCGGAGAGGGCCTCGACATCCAGCGGGCCCGGTTCGAGAACGGTCGTGTTTGCAAACTCCGTGTACCGATCGCCCCCTTCGAGCAGGTACGAGACGATTGCCACGCGGTAGGCTGTCGTATCGCGTATCGGGACACCGGCAATGAGAATTTCCGTGACCCGGTCCCCGGCGGGCCGGGCCGGGTCGTACGTATACGTGAGTCCCGATACCCCGAGAGGATAAGGAGGCTGCGGGTCGGTCCACTGCCGTTCAAGTACGCTTTTTATCTGGCGGCCGGTCATCGAGACCGCGTAGACCCGGTTCGAGAACGGCTGCACTTCGTAAAGATCCCCCCAGGTAACATTGCCCTTTGCAATATCGGCCCGGAGCGTGCCGATCGTGATGAACGCTGCATCGGCATGCATAACGCTCCGTTCGGAATCCGCGAGCAGGTTGCCGAGCGCACTCTCCCGGGCGGGGGTTTCGTTCCGGGTGATATTTTCGGCAGCCACCGCTTCCACTGTGTCGGTTGTTGTGGAAACTGCTGCGTCGGCTTTGTTGAGGAGACCGGCAGCCTCAGGGTCGGGCGTTGTGCCCGGGGAACGGTCTGCATAGGCCGGGACGATCCGTGCGGATTTGTTCACGATCTCGTCCGTTGCCGGGTCGATTGCAAGGTCGATGTCTGCGAACGCCCTGCTGTAACTGTAGGCCTGCGTTACGAGCACCGGGCGGTTGCCCGAATTATTGAGGTACGCATTCGTGAACTTGTGGGTATGGGCGGAGAGGACAACGTCTACGTCCGGGTCGAGCGTGCCGGCAATTTCCGTAATTCGTCCTGAGACTGTTGCATTGTCCCGGGTCGGCCCGGTGTACGCGTCACCGCTGCCGCCTTCATGGACGAGGGCAACGATCGCGTGGACGCCCTGTGCCTGGATCTCCGGGACATACCGGTTGATCGCCTCGCTCTCGTTCTCAAACGTGATTCCCGCGATATCTTTGGCGCCTGAAACCGAGGGCGTCTGGATGGTACCGGCCCCGATAAAGGCGATCTTTACGCCGCCCGCATCGCGGATAACGTACGGGGTAAAAACCGGGGTTTTGTTCTCTGTCCAGACCACGTTTGCACAGACGTACGCTGCTTTCGACCCCGGGTAGGGATCGACGAGGTGCGTGATATTTGTCGTGCCGTCCCCACCGTAGACCAACCGCAGCATCTCGGGAACTCCCCGGTCGAACTCGTGGTTACCCGGTGTTGCAATCAGGTTGCAGGAGATTGTGCAGGCATCGTTCGTCCCGCCGCAGCATCCTTCCGCGAACTGATTGGCAAAAAGGATCGCGGGTTCATCCAGGAGCAGGCCGGACTCCGGTGGCGATGCACCCACGAGATCGCCGGGGAACGCAATGAACGTGGCAGCATCCGGGCTCTCGTTTTCCGCGGCGTGCAGGTACGAGGCAAGGACCGGTGCACTGCCTGCGGGTTCCCCGGCAAGGTTCTGGCCGGCGGGGAGCTGGCCGTGAAGGTCGTTGACCGCGAGGATCTTCACGTGCACGGGGTTGTGCGGCTCCGCGAGCCGGATCCCGGGATGCAGCACGAGAAGCGCCACCATGAGGATAACGATGCAGAGAACGATGCCGATTGCGATATACTGCCGGGTTGTCAGGCACTGCCCGGTTTTTTCTCCTGCCGGATCCATGAGGGTAACGGTTGCCGTACCGCAATAAAAACCCGGCAGGTCTGCGGGAAAAAAAAGAATGCGGGATCTTTTTAGCAGTTCTTTGCCGGCACGCAGAGGCTGCCGGTGCCGAGCGCCAGGGGCCGGGGCGGGAGGTCGAGACCGAGGGCTTCACGGAAGACCTCTTCGATCGTCTCGACCTGCACGAAGGCGAGTTCGCTCCGGACATCGTCGGGCACATCTTCGAGATCCCGGGCATTCTCCTTTGGCAGGATCACTTTTTTGATCCCGGCCCGGTGGGCAGCGATGATCTTCTCTTTGATCCCGCCAACGGGAAGCACCGCGCCGCTCAGCGTGATCTCGCCGGTCATGGCGAGCTTCGGATCGACCGCCCGTCCCGTGACAAGCGAGGCGAGCGCCGTGCAGAGCGTGATCCCGGCCGAGGGCCCGTCCTTGGGCGTTGCCCCCGAGGGCACGTGGATGTGGAGGTCACTGGTCATGAAGTCAAAGCCGGCGGTCTCTTTGGTGAGCCGCGAACGCACGAGCGAGAGCGAGATGTTTGCCGACTCCTTCATCACGTCGCCGAGCTGGCCCGTGAGCGTGAGCTTCCCGGTCCCCGGCATGAACGTCCCCTCGATAAAGAGGATGTCGCCGCCGACCGGGGTCCACGCTAATCCGGTCACCACGCCCGGCACCGGGTCTTTCCGCACACTGTCCGGGTGGTTGACCTCTTTTCCCAGGATCTCCGGTAATTTTTCCGGGGTCACCACAAAGGGGAGCACGACATCGTCCGAGACGATCTTCTCCGAGACATGGCGTGCTGCCCGGGCCAGCTGTTTTTTTAACCAGCGGACACCGGCCTCGCGGGTGTACTTCTCGATCATCTCGCGGACCGCATTGTCTTCGAACACCAGTTTGTCTGCATCGAGCCCGTGCTCTTCGAGCGTTTTTGGGATCAGGTGGTCTTTTGCAATCGCGAACTTCTCGTTTTTCGTGTAGCCCGAGATCTCGATCATCTCCATCCGGTCGAGGAGCGGGGCCGGGATTGTTGCAAGGGAGTTTGCCGTTGCAATGAAGAACACGTCCGAGAGATCGTACGGGACTTCGAGATAGTGGTCCGAGAAGCTCGCGTTCTGCTCCGGGTCCAGGACTTCGAGCAACGCGCTTGCCGGGTCGCCCGCGTACGTGGCCGAGACCTTGTCGATCTCGTCAAGCACAAAGACCGGGTTCTTTGTCCCGGCCTGTTTGATCCCCTGGATGATCCGGCCGGGCAGCGCACCAACGTACGTCCTGCGGTGGCCGCGGATCTCCGCTTCGTCATGCACGCCGCCAAGGCTGATCCGGACATACTTGCGGCCGAGCGCCTCGGCTATGCTCTTCCCGAGGCTCGTCTTCCCGGTGCCGGGCGGGCCGGTAAGGAGCAGGATCGAACCCTGCTTCTCGTGCTTGAGCTTCATGACCGCAAGGTGCTGGACGATCCTCTTCTTAACCTCCACAAGGCCGTTGTGGTTGCGTTCGAGTACGGCCTTTGCCTCCCGGATATCGATCTCTTTTTTGGTTTCCGTCTGCCACGGGAGGGCAACGAGGAGGTCAAGATAATTCCTGATCACCGGGGTCTCATGGCTCTGGGGCCCGGCAGCGTCGAGTTTCGCAAGCTCTTCGAGCGCTTTTTTCTTTACCGCTTCCGGCATTCCCGCCGCCTCGATCTTCTCGCGGTAGCCGGTGCCGGCCGGCCCGGTCCCGTCGATCTTTCCCAGCTCTTCCTGGATCACGCGGAGCTGCTCGCGCAGCATCACCTCGCGGTTTGCCTTGTTGACCTTGTCCGAGACTTTCTGCGCCACCTCGATCCGGAAATCGATGTTCTCGCGGACCCGGGCAAGGAGGGCAAGGAACGACATGGCCCGGACTTTCTCCGAGACGATCTCCAAGAGGCCCTGCTTTTCTGCCACCGGCACCGGGATAAACGGCATGACAAAGCCCATGACCTCGTCGATACTCTCCATCTGCTCGATGGGTGCGGTAAAGTGTCCCGACCCCTCGAACCGGCTGCTAATCCGGCCGATGAGCTCCTTTGCTTCGGCAAGCAGCCGGCGGTGGACGTCTTTGTCAAGATCGTCCTGGTCCGGGATCCGCTCGCAGGCTGCAGCGAGCCGGCCCGGGAATGCCGCGAAGCTCTGGGCCTTTACGCGGGCGATGGCCCGGGCGTTAACAATGTATCCGCCATCGGTGGGCTGGATGTTCCGGATCTCAAGCAGGTTCCCGATCGCGTACAGCGATTCGGGTGTTACATCATCTGCGGACGCTCCCTCTTTTGCGGAAAGGCCGACCGCATACGCTGTGCCGGTGTTTTGCGTCTCTGCAATGAGCGTTGCCGCAGTATCCGTGTCCACCCGGATCTTGGTGCGGGTTTTCGGGAAGAGGACAATCTCGAAGAGCGGGAGGACCGGGTACTCGCGGTCTGCCCGGCTGGTGGGGGGTGTTTCAGTCATCGTCATCGTTTAGTTTGTTTTTCCCTAACAAATTGGCCGGGCAAAAAAATTTACCCGATCTTTTCCAAGAGACCGATCAGGGTATCGATCTCTTCGTCGCTGAGCGTTTCGAGGATCCTGTCGACAAGCCGGTCCAGCGCTTCTTCCTCAGCCCGGGCGATCATCTCGCCCTTTTTCGTGAGGCAGATATACTGGATCCTGCCATCGTCAGGACATGGTCTGCGGTACACACAATCCATCCGGGAGAACCGGTTGACGAGTTCGGTGATCGTGGGTTTTGAGGTCCCCGTGATCTCGGCGAGCCGTGAGAAGGTCACGTCGCGGTTCTGTTCGATGACCTGCAGGTACCGGATCTGTTTTACCGTCAGGTCCGAAAGACCGCACTCCGAGAAGATCCCGCACGAGCACTGGTGCTTGAGCGTAAAGATCCGATCAAAGGTCTCTTCGAGTTCGTCCTTTCGTCCTGCCATGGATTGTTCTTTTGTTAGTTAGGTCTTACCGAATTATAAACATTCGTATGATGCGTTTGGGTTGAAGGGAATAATTTCCCGTGCAGGGGATTATCATCACCGCACGGGATCAGGATACCACCACGGCAATTCTCCCAATTTATTACCGCGCCGGCATAATCCCGGAACAATCATACGGGAATTGCCGGGCACACCTATGCAGATCATAAAATCACTCGGTTCATCGGCAAGAAAGCTGATCGGGACAGTTCTTCTTTCCGCAGGTCTTGCGTACCCGGCCTGTGCCGCGATCTGCCCCAAGGGAATCGGCGGCTGCCCCTCACCGGGCCGGTGCTTCCTCTTTACCGATGCCGACGGGAATTCGATCTGCGATTATACCAAGACGGCAGGCACGTCCACAACACTCTCGCCATCGGGAGCAACTCCGTCCGGCTCTTCCGGATCATCTGCCGCTTCGGCAACGCATACGACAACCGCAGCAGTACAGGATTCGTCAGCCGGGAGTGTTTCTGCATCGGTGAATTATGCCGTCCCGATCTTCGAGGCTGCCCTCTTCATTTTCCTGACCGGGATCCTCTTTATCGTTATCCGGGCCCGGGTGCCCGGGATGCTGGGAAAAGGATGCCTTCCGGCGCTTGCACTTTCGGCCTTCTTTGCGCTCGGAGTCTCGCTTATCATAACCTGTCTCCTTACAGGAGGCACGGTATCGGGGACCCTCTTTGCGCTCGTGTACATGGCGGCAGGATCGGTCCTTGTCGGGTACCTGTGGTGCTCCCGGGTGATGACCCGGCGCCTTGTACTTCTTGCCGCCCTGCAGAGTACGCTCTGCGGTTTTGTCTTTGTGGCGCCCATCATGCCGCAGGAGATCGGCGGGCTGGTGAACGCGGCGACCGGGGTATCCGCCCTTACACCTGGCATTGTTATCATCTGCGCTGTGATCGCACTTGCGCTGGTTCTTGGCAGGACCTTCTGCGGCAGCATCTGCCCGGTGGGATCGCTCCAGGAGCTGGCATATGCCCTGCCGGTGAAAAAATATCTCATCCGGGACGGGAGGCTCACGGAAGCAGTACGGCTCGTGGTCTTTATTGCAGCGGTCATTGCAGCGCTGTACCTTGTCGATCTCATGGAGTACACCGGCATGTACGATCTCTTTGCGCTCACGGTTTCGGCGCTGGCAATCGTGGCACTCGGCATTGTTGTCCTCTCGGTCTTTGTGTACCGCCCGGTCTGCCGGCTCCTCTGCCCGTTCGGCGTGCTCTTCTCCTTTGCGGCACAGTTTGGCCGGTTCCGGCTGCACCGCACGGATTCCTGTATCTCATGCAGGAAATGTGAAAAGGCCTGCCCCGCATCTACTGCCAAAAAAGACGATCCAAAACGGGAGTGCTACCTCTGCGGCCGGTGCACGGAAGTCTGTCCGAAGGATTCGGCGCTTGTTTACGGGCGGTAATGGATCCGGCACTCTTTTTGCCGGGATCCGGCTCCGGGCCGTCCCCTCTCCCGGCCGGGTCGGCACGCTCCGGTTTTAGTTTCCCCCCGCTCCCGCAAGGTCTATTACCGCTTCAGGCAGAGGGTTGGTACTGCCGGAAGTGTCCTCATGGAAAAGAACGTGTACCTGTTTGTCTGTAACGAGCTGGCCGACTGGGAGCCGGCGCTTGCCACTGCCATGGTCTCGGACCGCTACAACGAGATCCCGCGGAAGCACGCATTCCGCGTGGTGACATTTGGCCTTTCAAAGGATCCGGTAACAACCTTTGGCGGCCTCACCGTGATTCCCGATACGACCGCTGGTGCCGTTGACCCGGAGAATGCGGCGATGGTGATTTTGCCGGGCTCGTCCATCTACGAGAAGAACGATCCGGCCGCGCTCGTCCCGCTTGTACAGGCCTGTACGGAAAAGAAGGTCCCGGTCGCCGCCATCTGCGGGGGAACATTATTCCTTGCAAAACACGGGTTTCTCGACACCGTCCGGCACACGAGCGCCGGCCCGGGCTGGCTTGCCGCCCATGCCCCGGCCTACCGGGGAAAAGACCGGTACGTACCGGCGCCCTGCATTGCGGACGGTGGGATCATCACGGCAAACCCGCTCGGGTTTATCGAATTTGCGTACGAGATCTTAAAAACCCTCGATGTGTACGAGCCGGCGATTCTGGAATTCTGGGTCGCGGCCGTGAAGAAAGGATACCTGGACGCGGATGCGATGGGGTGAGCAAACACCGGATCCCCCCGCCCGTTCCCGACGGCCGGCGCATGAGCCGGGACGTTTCCTTTTTTTGGTTAAGCCAAAAAAATTCCCGGTACCGATCGGGAATCTGCGGGATAAAAAAAATGCCGGGAAAAAAGCCCGGTCCTTTTCAGGCCGGGCCTTCGTAAATCCCGGAGCCGAGCCACCAGGAATCGTTGACTCTCTCCACATAGCCCAGCTTCTTTTCCACGGTACTGTTGTGGGCCGGGTTGATGTAGTAAAATTCAACAAAGCCGGTGCCGTTTTCTGCTGCGTTGCGGAGATCGTTAACAAAATAATTCCCGTGTGCATCGGTCTCGTTTATCCGGCTTATGCCGATCTTCTCCGGGTTGAACGGGTGGGCGAGGGTGGTCCCGTTGAAGTCGTACGCATAGACGTAGAGTTCGCCCCGGACAAAGGAGCCGTTTGGCTTGTTGAACTCTGCAATGGCCGCGTCTTTGCCCGAGGTGTTTGCATAGGCAACCGCCTCTTTGACAAATGCCACAAGCGTTGCGTTTGTGGTCAGGGATCCTGCGGGGGTTGCTGCTGCCTGCGTCACGGACGTAGCCGGTGACGGTGCTGCGGCAGAAGGTGTACTGGTGCCGGCCTGGGTGCAGCCGGTGGCTGCGATCATCAGGACGATCATCACGAGGAGGAAAGAGAATACTCGTGCGTTCATAAAAACCGGCAGCAGTATTGGCGGTATTCAGGGATTAATGTTGGGCGGGGCGAGCCCGGCGATCAGACGTCCGGCAGGTTCTTCCTTACCTCAAGATAATCCGTATATTTCGTGAGCACATCCACGACCACCGGCAGCGGGTCGGAGAAAATTCCCGTGAGGTCTTCTTCGCCCGGCGCTGTGGGGACAAACGCGAGGCACTCCTCGGGCGGCGTAAACTCTGCGTGCACGTCTTCCCGGTTGCCCCGGGCATCGGCCCGGTACCAGCCGTACTCGTTAAGCCAGACCGCGTTGAGACCATGGAGATAAAATGCCGGCCCGACCGTTCCGTGGTTGGCGAGCCGCTGGTAGCAGAGCCCGGCGGGGATCCTGTTTGCCCGGAGCAGGGCGGCAAGGAGGTGGCTCTTTGCAAAGCAGTAGCCGGTGGTGTGGAGGAGCACCTGCGATGCGGAGAGTGTTACCGGGTTTGCCTGGTAGTCCCAGCTGTGCCGGATTTCGTCGCGGACAAAGGTGTAACAGTTCCGTGCAACTGCAATGTCGCCGTCCGCTCCGGCGGCAAGCTCCCGGGCCTTTTTTGCTACCGCCGGATTGTCGTAATCGATCACCGGTGTCGCCCGGAGGAACTCATCGAGACCGGAATGTTTCATATAAGAAACCCATTGGGGCGTGAAGGTAAAAAAGGCGGGGGCGAAAAATATCAGCAGAAGTTCTCGGTGATGTAGACCTTGTCGTCCGAAGCAATGGCGACCCCGATCCCCTCGCGGTCGTAGGTGGCAGTGAGGATATTCTTCCGGTGCCCCTCGCTGTTCATCCAGCCGGTAACCGACGACCGGGCGATCTCTTCGGGCGAGGTCCAGTCATAGGTGTACACGCCGTTTGTCTCGGTGACCGAGGTGTAGAGGTTGTTCTGGAAGAGGTTCTCCGCGATCCCGATCGTGTAATAGGAGCCGTAATCCTTTTTGCAGGTGTACCCGGCAGCGTTTCCCCGGTCTGCCGGGGTCTGGCCGGCAAGGTTGACGTGCGCGAAATAATTGTTGAGCGCCATGTCGTTGCTGTGCGAGAGCGCGATGGATGCAAGGGCCGGGTCGTACGCAAGCGGGGCAAGGCCGTACGACTGGCGTTCGGAATTGATCAGTTCGTGGACCCGGGCTGCGAGATCCGTGGTGGAGATCGTGTACGGGTCATTCGCAATTTTGCCCGGCACGGGAGTTATGGACGGCGACGGGATGGGTGTTGCAGATACTCCTGAGACGGACCGGGTTGCGGCGGCTGCGGCCGTGGCGGTTCCCCCGGCCGTTATGGTCTGCGTTACGGAAACGGCCGGGCCGGTGTTTGGCCGGGTCCTGGTAGTAGTCGCGGTGGGCGTTGGGGAAGGAGTGGCCGTTGTGGTGATGACCGTTGTTGCCGGGACCGTGGTCTCCACAGTCGCCGCTGCGGTCTGGGCCGGGGTAACGTTTGCATTCCCTACAGCATCGCTGTCGGCCGGCTGGATGCATCCCCCGGCAAGGACAAAGGCGATTACGAGCAGAACGATCGCGGCAGCGATCACTGCGGCGATCTTCAGGTACGGGAGAGGCCTCCTTGCCGGCCGGGCGTTCCTGCTCTCCGGAGCCGTTGCATATCCCCCGCCGTATGCGCTCGCGCCCCCGCTGCCGTACCGGATGCCGACGCCCGGGGCCGGGGTCTTTTTCCACTGGGCAAGGCCGGCGCATGCGTGGTTCGGGGGCAGCCGGTGCTCGTCGCAGAAATTTCCCCCGCAGTACTGGCAGTGGAAGGGAAGCGAGACGTTTTTTCCGCAGGTGTCACAGGGGGGCATGTCACTCAGTGAGTCCGGCCCGGCACAACATAAGATCTCTGTTTTCCCGAAATAATCCCGGGTATATTCTGAATTATCCGAAGTTTGCGCTCACGGTGTGTGCAGACTGGACATTTGTAAGGGTATAGGTGAGTACCTGGCCGACCGTGCCTCCTGAAGAGACCTGAACCCCGTCAACCCTGATGAACCGGACCCGAGACCCTGCGGCAGGCGTGAAGGTGAATGTCTGGCTTGTACCGGTCAGGACATTCACGGTCGCATCGTTTGTCCCTGGTGGCGAGATCGTTCCGAGCGCATTCGCTCCCACTCCCTTGGGCGTCCATGACACCGATATGGCATAGGAGGCCGGGGTCGGTACGGTTGTCGCTGCTGTCGTTGCAGTCGTTGTGATGCCGCCTGCCCCGGCGGTTGCATTCATCTGTGCGATGAGCACGTGGGTGTTGAGATCAACAAGGCGGAGGTTGAGGATACCGGAAGGAAGCGAGGAAAATGTTATCCCGGAGAGGTTTGTTGCCGCAGCAAACCCGGATCCGGTGTAATAGATATAGACCGTCTGGCCGGGAACAAAAGAGGAAAGCGACGGGGCAGTTTTTACCGGGTACGTCCCTTTAACCGTGTCCATAAAGAACCCGGCCTGGAACGAGTTGTTTGTGGTATTCGTAAAATAGACCGGATCGCCGGCCCGGTGGAAGACGGCGATGACCGGGCGGCCCGAGACGTTTTTAAGGCTGAAGTCCGGTACCACGTACGCGGACTTCTGGAGAAATCCAAAAAAGCCGAAAAATATTCCCAGAATGATGATGGCAATTGCCAACAGCAGGCCGATCAAAAGGAATTCATCGATAAGTTCGCTTATCCCTGCATCCCGCCGTTTCACAGCGCACCAGTACTTTCATCATACGTTCATCGATATTAAATAGTAACTATACAACCTGTATTTCCTTTTGAAGGGGATGGCCTCATTCTTAAAATGCACGTGGATTCTTACCGCATTTTATCAAATGTGATGATGCTGTCGACAAAGGTTGAAATCTGGGAGAGGATCACCGGATCGATCCCAACATCTGCGGACAGGATTATTCCCGAGGTTTCTGCAAGTCTGAGATTGTTGATGAGGAAATGCAAAAATTTAGCAGCGGTGATTGTCGGGGTATGGATAAGAAGGAGGCTTAAAGAGTCAAAGAGAATGCATTTGTGAACCGGAGGCATGGCTTTGAGCGTTTCGGTAATCGCAATTCCGAGGCCGGTCAGGTCTGCGGGGTGGTTCACATACCGTATATGCGGCATCGGGACCATCTCGCCGCCGGAGTAATGAGTTACGGCATCGACAACGTAATACGCTTCGGGAAGAATGCCCTCTCTCTCATAGGTTTTTGCCATCACCCTCCCCGGCTGGTTTAAGGTAATTACCAGGGGTTTGCAGCCCTTATCCAGGATTTTTTTAGTGACAGCGACATTCAGGCGATTAACCTCCTGAGGAGCAGAGAGCAGGAGATACAACCGGTTTTCACGGGCGACAGCGTGTTCATCCACCACGATTTCACTTCCCGGTGAGGAAACCGATGTACCCTTCAGGGATCTCTTTATCATCCACTTTTGCTTTCGCGGCGAGGTCTTCGAGGGTAGCAACGATCGTGGCGATGTTCTTTGCTTCTATGGTTAACTGCGACCGGATATCTTCATTGGTATATGTCCCGGATCCCACCTGCCCGGCAATCGTGGACAGACTGTTTTCTATCAGTTCGAGCGGTGTCCGTATCCGGAAAAATGCCTCGTTTAAGTAGGCAAGCAGGGCGATTTTCCGGTCTTCTGCTACTTTGCGGTCACGGATGTCGACAAAACTTTCGATAAGGTAGACTTTCCCCCCCATGGATGCTTCTGCGGCGGTCTTAAGAACCGGGATTTTCTCTCCGGTCGTTGATATCAGGATACGCTCTGAATTCTGGAGCGGTGTATGGAGATCGGTAATCGGACACGAACCTTTATGGGATGGACAGATGGATCCCTGGCAAATCTTGCCAGTGATCTCCTCCCTTTTGAGGCCAAGAAGGGTTTCTGCATGGTTGTTGATATTGACAATAGTGTGTTGTTCAGGATCGATGACGATGATCCCGGTCTGGATCTGGTCAAAAATTAATTTGAAAACATCCCCATTATCCACGTGTGGACTCTTGCCATCTGGTAGTTTCACCATTTCATCAGCACCCCGGTCGTAATTTTTCAGTATTCATCACACAATTATATCATTTTGTGGGTAGGGCCTGTACTGGACACCCGTCCCGGGTTTTTTTAGGAGATCCTACTGATTGAGGTCTGGATGAGGTTACAGGATTTTTTGCTATTGTCAAAGATATTCTTAAGGAATACTGGTGTAAACCTGATTATTTGACGATTCTAAAAATACTCCCAAACTCGGGTTTCCGCGTATCTTTTGGCAGGGTCTGGACTGTTCCAGCCTCCGTGTTTACCCCACCCGTACAGGGCCGCTATTTTGCAGGATAAAATCCCGTTTTAACTGGGTATTTTCGAAAAACAGGCAGATAAAACAATATTTTCCTTGGGCGTGGACACGATTTCCTGTGGAACTTTTCCGGACCTTCCCAAAATGGCAAACGGAGCCCTGTACGGGCTTATTTTTTCGTATCTTTTTTCGGGTCCTGTTCGGGAACCGACCCTTCCCCGGAGAGGGCCTCCGGACCCGCTGGTGTCTGACGGTATCTCCGGATCGGGATCTCGACCCGGTACGGGGCATTATCGAAATAATGTTCGTCCACATGCCGGTTCCGGTACTTCTCTGCGGTGTTGTGGCCGATCTCCCCGGTCATTTCGGAAAAAATATAGAACCGGCGCCAGCACCGGTCGTCCTGCGTCCGGATCCAGAGCTCGCGGAGTACGTGCGGGGGAAACGGGAGCGTCCGCAATGCTGCGATCTCCTCGGGGAATTTTCTTGCGGCATCGAGATCGCCAAGAATTGCGTTCCGGATTTTTTTGAGTTTTACCACGGCAATTGCTGCGGGCCGGAACATAACAAAATCGAAGGCAAGGTCGTCATGCGGGTTTGCAATCCAGCGGTACCCCATCTGTTCTGCAAGCAGTCCTGCTTCGTCACGGATGGTCGTTGCTTTCCGGCCGCGTGCCATGGTTTGCCTCAATTACGCGTGGGACAGGAGGGGTTGAATGCCTTGTGGTTGCCGGTCGGGTACGCACGAACAGGTATCGGATGATTTCCGATGTAAAAGAAAAGTTTTTGAAAATTTTTCATTCAAATTTTTAAAATGTGTAACCTAGGAAAACATAATGAAGTTCCCCGTCTCAAGAAGTCTCTCTTTGAGCACCGCGGGGGCACTCCTCGCAATGCGGGGAACTACTGTGTGGCAACCAATACGGTTCGTTCCCTTGCACAAGGTCGCATGATTTTTCTGATAATTCTGTCTTTTTTTTAGAACACAATCTCCTCTCGTTCGTACCGGACCTTCGGTCCCTGGGTATCCGCCGCGTACCCGATCGGGCAGAGCATCACGGGCACGAGATGCTTTGGGATATCCAGAATCCGCGAATACCCGGCCGGGTCGAATCCTCCCATCGGGCAGGAATCGAAGCCGAGCGCCTTTGCGCCGTTTAAGGCATTCCCGAGCGCGAGGTAGGTCTGGGCCTGCGACCACGCGGCCTGCTGCTCCTTTGTCATACTCTTTGCAAACATCGCCGCCATGCCCGTGATCTTTTTTGCCACATCGTCCGGGACATGGTTCTTCGCTAAGAGCGCCCCGAGCCGTTTGATGAGAGTGTCGTAGTCCGAATCTGCGCAGAAGACCAGAAGGTGCGAACAGGTCGTCACCTGCTCCTGATCGTTTGAGACGCGTTTGAGTTCTTCTTTTGTCTTCTGGTCGGTGACAATTTTGATCTTCCAGGGCTGAAGATTCAGGGCCGAGGGTGCGAATCTCACGAGGTCGAGGAGCTCGTTTACGTTCTCTTCCGGGATCTTCTTCCCGTCAAACTTTTTTGTCGCGTACCGCTGCATTACACAATCTGCAAACTGCATAGTTCTCACCACCGTGTCTCATTTGTGCGATCATCTGTCGCCTCACGTAAATGGTTTCTCATCAGATCGTGTTTTTGCAATGTGTGCATAATTTTCCGTTCCGATCAATTGCCTTATGGGGTACCGCGCCGGAATCTTCCGGCACATGGGAACCTACCGCAGGGGCGACGTGGTCCTTGCCACCGTACCGTTCAATGGTTATGATGGCGCCAAGACCCGGCCGGCGATTGTCATAGCCGCACACGGGACGGGGGAGATCGTGGTCTGCCCGGTGAGCAGCAGGCCCGCGACCGATGCCCCGTGCATCCCGATCGGGCTTGACGATTTTGTCGAAGGCGGGCTCGATCTCTTCAGCGAAAGTTTTGCCCTTACGTCCCGCATCACCGCGATCCCGGCCGGGGCCGTGATCGCAAAAAAAGGCCGGCTCTCCAAGGATGCGATCGATTCGGTTGCAACGCAGGCGCCAACGGACCCGGCTCCCGGGAAAAACCGGAAGAGCGGCCGGCGGCCATGATACTTTTTTTATTTCCCGATTGTAACGAGCATCTCTTCAAGCGAGGGGTAGCGCGACTCGATCCTTTCCACCCGGCCGCCCGCGGCCGTGATCGCGGCAGAGACCGCGTTTAACGATTCCATGTCCGGGGCATCGCAGGCAAGCCCGCCCTCGTCCACCCGGAACGGTACCGCCGCCCGGTCGATCCGGGCCGGATCGGGTGCGGAGAACAGGATCGTGTACGTGATCGAGCCGAACTGCTCGCGGAGCTCGGCCATGGTGCCGTCCGCTACGATCTTCCCGCGCCGGAGGATCATCACCCGGTCGCAGATCGCCTCGACCTGGTACAGGTTGTGGGCCGAGAGCACGATCGTCTTTCCCGAACTCTTTAATTTTTTTAGGTACTCGGCAATGAACCTTGAAGTCATCGGGTCGAGGCCGCTTGTCGGCTCGTCGTACACAAGGAATGCCGGGTCGTGGATGAGCGAGCGGGCGATCGCGGCCTTGCGCTTCATGCCCTTACTAAACTCGCCGAGTTTCTTCCCGCCCGTTTCAAGCGAAAGGGCCGCAAAGAGCCGGCGGGTCCGGAGGGTTATCTCGTCTTTTGGAAGACCGTAGATCTCGCCGAAGAACGCGAGGTAGTCTTCTGCCGTCATCGTTTCGTAGAGCCGGGACTCCTCGGGGAGGTAGCCGAGCGTGACTTTGAGCATGGCCGGGTCGCGGACAACGTCGATCCCGTTGACAAGAAGTTCGCCCGATGTCGGTACAACGAGGCCGGCAACCATCTTTAAGAGCGTTGTCTTCCCGGCCCCGTTGTGGCCGATGACCCCGAGGATCCCCGCGTCGGGAAACGAAAAACTCACGCTGTCGAGCGCGGCAGAACTATCGTAGACTTTCGTGAGATTGCGGGCGGTTATCATGGCAGGGCCGGTCTTTTTAGTCTAACCTTGAAAGGAGTGCATCATATAGGTTGGGATGGGGGATGCCGGTACCGAACAGTATTTGTCCCCCGTGCCCGAACTACTGGATATACCCGCGGGAGATCCCGGGGAAAAAACGGGAGAGATCATGAGCGCCGCACGCGAGATTGCCACCATAGCACGCTGGGAGGTCAAAAAGACCTTCTCGGTCATGTCGCGCGGCCTCCTCCCGGTTGCCATCGTTCTTTTCCTCCTCCTTATCGCGGTCACGGGTTTTGCGGCCCAGAGCGGCCTGCACATCCAGGACGGGATGTACCGGCTCGCAACCGACGACAAGAATGTCGCCGCCCTCTTCTCATCCGATGCCCGGTTTGCGGTGTACGTGGTCGATCCCTCCGCCATCCCGCCCGCGATCGCACCATATGATATTGCGATCGCTGGCGGCGGTGTGTATACGGCGCAGACCGAAAAAGGAAAGTCCGCGCAGAAGACGCTCGAACGCGATTATGCGAAATACAAAGCCGCGGTCTATACCGGGGCAGACGATCTCTTTGCCGCGTACCCGCTCTGGATCGATACGCAGAGCATTGCAAGCGAGCTCAACTTCTCCTCGCCGCAGGCCGGCCGGTTCGTGCCGGCGCCGCCGGGCCGGGGCCCGCTTGTCCCTGCCGGGACGGTCGAGGAGATCCCGACACCGTCGCCAACGCTTGGCGTGACAACGGAGGATATCCGGGCGGGCCTTGTTGCCTCGTCCTCGCAGAACACGCAGGTCTCGCGGTACACGGACGTGCTCTCCACCCAGAACTCCGTGATGGGCACCTTTGTCACCCCGGACCAGCTCTCGCCCCCGCTCCCGTTTGACTCGATCATCCTTGTCTTTGTCTTCATCTTCCCGCTCTACTTCACCTCGCAGTTTTTCATGATGAGCATCATGAACGAGCGGATCGAACGGCAGGGCGAGCCCCTCCTCTCCACACCGGTAAAAACCGCATACATCATCACCGGTAAAATGCTCCCGTACTTTTTCGGGATGCTTCTCATCTGCGCCGTGCTCACACTCTACATCCGCGCCCCGCTCTCGATCCTCCTGCCCCTCATCCCGGTCATCCTCTTTTTTTTGGCCAGCGCTCTTGTCATCGGGATGCTTGCCCGGAGCTTCAAGGAGCTCTCGTTCATCTCGATCTTTTTCTCGACCGTGGCGACCTCGTACCTCTTCTTCCCGAGCATCTTTGCGAACGTGCACGTGATCAGCCTGATCTCGCCGCTCACGCTGATCGTGCTCACGCTCGAAGGGACCGCGTGGACGGCGGCGGATTACTGCTACGCGACCGTGCTCTTCTGGCTCACGAGCGCCGTGCTCTTCTATATCGCGGCCCGGAACTTTAACGAGGAGCGCCTCTTCTCGGAAAAACCGCTCCTGCCCCGGTGCCGCGAATTTTTGGCCGGCGCCATCTCCCGCAGCCACCCGTACGCCTCGCTCTTCTGCATTGCCCTTGCCACGATCCCGTTTGTCTTCATGGCGCAGATGATGGGCCTTGTCGTGCTCTTCAACCTGCCCATGCCGGTCTCGCTCGTGCTCCTCATTGTCTTTGCGGCGTTTGTGGAGGAGGCGGCAAAGGCGGCCGGGATCTACACGCTCTTCCTGCTGGACCCGGCATTTTTTACCACGAAGCGTCTGGTCCTTGCCTGCGCTGCGGCGGCACTCGGGTTTCTCGTGGGCGAGAAACTTTTGCTCTTTGCAACGCTTGCCGAGATCACCGAATCGGTCTTCGGGAACGTCCTCTTTTTATCGCTCGGCGTGATCTGGCTGCCCTTTTTGCTCCACTTCGCCTGCCTCCTCATTGTTGCGTTCTCCATGAAACGCTGGGGCCGGCTCGGGGCGGCTGCCGGGATCCTTGCCGCCGGCATCCTCCACTGCTGCTATAACCTGTACTTCCTCAAAGGGTGGCTCACATGAAGGCCCGGCATGTAAAAACCATTGCAAAAAAAGAGCTGGGCGGACTTTTCTCCGAAAAGACGATCCTTTTGGCCATCCTGCTCCAGCTCTTTATTGCGCTCTTCTCGTCGTTTCTGATGGTCGGGCTCTCCTCCATGTACGACCCGTCCGCTCTTGCCGGCCGTTCTCATTTCCGCTACGATATCGGCTATGCCGGGAACACGTCGCTCTTTTTGCGCGACCTTGAGAACAGCAACTCCTTCCGGGTCCATCAGGTCGATCTCTCGACCGGTGTGGAGCTCCTCAAGGAACGGCAGCTCTCCGCGGTGGTCTATGCCCCCGACACCGCGCCCGGCGCGGACGAACCGGTCAAGATCACGCTCTACACGCTCAAAAGCGACCTCATGGGCGCGGTCGCCGATGCCCGGCTCAAGAGTGTATTTCTGAAGTATGAGGGCGAGCTCCGCGAAGCCCGGATCGACCGGATCACCGACCGTCCCATCCCGCTCGACATCCCGGCATCGTCGGATGCCAGCGGGTACTACGAGTTTGTGTACGGGCTTTTGATCCCGCTGCTCGTGTTCCTGCCCGGGATCATCTCGGCAGCGCTCGTGATCGATCTCATCACCGAGGAGTACCAGCACGATACGTTAGAGACGCTCGTCTCGACGCCGGTGAGTGTAGCAGAGGCAGTCTGGGGCAAGGCGCTTGCCTGCGTGATGCTCGTGCCGGTCCAGGCCGGCGCATGGCTCCTGCTCTTGTCCGTCAACCATATCCCGGTCGCAGACCCGCTCCTCATCCTGCTCCACGTGACGCTCGGGTCCCTTGTCCTGATCCTCATTGCAGCGCTCGTTGCGCTCCACTACCGGGAGCGGACCGCGGCGCAGTTTGTCTTCTCGACCGCGCTTGTGGTCATCATGCTCTTTGTGCTCGCCATACCCGGTAACCCGCTCAACCTGGTGGCCCGGCTCGCGGTCGGGACGGCGGGGACCGGGCAGTGGATCGCACTTGCCGCCGCAGGTGCGGCAGCGGTCCTGCTCGGGGTGGCAGTCCAGCGGTTTGCCAGAACGGCCGGCCGCCAGCTCCATACCGGGAAAAACTAAAAAAAAAAGTTACTGTATTGCGTACAGGTTCTGGTCCATGATCTTGTAGACCTTGCCGGCCGTGGTGACCCAGACCTCGCAGCGGTCCCCGGTCTTTGTCCCCTGGACGATCAGCTCGTCACCTCTTTTTGGCTGGTTGCCCCCGTCCATGAGATCGTCGGTGACGGTGCCGTCCGAACGCGTGACCTTCATCCGCACGCTCTGGACGTAAATCTCCCCGGTCCCGCCATTGTAGAGCAGGTGGATCTTGCTCGTGGGCCGGTCTTTCGTGAGCTGGAGGTCCACATAGATATCGGACGGGATGGAGACAACGGGATCGTAGGTGGTCGTTACCGCTGTCGGTGCCGCCGTGGTTGCTACAACGGTCGTGACCTCTGCAACCGGCGTCTCGACCGGTTTTATTTCAGCCTGGGTCGGGCTTGTGCATCCTGCACAGAGCGCACAGAAAAAAAGGAGAAGGCCTGCGATTGCAATGATGGCCGCTTTCATGAATACACCTTCATTTTGTGCAGTCTTATTGTTTTGCGCCGGGATTTTCGGGAACCGGGCACCTGCGAATCCGGTCCGGCAGCCCGGTTTTTCACGATGCCGCACGAAAAATCCCCGGAATCCTAAAAAAAGAACAGATAAATTAAAAAGGAGTCGTGGAGTAAACTTTACCTATCAGGAGTTTGAGGAATGTACTGTCCAAAATGTGGAAAAGAGACTGATACCTCCGGACAATTCTGCCAGTGGTGTGGCGCCCCTACCGAGGCGGCCACGGCAGTGCCGGGCGTTCCCGCCGCAGAGGAGGTCGAGGAAACCCCCGATGTTGGCGTGTACGCCGGTCTTGGGCGGCGTTTTGTAGCTTTTATTGTTGATTTCATCCTTATTGCCCTCTTTGGCATCATCGCCGTCGCATTCTTCAACCAGGTCAACGGGATCATGTACCTGTACTATATCGTGTTCCTGCATGCGCCCCTCGCCTCCCTCACGACCGCAGGGACACCGGCAGCGGCCCTTACCCCCATCGTTGCAGCGCTTGGCCTTCTTGTGGTTGTGGTACCGTGGCTCTACTATGCGGGCTTTGAATCGTCCCGCGGGCAGGCAACGCCGGGAAAAGTCCTCATGCGCCTCGAAGTGACCGACCTTGAGGGCAACCGGGTCTCCTTTGCCCGGGCAACCCTCAGGTTCTTCGGGAAATTCATCTCGCTTGTCATCATCTTCATCGGCTTTATCATGATCGGAGTCACGAAAAAGCGCCAGGGGCTCCACGACAAGATCGCCGGCTGCCTCGTACTCCTCCAGGATTAATCTTTTTTTTAGAACAGATCTGTTACATTTGCCAGTGTCGGTATAGTGCAACAGATATTCACAGGGATGCGAGAACACCCTCTCCGGAGTGGGGAGTCCGGCATAACACCCGCTCTCGAAAGAAGAATTATTGTATTTTTAATATTAGTTTGTGTAAATATCGAGCATGGCCCTATGGCTTGAAGTGATTGCCTGTCTTTGCCTGTTGACCGCATGCTCGGGATGTGTAAATTATTATTCCAATTCTCAAGCAGGAATGACCGCTCCCGCCACAGGAAATGTAGAGACCATCAGTGTAACAATTGATCACACCGTCCCCACCATATCCGCTAATTTCGGATGTCCCCCCTCAATTTCAAATTGCAATATAGTGCGAGGCAGCGCGAATCAAATTATTATAACCTGTCCTGATGGGAGACATTACACCCGTGGTTCCGCGGGACAAATTTCAATTCAATATCCCGGCAGACAAATAGTCGTGGGAACTGCAGGTCAGGAAGCAATTCAGGGTTTTGATAATACTGAGGCACAGTGTTTAGTCCGATGGTTAAAAGGAATATAATTTTTTTCATGGGGACCCGGCCCCCACAAAATCCTGCGGATTTTTAATAATCCCCATAAAATCGCGGTGATTTACCGGTTGTAATGGATGAATAACTCAGTGGTACTTCAGCTTGATCCCGAGCAGGACAAGGATCAGGACAAGCGAGATCCCGTTTGCCGCAATAACCGGCAGGGCACCGGTCCAGATCCCGTACACGAGCCAGAGGGAGACCCCGGCCGCGTAGAGCACGAGCATGGAAAGGGAGATGTCTTTTGTCTCCTTTAAGCGCCAGCTCCGGACAACCTGCGGGATGTAGGCCGCGGTCGTGAGCGTTCCCGCAATAAATCCCACGAGCGTGATGGTGTCCATACTCTGGTCGCTTCTCTGTTTGCCCGCCGTGCATTTATACCGTTACTGCGGGTTTTTCTGGCGGTTACTGCACCGGCTCGGGCGAGAACTGGTCGGCGACCACGAGCCAGCGGCCCCGCTGTTTTACGAGCGTGAAGAGGTCCCGCCCTTTCATCACAATTTCCTGCCCGTTTGCAAAAAACCGGATCGTAAAGGAGTACGAGAGCACGGCGCAGCTGCCCCGGCAGAAGAAGCTTACCCGGTGGCCGGACTCTTTCCATTCGTGGATTTTTACGGCCTGCACAAATCCTTTCCATCCGGCCACGTACGCTTCCCGGCCTTCGAGCCGTCCCGGGGTTGTCGGGGCGATCGCGACCGCGTCCGGGTGGATGAAGCGGCGAAATCCTTCCTCGTCCCAGGTCTCTGTCCAGAGCCGGTTCATCTCCCGGACTGCGGCAATCACATCCTGTCCGTGTGCATCTGAGGTAGTGTCCATGATCACCTGTGGGAGGCGGGAAGGTAAAACGCCCTTGCCCCGTGCAGGGTGAAAGTGCCGGCCCGGGAAAACCTCCCGGCACACCGCGCTAATCCCGCGGGAAGTACTGCCGGGCGAGGGCCGCAGCCTCCGCGAGCCAGCCGGCCCGTTCTGCTGCCGTGCTCGTCACGACCACGGCAAACATGCGCCGGTGAACAACCGGTACCCCGCAGAACGAGAAGATGCAGTCCTTCCAGAGCCGTTCGAGCGGGTCGCCGAAGATCTCCCGCTCCCGGGCCGGCGGGGTGTTTGCGGTGTTAAAAACGAGCGCCGCTTTTGCCGCAAGGAGTCCTTCCGGGATCCCTTTGCCAGTGTCGCCTTCGCAGAACCGGTACGCAATGCCGGGCCGGATGACCCGGTCGATCCAGCCTTTGAGGATCGCGGGCGGCTGGCCCCACCAGTCCGGGTGGACGATGACGATCCCGTCCGCTTCGGCTATCTCCCGGCAGTGCCGGGCAATGGCCGGGTCCAGCGATGCGTCCCGCGGGATCTCGGCGTACGGCAGGACCGGATCGAAATGCTCTGCATACAGGTCATGGAAGGCAACCGTGTGGCCGTTCTCCGCAAGGGTCTCTTTTACGGTGCCGGCGATCGCGTGGCTGAAACTTCCCGGCCCGGGGTGGGCGAGGATAAGGGAAATTTTCATTCCGGGACCTTCCCGACGGCCTTGAAAAACGTGTAGCAGAAGACGCCGTCCGGTTCGCAGGTCCGGTACAAATCCCGGACCCCCTGCTCCCATTCGGCGGGATTCATCATGCCCTTTTCGATCGCTTCCCCGCGGACGCCCCCGACCATTGCGGTAAAGGTCTGCTTCGTGAACCCCTCCACAAGCGCCGGCCGCGAGGCATCCACGTACACCATCCGGGGCGAGACCTGCACACCGGAAAATCCGGCCGAGACGAGCAGCGGGTAGAGCTCCCGGCCGATGAGGGCATTGCCCCCGGCTTCTTTCTGGAGATCGACAAGGCACTGGATCGCCCGGCGGGCAGCCGTGCTGTCCGGGTGGAAATATGCCGAGCCGTGATCGCCTTCGATCACGGTGATCGTTCCGCCGGGTTTTACGAGTTTTTTGAGCACAGAAAGCGCCCGGCCCGGGTCGGGGAGGTGTTCGAGCACGAAGCAGACAAAAGCGTGGTCGAAGCTTGCCGGCGCAAACGGGAGGCTGAAGAGATCCGCGGCCTGGAACGTTACGTTGCTGATCCCTTCGGCACGCGCCCGCTCTTCTGCCCTTTGAACGGATTCCGGGGAGATGTCGATCGAGGTGATCTCTGCCGTCGGGCTGTTCTTTGCAAGAATCACGGTCTGGGCGCCGGTCCCGCAGCCCGCTTCGAGCACCCGGGACCCGGCCGGGTACCGGGTATCGTGGTGGAGAAGATCGGTCAGCGTCCGCGCCTGGTCGCCGAGCCGTTTTGCTTCGCTCGCGGAATACCCGTGGACATAGGAGTTCCCCGTCATGTGTATCTCTCTTAAGGGTACCGGTGCACTGTCCCGGCTAAAAAAAGTACGGCCCGGATTTTCGCCTCATGCGCCGGCCGGCGTTTCGGGCAGGATCGTAACGCGTTTGTGCTGCGGGGGATAGAAGAGCCGGCCCGATTCCCTCACCGGGTCGGCAAGGATGAGGGTATCGCCCTCTTTTTTGGCGGTCACGATATAGGAATTGTACACGAGTCCTCTGACCTCATCCCGGGAACCGTACGGGGCAACGTGCGCCGGATCGGTCCCGGTGTACTTCGGGTAACAGACCGGGGGGCAAAATCCTTTGCCGAGCACAAAATCGGCGACCATCCAGCTGTCGCCGTCATCGTAAAAGGCAAGCCACCGCCGCGGGTCCGGCTGCGGGAGAACCAGAAACGCTCCCGTGAGCGCCGGCCGCGAGAGCAGGAACGCCACGAACCGGACGAAAAGGAAGGCAAAAAAGATCGCCGCGTACGCAAAAATCCCTTCCGCGAGCGTGACAACCCCGAGCGCCATCCAGATCGCAAAGAAGAGGCTCGTGGCCAGCAGGACCAGGCTCGGGCCCGGGAGGATAAAGAGCGCGTACTTCTTGTCCGATTTCGGGAAGAGGAGCGGGATGCCCGGGCTTGCCGGGAGGTCCATGGCGATATGCAGGAACCCGCCGGCAAACACGACAGCGCAGGCCGCGGGCGTGATCGCGGCCGGGTTCACAAAACCGGCGAGAGCTGCAAGCCAAATCCCGGCACATGCCGCGGCTGACATGATGCAGACCCCCATCAGGCTGTGGGCGATCCCCCCGTGCACGAAGAGGTACAGCCGGGGCGAGTTCTTCGAGAAAAGACTAAAGAGCACGTCTGCATCGATGATCACGGCCCCGATCACGATAAACGGAATGTACTGCGGGAAGCCGGACACGTACGCGAGGATGGCGGCGGCAAGCGCATGGGTAAGCGAATCCACGTTTGATCGGTTAGGGTAGAACGAGAAAAGGCTGCCCGTCCGGGCAGGGCACGGTCACCAGAAAATCGCAAGACTTATCGGGGATCTTTCTGACGTTTCTGTATGGATGCATTTTGTGTCTTTTTTATCACGCTCCTTTTCATCATCGTTCTCGGGTACACGCGCAAGCTGCCCCTGTTTGTTACGCTTCTTCTCGGGGGAATTCTCTTTGGCCTCCTCGCAGGCGCCGGCCCTGATGCCACGCTCCAGTGGCTGGCCTCGGGTCTTGGCACGATGTTTGGCGCCTTTGCCATTGCCATCCTCTCCGGCATCGTGATCGTCCGGCTGCTCTCCGACCAGGGCCTCATCGCGGTCATGGCCACAGGGATCCATGCAAAGGTAAAGAATGCCCGGGCCAGCTCCGGGATCCTCTCCTTTATCCTTGCCGTACCGATCACCTGCCCGGTGGTCACGTACGCGATGCTCTCCCCGGCGCTTAAAAAGATCGAACCCGACCCGGACCGGTCAAAGGTCCTGCTCTATGTTGCCGCGGTCTGCGGGATCGTTTCGTACATCCTGATCTTCCCGACACCGGTCACCCAGCCACTCGTTACCGCGTTCGCCCCGCAGACATTTGGCGGTACTTTCGATCTCGTTACGATCCCGCTCGCCCTCTGTCTGCTCTGCGTTGTGATCGCGGCGGCGGGCCGGTGGATCCCGGACCACAGGACCGGTGCGGAAGCACCGGTGGCCAGCATTCCCGAACCAGACGAACACGCGCCCGTTCCCCTGTCCCTTCATCTCCGGGCATGGGCCCCGTTCATTGCGATCGTGGCTGCGATCCCGGTCGGCCATTTCGTCCTTGGTCTCTCGCACGCGGCGATCCTCCAGTTTATCATGCTTGTCGGGCTGCTCGTGGCGCTTGTCCTTGCCCCGCCAAAGATCCGGTTCGAAGGATTTGCCGGCGGGATAACCACCGCGGGGATGGTGGTCTTCGACATCTGTGCAGCCGGGGCAATCGGCACGGTCATGGTAAAATCCGGGCTTGCCAAAAGTGCGCTTGCAACGCTCATCCCGGTCCTGCCGGATATCCTCATCCCGTTCATCATCGCGGTGATCCTTGCGACCGCCCAGGGTTCGCGGATCGTAACCGCGGTTGTTTCGGCGCAGGTGCTTGGCGCTACGGCGCTCGTGCAGGAGATTAACCCGCTGCCCATGATCCTGATGGTCGTTGCCGGCACCTGCCTCTTCTGTCACGTTACCGATCCCTTCTTCCACCTTGTGAAAAAGACGACCGGGGACGATACCCGGACCGTTCTGCGGAATTACACGATCCCGCTTGCCTGCATCGGCATTGCCCTCTATATCGTTGCGCTCTTTCTCGTGGCCACGTTCTTCCCGTACCATGAGGATGCCGCCCTTTCCCTCATGGGCATGTGAGCCGGGCCGGCGTATTGGGGCGTTTCATTTTTTGCCGGCACAAAAAAAACCCGGCACCCTCGTTTTGACCGTGCCGTTTCATTGATCTAACCGATCGGTTACATCACCGGAAACTACTTGAAAAGCCGGGAAATACATGATAGCGGTACCAGGGAGTGTGAATATCCGGTTATGAAACAGTTTTTATCGGTTCCGTTTTCCGTGCTCCGGAGGACCGGCTCCTTAGCGCTTGCGGTCCTTTGCCTGGCCGTAGTGCTTGCTGCAGGGTGCACGGGAACAACCACAAACTCTGCTGCGGCTGCAACCACCCTTACGCCACTTACCTCTACGTATGGCTCGGCTGCCGCGGTCTCGGGGCTCTCGTACGACCCGGTGGTCGGTGTCTGGCGGAGCCCGGGTGCTATCTACAAGTTCGAGATAACGTTCGATGTGAACGGGAAGACGCAGGAGAACTATGCGAGCGTCCCCAATGTCTTTTACAACGGGACGTGGGTCTCGCTTGGTGACAACCAGTACCTCGTGACCCGGGACTCGGGCGAGAAGTACGTCTGGATCCACGATATGGCTGGTAATACCGTGTACAAAAAAGATGCACCGTCGATCGTGTACACCCTGTACCAGGGAGTAGGCAGGGCATCTGCCGCGCCGGGCGGCAGTACTGCCGTGGCCGGGGCCGCCCTTCTCTCGGGAACCGGGAACAGTATCGTGCCGTTCACCGCAACCGGGTCCGGGCTCTGGGTCTTTACCCTGAATTACACGGGCGAGAAGAACTTCATTGTCTGGATCACGGACGAAAACGGCAAACGGGTCGCCCTTCTCGCAAACGAGATCGGTACCCATTCCGGCATGAAGCCGCAGAAACTGGACGCAGGAAAGTATTACCTTGACGTGACCGCGAGCGGCCCGTGGACGATCAAGGCTGCGCTGTCGTAACGCAATCCGTTCCCTCCTGCGACCGTTTCGCTGGTGAAAACCCCGGGTCCGCCCGGGCCCCCGTTTCCCCTATTTTTCCGTTAAAACTTTCTGGCGGGAAAGCCGGAGAGATGATAAGGACTGTTACCGGAGGAAGGCGGATCGTGAAAACAACCATCATCTGTGCATCGTACACGGGAACAACCCACGGGGTTGCAGAACAGGTAAAAAAGGAGACGGGCGGGGATCTTTTAGAAGTACGATCGCGGGACCTCTTATCCCGCTTTGTTGCCCTTATGGGCCGCCACTCGCCCGGGATGGATGTCCGGGAAAGCGGTACTGTGCCGGAGCAGATCGATCTGGCCGGATCGGATCTTGTCGTGATCGGTACGCCGGTCTGGGGAGGAAAGCCCGTCCCGGCAATAAAAAAGGCCGTTGCCGGCTTCTCCGGCTGCGCCGGAAAACCCGTGGTAATCTTTGCCACCTGCGGGGACAAGCCGGGCACTACGCTTGCCGATCTTGCACAAGACGTGACGGCAAAGGGCATGGTCGTTGCCGGGCAGTTCTCGTTTAACAAAAAAGAGATCGCGGAAGGGACCGGGGTGACAGCGCTCATCGAGAAGGTCCGGAACACCAAAATATCCGCCGAAGGTACACAACCATGACAGAAACAGCAGCCTCCTCAACCCGGCAGACATTCCGGAAATGGATCCTCGTCCTCTCATTCCTGCTCCTGCCGGTCACGCTCATGTACATCTCCCCCATCGTGATTGTGATGGGTGCAGCAGAAGGCGTCGCCACCGGGAGCATGCTCCTCTTTATCGCACTTTTTTTCCTCTCGCTTGTGGTTGCCCGGCTCTGGTGCGGCTGGTTCTGCCCGATGGGGGCCTGGCAGGAGATCTGTTCGCCCGTGATGAAGCGGACCGTAAAAGCGGGCTGGCGTAACACCGTCAAGTACCTCGTGACGGTACTCTGGCTGGGCGCACTTGCGTACTTCTTCTTTGGCGCCGGGGGGATCCGTGCCGTCAACCCGTTCTTTGCAACAGATCACGGCCTCTCGATCACGGGCCCTGATACGCTCATCGTTGTCGCCGTGATCTTCACCATCATCTTTCTTGTGGCATTCATTGCCGGCCGGCGCGGGTTCTGCCGCGTGCTCTGCCCGGTTGCCGGTCTCATGATCGCGGGCCGGAAGATCCGCAACCTTTTCCGGTGGCCGGCGCTCGCGCTCTCTGCCGAGCCGGACCGGTGTATCGACTGCAAAAAGTGCACAACGGCCTGCCCGATGGGTCTTGACGTGAACGCGATGGTGCGTACCGGGGACACGGATTCCCCGGAGTGCATCCTGTGCGCCAGCTGCGCGGATGCCTGCCCGAACGGTGCGGTCACGTACGGGTGGAAGCGGGGATAATCCCCGGCCGCCCGGCAGCCTGCCGGGGAGGATCATTACCATGGAGAACGGGAATTACCGCGAGAGATTCGATGCCGTGATAAGCGGGACGCTTGCGTCCGCTGTCCGGATCATTGCAGATGACCCGGCGCTCTTCTTTTGCGGCTCTGCCATGCTCCTGCACCAGAAAAAAGCGGCCGCGGTACGGCAGCGGTACGAACGCGAGGGCCTGCTCGTTCCCCCGGTAATCATCGCAAGCATCACCTCGCGCTGCAACCTCGCGTGTGCCGGCTGTTACATGCACGGCCGCCACGATGCTCCGCAGTCGGAGATGACCCCGGAGACGCTTGCCGGGGTTGTCGGCGAGGCTGCCCGTCTCGGGGTCTCGGTGATCGTGCTTGCCGGTGGCGAACCGCTCGTAAGAAAAGACGAGATCCTCGCCCTTGCCGGGGCGCACCCGGAGGTCCTCTTCCCGGTCTTTTCTAACGGCCTGCTGATCGATGCAGCGGCCGCGGCAGAACTTGCGGCCTGCAAAAATATCGTCCCGCTCGTCAGCTTCGAAGGGTTCTGCGATGAGACCGATGCCCGGCGCGGCAGCGGGGTCTACGACCGGCTGCTTGCGGTACTCGGGCGCCTGCGTGAGCACCGGGTCTTCTTCGGCTGTTCGGTCACGGTGTCCCGGGAGAATTTTTCCCGGGTCACGGACGAAGCGTTTGTCCGTTCCCTGCATGCCCGCGGCGCCCGGGTCTTTACCTTTGTCGAGTACGTGCCCATGGAACCGGGAACGGAAAACCTCGTCCTCACGCCCTGCCAGAAAAACGATCTCCCGAACGTCTGCACGGAACTCTCAGGAAAATTCCCGGCGCTCTTCATCAGCTTTCCCGGGGACGAGGACCAGTACGGCGGGTGCCTTGCCGCAGGCCGGGGGTTCGTGCACATCAGCCCGTCCGGGAACCTCGAACCCTGCCCCGCGGCGCCGTACTCGGACGAGAACCTTGCCGCGGTCCCGCTCGAAACCGCTCTCCGGTCCCGGCTGCTCTCGCGGATCCGGGAACGCCCCGAAATCCTCACCGAGACCTCGGGGGGTTGTGCGCTGCGGGCGAATCGTATTTTGATGGACGAAATTGCGGTACAGGGTAACCGGAAAACGCATTGAGACCCGCTGAGAGATCAAGGTTATTTCCCAAAATCTAGCGTATTGCTATTATTCGGAATTAATCGGTTGATATCCCGATACACACCAAATGCCTTTTAAGGTTCCATCTGTATTGTAAATATAGGAAGGACTCTTTTCAGTACAAATATATCCAGTCTGTCGATACATCAGGCCCCTGGCCGTTGAATACATGTACATCGAGTGTGGAGTTTCCTCTGGCCGTAAGGTGGGTTTCGGGGTTTCAACCCTATGAATGTAACCCGATTTACACCACTGTCCTACGATTTGCCCCTCTGAATTATTCACGTACTTTGTCAAAGGCTCTGTGCAAACATAATCCGAAGGATAATACTGGTATCCATCTTTTGTTGAATATACATAGCCTTTCAATGGAGTTAGCAATGGAACAGGACTCGATACATTTATTGTTGCTGTGAGTGTCACATCCGGTGATGACGGCATCTCTAAATTACGTGTTGTGGATTGGTGGGTGGCGTATATTATTCCGAGGCCTCCGATACATATCCCTAAAATGAGTGCAAGAGTTATCCCGATCCACTTTTCCATACCTTTCAAATATTTCAACAATTGTATTAAACATTTTTAAACAAAATTCGAGAAATTGTGTGTTACAGGATCCCTCCCTCATCCCAAGTTTTTGGAAGTCGCAAAAAAGTGGGAACTAGGAGGTCACATAAAAAACCAATTTGTAATTAAGTCTCACTGACCCTTGATTAGGATCTGTTTTTCAATCAGGCGCATTTGGGGGAGAAACGCCAGTCTTGAGTGACAAAAGAGATCTGAAGTTTTAACGAACACGAAAAAAGGCCAGGGCCGAGATTTGAACCCGGGTCGAGGGATCCACAGCCCCTTAGGATAACCAGACTACCCTACCCTGGCAGATGTTCCTGTTAACTTGGTTGTGAACTCTGATTAATTTAACTCCCTTCCCGCGCCGGCCAAAAACGCCGTTTTTCCCCGGCCGGCCGCTCCGGATCCGGGGAGTGTCCGGTAGCGATTATTAATAGGGTAGGGCGTCCATTAAGTTATCAGGTGGCCCTGACAGGATTAGCATAGGAACGGGGATGCGGCGTTTTACCGACGCCGCGTCACGGACGTTTTTTTAAATCCTGGTGTCAGGGCGCGTGCGAAAAGGGAGCGGGGAATATGGCGGCAGACCCGAAGATCAGGACGCCGATTGTGTGCGTCATGGGGCATGTAGATCACGGAAAGACATCGCTCCTTGACCGGATCCGCGGGTCCTCGGTCGTGGCTTCCGAGGCCGGGGCGATCACCCAGCACATCGGCGCAACGATTGTCCCCATCGAAGCAATCCGGAAGATGAGCGGCTCGATGGAGAAGATCCCCTTCAATATCCCCGGCCTGCTTTTCATCGATACGCCGGGGCATCACGCATTTACCACGCTGCGTGCACGGGGCGGGGCGCTTGCCGACATGGCGATCCTTGTCGTGGACATCAGCCAGGGATTCCAGCCCCAGACGATTGAGGCTCTGCAGATCCTCCGGAACTGCAAGACGCCGTTTGTGATCGCGGCCACCAAAGTCGACCGGATCCACGGCTGGCGGGTCAACAAGGACGAGCCCTTCCAGTCCACGTTTGCCAAACAGAACGAGCGGGTAAGAAACGACATCGAGACGAAAACCTACGAGATTGTCGGGAACCTCTCGGACCTCGGCTTCTCCGCGGACCGGTACGACCGGGTCTCGGACTTCCAGCGCAACCTCGCGATCGTTCCGGTGAGCGCCCACACGGGCGAAGGCATCGCGGACCTTTTGATGATCATGATCGGGCTTGCCCAGCGCTACATGGGCGATGCCCTCAAGCTTTCGGCCGAAGGCCCGGGCGAGGGAACCGTGCTCGAAGTCAAAGAGGAGCGGGGCCTTGGGACAACGCTCGATGTGATCCTGTACAACGGCACCCTGTCCGTGGGCGACGAGATCGCGATGGCAACGCAGGACGATGTGGCGGTAACAAAAGTCCGCTCGCTGTTAAAACCCCGGCCCATGAAGGAGATCCTCATCGAGGACCGGTTCGAGCGCGTGAAATCGGTGGTGGCGGCATCGGGGATCAAGGTCTCGGCCCCGAACCTTGAGAAAGTGATCGCGGGCTCGCCGCTCTTTGTGGTCCGCGGTAACATGGACGAACTGTCGGCCCGGATCCGAAAAGAGATGCAGGAGATCCACGTGAACCTTGCCGAAGAGGGGATCGTGATCAAGGCCGACACGATCGGTGCGCTCGAAGCGCTCTGCAAGGAACTGGAGGCAAAACAGATCCCGGTGATGCGGGCGCAGGTGGGCCCGGTGAGCCGGCACGATCTCATTGAGACCGAGACCAGCAAGAACGCGATGCTCCGCGTGCTCCTCTCGTTCAACACGCCCATCCTGCCGGACGCGGCCGAGATCATCAGAGACCCGCTCTATACGCAGGTGAAAGTCTTCTCCGGCCAGGTGATCTACCAGATTATCGACCAGTACGTGGAGTGGCGCGACGAGCAGAAACGGATTGCGGAGAAGGCCCAGTTCGAGCATGTGATGATGCCGGCAAAGATCCGGCTGATGCCGGACTGCGTGTTCAGGCAGAGCAACCCCGCGGTCGTGGGCGTGCGGGTGCTGGGCGGCAAGCTCCGGCCCGATGTGGACCTTGTCACCCGTGACGGGAAGAAGATGGGCCACTTAAAGACCATCCAGCTCCGGCAGGAGACGATCCGCGAAGCGGACGAGGGCCTCGAAGTTGCCGTTGCAATCGAGGGCGTGACCATCGGGCGACAGCTCAATGTGGGAGACGATCTCTTAGTCGACCTGCCCGAGCGCCACGTGAAAGTGCTCGAACGCGAGATGATAAAGACCTTAAACGTGAGCACGCAGGAAGTGCTCGCGGAGTTTGTCGCGATCCGGCGCAAGACCGAGCCCTTCTGGGGCAAGTGAGCGTGTGGGCCAAAGAGACGCGAGGATTTAATAGCGTACCGGTATAATTAAGTGGGTACTTCACGTGCACAGGCGTACATCATCGCCCAGGGGCCGGAGAGTGAACCGGGCCGCCCGAACAGTTTCGGGTTGCTCCCGGGATGATCCATAAGGTGAATCAAGCATGGTTGAGTTAAAAGTCGTAGTGTCAGACCCGAAAACCGGCCGCGCCTACAATGTCGACGCCGGTACCGGCGCCGCAGGCGCGATTGTTGGAAAGAACATCGGGGACGAAGTGGACGCCGGCCCGCTCGGGCTTGCAGGCTATAAGATCCTCATCACCGGCGGTTCGGACCAGACCGGTACCCCGGCACGGAGGAGCCTGCCGGGCGCAGGAAGAAAGCAGCTTCTTCTCGCAGAAGGCGTAGGTTTCCACCCGAAGATGGAAGGCGAGCGCAAGAGAAAGATGATCCGCGCCCACCAGATCACCCCCGAGTTCGTACAGGTCAACGCACGCGTGACCGCGTACGGCGAGAAGACCCTTGACGAGATCTTCCCCAAGGTGGAAGGCGCCGAGGGCGAGAAGAAAGACAAGAAAGAGAAGAAAGTCCGGAAGTAATTCCGGAAAGATACTTTTTTCGCGCTGTTGTTTTTGTACCGGTCCGTACGGGTACGCCTGCGTATCGGTTCCCGTCCCGGGATGATACCGGCACGAAAGGCTCTTGTGACGCGGTGCCGATCTTCACGCACAGGCCCGAGGCCGGAAAGAGAGATGGTGCGCACGCGTGATGAGCGGATTCTAATCACGACCGATGCCGGGGAGCGGGTACAAGCGGTTGCGCCGGTGATCGTCTCAGCGAGCCGGGCCACCGATATTCCCGCGTACTATGCGGACTGGTTTTTTGCCCGGCTCCGGTGCGGGCACCTTGCATGGAAGAATCCGTTCTCGGGCCGTTTGCAGTACGTTTCGTTTGCACGGACCCGGGCGATCGTCTTCTGGACAAAAAATCCCGGCCCGGTCCTTCCCCTGCTGCCACTCCTCGATGAACGCGGGATTGCGTATTATTTCCAGTTCACACTCAACGATTACGGGCCGGAAGGTTTTGAGCCCGGCGTCCCGCCGCGTGACGAGCGGATCGCAATGTTCCGGGAACTGTCCCGCAGGATCGGGAAGGAGCGGGTGGTCTGGCGTTTCGACCCGGTGCTCGCGACAAAAAATTGTGGCGTGGACGAACTTCTGCGCCGGGTCCAGTACATCGGCGACCGGCTCGCGCCGTTCACGGAGAGACTGGTCTTCAGCTTCATCGACATTGCACGGTACGCGTCCGTGGCCCGGCACACCGCCCCGCATGGGATCCGGGAACTTTCGGGCGAGGAGATGGATGCGTTCGCTGCGGGACTATCAAGGCTGAACCGGGACTGGGGCCTTGCCCTTGCTACCTGTGCGGAGGAGCGGGACCTGTCCGCGTACGGGATAGGAAAGAACCGGTGCATCGATGCCGGGCTTCTTGCCCGGCTCGCGCCGGATGATGCAGAGCTCGCGGCCTGTCTCCGCCAGAACCCGAAAAAAGATCCGGGCCAGCGCAAAGAATGCGGGTGCAGTGCGGCAAAAGATATCGGCATGTACGGCACGTGCCCGAATGCCTGCGTGTACTGCTACGCGAACAGGAGCCCGGAGTTTGCGCAGGAAAATTTTGCCCGGCACCGTCTCGCGCCCGGACGCGAGCTGATCACCGGGGAGGTCGTGCCGGGAAAACGGGAAGAAACGGCCGGGCCGGGACAGGCGCGGCTGGCCTGAGACCACCACCGGCCCCGGGCAATCCGCCTACGGAGAATCCCGCGGGCCCTGTGCGGTACGGGAACATGCAGGATGAAATGCGGTAACTTTCGCAGGTACCCGCCATTTATTCCGGGAAAAAACCATGTTTCTTCAATAAAGTGCAGGAAAATTTTCACTCAACGCCACGTTTATGCCCGACCGGCCATAACAGAAGTACCAGGCAGACAATGCCCGGAAGTACCTCAGCGGGGCCTTCTCCGTGGGCATGCTCATCCTGCCGGCACCCGTGGTGTTCATATGGTGTTCTGTGGTGCCGGCAAGAGAGCACGTACTGCCGCGGGATCCGGCCGGGGTCAGGCACACTTTTATCCCGGGACCTCAGGATTTCGCAATCCCTCTCTTCGGGGCCCGCCGCAGGCAGACTGCGGTTCCGGCCCTGTTTTTTTCCGTCTTCTTCCGTCTTAATCCCCGGGAAAAATTCCCGGGGGCTGGAGCCTGCCCGGACTTTTTTTTAAGCCCCTGCCCGGCGCAAGTGTGATAACCACTGCGGTACAAGCCTTCGTAACGGAGTCTTTCATGACCGAACCCCACGCAGGCATTCCCCAGCGGGATGCACAGACACGGGCCATCATCACCCGGATCCCGGCCGGGATGGTGACGCCCGACGACCTTGAGACGATTGCCCGCACGGCCCGGAAGTTCCGGGTGCCGTTTGTCAAACTTACGTCCGGCCAGCGAGTCCTTCTTGCCGGGATTGCGCCGGGGGATGTGTCCGGCGTTATCCGGGATCTCGGGCCGCTCGCCCAGCCGGAGACGGCGCCGTGCGTGAAGTTCGTGCAGGCCTGCCCGGGCACGGAGGTCTGCCGGTTCGGGAACCAGGACGCGCTCGCGCTTGCCCGGGCCATTGACGGGCAGTTCCGGCACCGGCATTTCCCGGCAAAGGTGAAGATCGGGGTCTCGGGCTGCCCCCGCTGCTGCGGCCAGAGCCATATCCGGGATTTCGGGATGGTGGGATCGAAGCAGGGCTGGACCGTGCTCTTTGGGGGAAACGGCGGCACGAAGCCACGGTTCGGCGACCGGATCGCCCGGGACCTTACCGGTGCCGAGGCCCTTGACTGCGTGCAGCGCCTTGCGGAATATTACCGGGCGCACGCGAAGCCCCACGAGCGGACAGCGAGGTTTGTGGAGAGGGTGGGATTAGAGAAGATCACGGGGGATCTGTTACCGCTGATGCCGTATGTGGAGGTGTGACCGGGCACTCCCGCATCTCACCCTGGAAAACAGGCGTTCTTTTCATTTTCCTGTGCCAGAGCCCATCAAAGAAACGATCGGCCGTCCAATTGGGCCTGTTTAGGCCCTTTTTTCTCCGGTGTGAAAATGCCCCCGGGAACCCGATTTCGACCCCCGTTTTCGCGATTTCGTCCCCCGCGTGGGGGAAACCGCCACCTTTCGTACAGGGGTCTCCGTCGGAGAAAGGGATCTGCCCGGTCGTATGTCTACCGTCCCTGATCACACCCCCCAAAACAGGCCTTCTTTTCAATTCCATGTGCCAGAGCCCATCTGTGAAAAGATCGGCTGTCCAAACGCTGCTAAAAGGTGATATTTTGTTACGGCGTGAAACTACCGTAAAAACCAGCAAATCATGTCGGTTTTTGGTCGAACGCTGTCGGATCAGGGCCGGGTGTCCGGGATCGTGCCTCGCCTCTTCCGTCGGAGAATGCAGTTTGCCGGATCGTACGTCTCCCGACCACGATCACCCCCGGGCCCAAACCGGAAACCCGGGGCCGGTCGCTTCCGGGAGTAATTCCCCGGGTTCACTTCCCAATCTTTAAGCCCTGAAAAGAAAAAACGAAAACATATCCTTGGTAAGGAACGATTATGGCGTCATGCACGGTCCGGACAAAAGGCGAAATCCTCATAGTCACCCTGCCCGAACACATCGATCATATCGAGGCAATGGCGGTTGAAAAAGAACTCCGGGAATATGTTGCCCGCGAACCAAAAGCCCTGCTCTGCGATATGTCCGGGACCAAGTACGTGTCGAGCTCGGGGCTCCGGGCCTTTCTTGCCATCGGGAAGATGGCAAAAGCCTCCGGGATCCGGTACGGGTTTTTCGGCCTGACAAAATTTGTCGACCACATCTTTCTCATGTCGGGATTCTGGAGCCTCTTTTCCATGTACGATTCCGAAGAAGCCGCAGTCCGGGCCATCCCGTAATGCCCGGGAGATCGTTTGCAGTCCTCATCGCCCGGGTCAACGCCTCGCCCGGGTCCGGGACATATGCCCGGCCCCTTTTCCCCGGAATTTTTTTAGTACACCAGCAGGAAATACGCCATCGCGGTCGTGAGAAACGCCCCGATCAGAAGAATGATCGCAACCGGGATCAGAAATCCCATCATGCCGTTGACGGTAAACGCGAGCTGCGAGATCCTCTGCGAACCGAAGATCACGATCCCCCGGCACCACGCGGTCACGCCCGCCGACCGGGCCGGTGCGGCATCGGCAAGGGCCGCGGAAAGTGTCTCGTCAATGTACGGATAGAAACTGTCCACGCCGATTTTAAGGCCGACCTGGTTGCGGCCCGAGACCGTGTTGACCACATGCGTATCGGTGGTCATCACCTCGCACTCGTCCACCCGGGCAAGCAGCCGTTTCCTGATCTCGTCCCGGACCCCGGTCTGCATGTTGTTCCCGTCAAAGAGGACGTACGCGGTGGTCTTTTTGCCCGCGGTAACGACCAGCACCTGCACGCCCAGATCGCCAAAGCCCTCCTGCCGGGAGAACGGGAGCGTCCGTGCCGCAAACCCGGCCGAGAACGGCCCCTGTTCTGCGGTTGCCATCGCGGCAAACGCTGCTTCTGCTGCGCCAAGATACTCCATGGCAAGCTCCGTTGCCGGGTACACCCCGTCCGATACCACTTCCAGGCAGTTGTGGGCATCTGCGAATCCCACGTGCCGGAAATATTTCTCCCCGGCTTTCATGATCGCAAAACCCACCGGGAAATCGAGGTCTTCGGTCACGAGCGGCGACCGGGTGGCGACCACCAGCACGGTGTCGCCGAACGCCTGCGCAAGCACGTCCACCGAGCCGCACCGGAACCGGGCCGGCGCCGTGCAGCCCGCATTGTCGTATGCCGTTGGCCGGGCCGCGATGATCGCATCGCCGAGTTTTTTCACCTCGCCCTCATCGACCGGGTTAAAATCGTGCGAGGCCGCCCCGTGCATCACCATCGAGGCGTTCCCGAGCATACCGTGGAGGATCTTTGGCATGTTGCTCCCGCCAACCTCGCCGAGCGGCCCCGGGTGGACGTTTGGGATCGTCACAAAGATCTCCTCCTTTCCCTCGCGGGCAAACGCGAGCGAGACCTCGGGCACGACCACGCGTTCCCCGATGCTCCTAAAAAAGTCGTCGAGCTTCTTGCTCCCCTCCGAGAGGTGGGCGAGAAATGCGTTTGCCAGTTCGAGCGGACCGACTTTGAAGTTCGCCTTCATCGGGCGCTCGATCACGTTGATGAAGAGAAGCACGCCGACTGCAAACGTGATGTGCAGGATGATGGAGAGCTGCACGAACGAGAGGCCCAGAAACGGGGCGGCAAGAACGACCGCAAGGCCCGAGTGCAACAGCGCCGGCACCACGACCCGCCGCAGGTGGAAATCGACGACCGCGGCAAGGAGCAGCATCCGGAATGCAAAGACAAACGCGAGCGAGACCGCAAAGAAGACCGGGTAGGATGAGGCAAAGAAGAGGATAGGCGAGAGCGAGATAAAGAGCGCGATCACGAGGCCGATTGCTGCGGTCAGGCCCGACCAGCCGTACGAGAGTTTCCCGCCAAAGATTTTTGCGAGCCGGGGCGTAAGCGCGAGGGCTGCGACTGCCGGGAGAAGATATGCGGCAATGGGGAAGAGGTTCGGGTGCGAAAGGGACTTCCCGCTCCCGAGCATGGTCATGGCCTCCACGCAGCCTGAGAGGAGCACGATCACCGCGAGCGATTTTATCCACGAGGGGCTCGTTACGATATATTTCGAGAGCGCTTCGAGCCGGAGGTCCATATCACCGGACAAACAGATCACGTCTCCCTGGGGTAAAACCGGACGGCGTCATTTAAGGGAATGTAGTCGGTCAGGGCATGTGAAGGTTTCCGCATCGTTTCCTCTAGTCTCATATCCTCTCCCGCCCCACCCGGTCATTCATGAAGATCCTTGCCATTCACGGGAGCCCGCGAACCATCCGGAGCACGACCCGGCAGCTTGTATCGTTTGTCCTTGCCGGGGCAGAAGATGCCGGGGCAGAGACCGAGATCATCGATCTTGCCGACCTCCGCGTGGTGCCCTGCACTGCGTGCGATGCCTGTGCGATCAACGGCGTCTGTGTCAACGATGACGATGTCGCAGGTCTCGTAGCCCGGATGAAGGAAGCGGACGCGCTCATTTTTGGATCGCCCGTGTACATCGACAATGTGAGCGGCCAGATGAAGGTCTTCTTTGACCGGCTCGCGGATGCCATCCATTACCAGCAGCTTGCCGGGAAGTTCGGCTGCTCGGTTGCAACAACCGCAGAGTCTGGCGGCGACGAGGTTGTCGCGTACGAGAACCATGTCCTCAACTATCTCGGGGTCGTTGCAGTCGGCGGCATGAGCATTGCGCTCGGCACAAACCCTGCGGCCCTTGGAGCAGCAGAGCCGGATGCCCGGGCGCTCGGGAAAAAACTTGCAGCAGCGGTCCGCGACGGATATGCGGACCCGGCACAGGAAGCGGCAATCGCCGGCAACCGGGCGTACTTTGCAGCAATCGTCAAGGAGAACCGGGACTTCCGGCCCGAAGAATATGCCCGGTGGGAAAAGGCCGGCTGGTTGTAAGCGGCCGTCACGGGATGTTCCGGCAGGCGGTGTTCGGGACGATAATTTCGAAACGTGCGCCCTTCCCGTGCATGCCGGTTTCGCGGATACTAATCCCGGTGATGGCCAGGATATCCCGGGACAAAAAGAGGCCAAAGCCGGTATTGTCGCCGTAACCTTTCTCGAAGATCTTCTCTTTTTTGTCGAGCGGGACCCCGATCCCGTTGTCCTCGATCGTAATTACGGCCCGGTCCTGTTCCCGGGTGCACCCGACCGCGATCCGGGTGACCGTTTCCCCGTGGCGCTCTGCATTCTCAAAGATATTGGAAAAGACTCTCCCGATCATCGGGTCGGCAAAGATCTCGGCCGTGCCACAGGTGCAGGTCGTGGCGATCCCGGGGCGCTCCGCATCCGCGACAAGGTCGGTGATCCGGTGCCAGGCCGGGGCCCTGATCCCGAGTTCCTGGTACGTCTGCATGAACCCGAGCTGGTGCCGGACGGTCCGGATCGATCCCTGGAGTTTGGCAAGGAAGTCCTGGACCACAGGGTCGGGCTGTTTTGCGAGGGCCAGCCTGAGGTACCCTTCCATTACGGTAAGCTGGTTTGAGACATCGTGGCGGGTGATATTCGAGAGGAGCTGGAGTTTTTTTGCCGTCTCTTTTATCGCATCTTCCATACGTTTGCGTTCGGTGATGTCCCTTGTTATCCCGAGCAGGCCGAGGATCATGCCCCTGCTGTCCATGACCGGCAGGATACGTTCGTCGAGCCAGTATTTTCCCCCCGGCAGATTCGTAACCAGCTCCTTCTGGACCGGGACGCGTTTTTCGATAACCTCGTTAAGCATGGCAAGGCGCGGAGGTGCCTCCTTTCCGAAGAGTTCGGTTATGTGTTTTCCGTTCACCTCTTCGGGTTTCATGTGTAACATGGCTGCCGCCGGGGAATTTACATACCGGAAATACCCTTGTGCGTCCACGAAAACAATGAGATCCGGGGAATTTTCCGCAATGAGACGGTACTTCTCTTCGCTCTCGGCAAGGGCAAGTTCGGCCGTTTTTTTCTGCGTGATATCGACAAGTACACCGGTATAGATCTGGTCGTCCCCGTGCCGGACCGGGCGTGCCTGTGCCTGGAACCAGATGATCTCGTCCCTGGATTTCACAAAGCGCCCTTCGAACTGCCATGTGCTGTGGTCTTTGAGCGCTGCCTCTATGGACGCGAGATACTTTTCGCGGTCTTCAGGGTGGACATGCCCGGTAAACCATGCAAAGAAATCACCGGATTGTTCCGTGGCGCCGAAGATCTCCTGTGCACTGCCGCCATAATAGGAGATGCCCCGGCTCCCGTCCGCCCGGGCGTAGAACCGGTACACCAGCCCGGGGATCGTAGCCGTGATCTCCTCAAGCTGCTGCCGGTTCTCTTCACTCTTTTTTTCGGCCTCTTTCCTGGGGGTGATATTGATCCCGAAGCCGGTGAAATACTTTTTGCCGGCGATCTCGAGCGGGACGGCGGTAAAATAGTACCAGGCTTTTCTCCCGTCCCGTAAGGTCAGTTCCGTCTCCAGATCGGCAAACCCCTCCCTGAATGCCTGCTGGAGCTTCTCACGGAAGACTGCTGCGGTGGGCTCATCGTTTGCAAACCAGTCCATCAGGGGCATTCCGGCGAGTTTTTCGGGTGAGCAGCCGGTCGCGGTCTCATAGTACTTGTTCCAGCGGACAAGCCGCAGGTCTTCGTCATAAAGGTACAGCAGGCCCGGCACGCTGTCGACTACGGCATCGGAAAAGATCCGTTCTTCCCGGAGCGCCGCCTCGGCCCGTTTCTTCTTTACCACCTGCCAGAGACCCTGGACGAGCAGGAAAAGTTCCTGTGCATCCCTTTCCGTATAATCCACGGTCTTGTTTGCCACCCCGGCCACAAGGACTGCGTGCCCGTCCTCGATGAGCGGGACGCCCATGAACCGGGTAATCGGCGGGTGGCCGTCGGGCAGTCCCTTTTTTTTGGGATCGGGGACGGCATAATCGTTGATGATCACGGTCCGGTGCCCGCGGACCGGCTCGCCCCAGAGCCCGGCACATGCGGTCGGATAAACCGTGGGCAGGTTCCCCGCGGGGAAATCTTCCCGTGCCTTCTTTGACCAGGCGATCATCGAGATCTCGCTCTCGTCAGGACTCACAAGAGCGATGTACCCGAGCGGGCTTGACGTAACAATCCCCGCCCCTTCGACTGCCTCCGTGAAGAGCGCCTGTTCGCTCCCGTGCTCGTTTTTGTAGATCTCAAGCAGGGTGCGGAGCCGGGCCTCGCTCTCCCGGAGCCGGGCAGCGTTCTCTTCAAGTTCCCCGTACTGCCCGCGCAGTTCCTCTTCTGCTGCCGCGATCTGCTCGTAGGCCCCTTTGAGTTCCACCTCTTTTTTCTTGAGATCGGTGATATCGTGGAGGATCCCTTCGATCCCGAGCACGTTCCCTGCTTCATCGTAATACTGGTGACTGCTCGTTGAGACCGTGATCGGCGATCCGTTTTTGTGCCTGAGTTCGATCTCGGCGTTTTTCACCATGCCCTCCTTACGGATCCCGTCAAGGAACTCCCGGCGTTTTTCCTTATCGTAGTAGAATGCCTCTGCTACGGGTTTTCCGAGCAGCTCATCCTGCGAATCGTACCCGAGCAGCGCAACCCCGCTCGGGCTTACCATCACGAGTCTGCCCTCGTTGTCGGTCCGGTATGCCACATCCTGGAGGTTCTCTATAAGAGAGCGGAACTTCGCCTCGCTCCGGCGCAGCTCTTCTTCCCGCTGCCGTTCTTCGGTCACATCGCGGATCGTACCGATGGTGGCCGGCTTTCCCTGGTACGCGGCAAGCCCCACGTCCATCATAATCCTCCGCGTACTCCCGTTCTTTGCAAGGAACCGGCATTCGTACACCTCGGGAGCCTCGCCCCCGGCGAGCCGGGTATGGTGTCGCGAGACAACGCTCTCACGGTCCTCTGGAGCGAGGACCTTCTCGATGGGTGCGTTGTCCAGCTCACCTTCCTCGTACCCCAGAATCCCGCGGAATCCCCGGTTGCAGAACACGATCCGTCCGTTCTGCGTGATAAAAATCCCGTCCTGGCTGTGCTCTACGAGCGTCCGGTATTTCTCCTCGCTCTCCTGGATCAGGTTCTCGCTCTGTGCCAGTTCGTCGTACTGGACCTGGAGTTCTTCGGCAGACGCGGCAAGCTGTGCATTTGCGGCCCGGAGTTCGTCGTCCGCTTTTTTCCGGTCGGTGATGTCACGGATCGATTCGATTGCGCCGATCTGTTCGCCCCGGTCGTTAAACAGGGCGCTTGCGGTCCCCCAGACATAGAGCGCCGGCTTATTGGGCCGTTCGAGCACGGCTTCGGCCGTGAGCGTTGCCGGGGTATGGATGGTGTACGTGTAGTGGTCGGTCTCGAAGTTCTTGTCGGGAGTGATGATCAGGTCGATGAGCATGCGCCGGCGCTCGCCATAGAGGGCGCAGGCGTACTCATAGTTGCCTTTCCCCATGGCCTGCGATGCAGGAACTGACGTGAGCTCCTCCATTGCCTTGTTCCATGCTATAACGGTGCCTTTGGTATCGATGGCAAAGGTGGCGTCGGGAAGGAAGTTGATGATGTCCGCGAGCCGTTTTTCCGATGCGGCAAGCGCCATTTCGGACTGCACCCGGGCGATCGCCTGCCGGAGCTTGTGGGCGAGCTCGGCGAACTGCGCCCGGGGATCGCCGCCTTTCTGGAGGTAGAAGTCGGCCCCGTAGTTGATCGCGGCGATCACGACCTCTTCGCGGCCCTTGCCGGTGAAAAGGATATACGGGATGGAGCCGTGCAGGGCCCGGACCTCTTTTAAGAGGCCGATGCCGTCCATGCCCGGCATCTGGTAATCGGCAACGATCGCATCGAAGTGGAGGGTTTTGAGTTTTTCAAGTGCTTCTTTTGCGGAGAGGGCGCAGGTGACGGTAAAATCCCCGGTCTGTTCGAGAAAGAGCTTGCCAATCTCCAGAAGTCCCGGCTCATCGTCAACGTAAAGGAGAGAGTACATGTGTAAGAAAGCCCCCGCGTCGCCTTTGTACGTATAAAGACTGGATGAGTGGCAATTGACCGGTGATCGTTATGAATGTTGCGAGTCAGTGCAGGCATATGCCATGCAGATGCATCTGCCAGGTCAGCGCTCGGGAGCCGGGATCTCCGGGGTTCCCCGGCAAAGTGGTTTTGCGAGGTGCCGGCGTGCGGTCGGTGGGACCTCGTACCACCCGGTGGTGAGGGTCCGGGGTATTTCATGGATCTCCGGTTCGTGGGTGTGTGCCCCGCACTTCCGGCATTTGTACCCCTTGCTTTTCCCGTCGCTTGTCATGCGTTTGCCGCACGCGGTACAGACAGGGGCTTTTACCTCAACAGCACGGGCGGGTGCGACAAGACAGAGTTTCTCCAGGTTGATGCTCCCCTTCTTGTAACTCCCGGCTGCGATCACCTCGTCGCCCGGCACCAGCGCCCGGACGATCTCCCGGAAGTTCTTTGTCGGCTCGTAGGCCATGCAGCGTGTTGTCGCATCCCCGTCCCGGATCGCAAACGAGACATGGCCGCCTTCGCCGGTTGCCGGCCGGCCGTCAACAATGCCGCGGACAAAATACGAAAGTCCCTCCCGCAGGTTTCCGCATTTCCCGAAAAGCAGATGGGCATCGGTTCCCTGGTTGGTGACCCAGATCTGTTCGAGCGCCGGTTTTTCCGAGAGGATGGCGGAGCGGGCGGTCATCACCCAGGCCGGGCTCTCGCCCCGGATCCCAAAGAGGACGGGGTCGGGCGTGTGCGGCACGCAGACAACGACCCGGTTTGCAAAATCCACGGTGTCCCACGTGTGCGGGAAGGTTGCCTCTTCGCAGGCAAAGAGACTCTCCTTGTCCACCTCCCGCTGCGTGCCCCACCGGGCCGGTTCGCGGTACGCGAGGATCTCGTATGTCCGGTCGGGAAGCATGCTTGCAACCGCAGCAGTTGCGCCGACAAGACCGCGCCGGTTCTTCCAGCCCCGGTACCGGGCGCCTGCCGATTCGAGAATAGCGACCGCTTCTTCGATCTCGCAGAAGTCCGTGACCGCTTTCTGGTAGAACGCCGGGTCGGGCCGCTGTTCTGCCACGACCACGCCCGGGTTTGTCTTCTCGCAGGAGAAGTCGGCGAGCTCTTCCACGATTGCGCACGCGAGTTCGAACCCCTTCTCCGGGTCGCCGTCCACATCGAAGCAGACCGCCGCATTTCCCCGGGTCTTGAACGTAACATTCGGGTTGAGCCGGACGAGCCGGGCCTCGCGGACCCGCATGTGATCCTTAATCAGCCTGCGGACGAGCACCGCGCCAAGGTACGTGGTGCACATCCCCGCCGGTGAGTCCGTGTCATCGATCCCGATCAGCATGTCTATATTAATATATGGGCACGCTCCATCCATTTGTAACTGCATGTCCCAGGAACGCCAGCTCCAGCTGGTTACAAGCGTGATGATCTCGGCAGGCTTCGAGGTATCAGAGAAGTTTACCCTCCGCCCGCGAAGTTTCGATCTCATTGCACGCGACAACGGGACACTGCTCGTAATAAAAGTCGTTACCCACATCGACTCGGTGAGCGAAGAGGCGGCCTTTGACCTGGACGCGATCGCCCGGCACCTGGGCGGCGTACCGCTGATCGTGGGCGAGCGGGCGAGAGAAGCGGAGCTCGAACGCGGGGCGGTCTATGTCAGGTACGGGATTTACGCGATCAGCGTTTCGACCCTGTACGATTATTTTGTCGAGAAGATCCCGCCGCTCGTGTACGCCTCTCCCGGCGGGCTGTACGTGAATATCAACGGCGATGCCCTGCGGGAGCTCCGGGAGCGGCGCAGCATGTCGCTTGGCGATCTCGGGCAGGTGCTCGGGGTCTCCCGGCGCACGATCAGCAAGTACGAGAGCGGGATGGGGACAACGCTTGAAGTTGCGATCAAGATCGAGGAGTACTTCAATACCGGCGTGGTCGAGTCGATCGATATTGTGGAGCGGAAGCCAAAAGAGGCCGAACCTGCCGGGCAGGATGCAACCCGGCCCCCGGTCCGCGGCCACGAGCCTGGCAACCCGATCGAGTTTTTAGAAGAACTCGGCATCCAGCTCCACACGCTCCGGGGCGCACCGTTCCAGGCACTTTTGACCTTTGACCGGCACACGATCCTGACCGGCTATGGCCCGGCGCAGAAAGTTGTCAAGAGGGCCGCCCTCATCAGCAACCTCTCCACCATTGCAAAGAAGCATGCGATGTGCATCGCGCCCGACTTCCACCACGAAAAAAAGATCGGGCGGACGCTCATGATCGGTGAGGAGCGCCTCCATGCAATCGAAGACGGGTTCGAGCTCCTCGATATGCTCGGTGAGTAATTTTTCAGCTAATTTTATATAGAACCACAAACCACTTTTACTGCTAAAAGTGGTGATAATTTAATGTCACAGCAACTTGGAGGACAACCAATTCTTATTCTCAAAGAAGGCACGAACCGCACCCGCGGCCGTGACGCCCAGGGTATGAACATTACCGCTGCAATGGCAGTTGCCGCTGCAGTACGGACCACGCTCGGTCCCAAGGGCATGGACAAGATGCTCGTCGACACCATCGGCGATGTCGTCATCACGAACGATGGCGTCACCATCTTAAAAGAGATGGACATCGAGCACCCGGCCGCAAAGATGATGGTCGAGGTTGCAAAGACCCAGGACGACGAAGTCGGCGACGGGACCACCAGCGCTGTCGTTATCGGCGGGGAACTCTTAAAGAAGGCCGAGGCACTCCTCGAACAGGACGTCCACCCGACCATCATTGCCGCAGGATACCGGCAGGCCGCAGAGAAGGCACAGGAATTCTTAAAGGACATTGCCATCGATGTCAAGGCGACCGACAAGGCAATGCTCAAGAAGATCGCCGAGACCGCAATGACCGGCAAGAGCGCAGAAGCAAGCAAGGACAAGCTCTGCGACCTCGTAGTGAAGGCCGTCACCATGGTCGCCGATTCAGACGGCACCGTTGACACCGACTTTATCAAGGTCGAGAAGAAGACCGGCGGCAGCATCGATGACTCCGAGATCGTCGAGGGCGTCCTCGTTGACAAGGAGCGTGTCCACCCGGCCATGCCAAAGAAGGTCACCGGCGCAAAGATTCTGCTCCTCAACGCAGCAGTCGAGTTCAAGAAGACCGAAGTCGACGCCGAGATCAACATCACCCACCCCGACCAGCTCCAGGCATTCCTTGACGAAGAGGAACGCATGGTCAAGGGCATTGTCGACAAGATCCAGAAGAGCGGCGCAAACGTCCTCTTCTGCCAGAAGGGTATTGACGACATCGCCCAGCACTACCTTGCAAAGGCCGGCATCTTTGCCGTCCGCCGTGTCAAGAAGAGCGACATGGAGAAGCTCGCCCGGGCAACCGGCGGCAGCCTTGTCTCCTCGATTGACGCGATCAGCAAAGAAGAACTCGGCAAGGCCGGCCTTGTTGAGGAACGCAAGGTTTCCGGCGAAGAGATGACCTTTGTCGAGCAGTGCAAGAACCCGAAGGCAGTCTCGATTATCGTCCGCGGCGGCACCGAGCACGTTGTCGACGAACTCGAGCGTGCCATTAACGACGCCCTCCGCGTAGTTGCAGTCGTTGTCGAGGACAAGAAGGTCGTTGCCGGCGGCGGCGCACCCGAGACCGAGCTCTCGCTCCGGCTCCGCGAATATGCGGCAAGCGTTGGCGGCAGGTCACAGCTCGCCATCGAGGCATTCGCCTCTGCACTCGAGATCATCCCGCGCACCCTTGCAGAGAACGCCGGTCTCGACCCCATCGACATGCTGGTTGAGATCCGTGCAGCGCACGAGAAGGGCAAGAAGACCTACGGCCTGAATGTCTACGAAGGCAAGGTCATTGACATGAAGGCAGCCGGCGTTGTCGAGCCGCTCCGTGTCAAGACCCAGGCAATCTCGTCAGCCGCAGAAGCAGCGATCATGATCCTCCGTATCGACGATGTGATCGCCTCCTCCAAGTCCCCCGAGCCCGCAGGCGGCGCCGGTGGCATGCCCCCGGGTATGGGCGGCATGGGCGGCATGGGCGGAATGCCCGGCATGGGCGACTACTAGAGTCACTCCCCATAAATTCCCTTTTTCTTTTTTGGTTCGTTCTTTCTGCAGATATTTCGGATATCTTGCCAGTCCGGTATCCGGGCGTCAGGATTTTTGCCAGTGCCGGGTAAAAAGGCGGAACGATACGGCACGCTAGTGTTCCCCGACCCTGCGGTCCGGTGCATTCCTGCGGGTTGGTAGATCCGCCGGGGAATAATTGCCATTGCAGAAAGAAAATCCTCGGGGAGCGTATGTACGGGAATCCGGAACCGTTGCGAATTATCAGGATCCACAACAACGGAACCCCTTGCAAGAAAGAGCGAGTATCTGTTCCTGATGGATATTTTTTAAAAACAGTACTAAAAAAAAAGTTTAGATCTACAGCTTAGCAACCCGCAAGGTCGCACGGCTTCTTTACGATGATGGTTCCCGTCACCGTCTGGTTATCGGAAAAGGCGTAGACGTACGTCCCGGTCTTCTCGCTGAACGAGTACATATACGATGCACCCGGGAGGATCCCGTCGGAAGTGAACATGCCGGTGTTGTTCCCGATCATCTTGATTGCATGGGTGACATTGTCGTCATTTACCCAGGTGATCCCGGTGCCCGGGAGCACGACATCAGTTGACGGGGTAAAGCCGAGTTTGGTGATATGGATCTTCGTGACCTGGTTTGCAGCGGTCGCGGTCGGGATTGCAGTTGCAGTTGCGGTGACATTCGCGGTCACGTTTTCTGCCGGTGCCGTCACGTTTGCAACAATGGTCTCGGTTGTTGTCGGAACGGTGGTCGCGATCGTGGTTGCAACTGTTGTTGCCTCAGTAGTAACTACCGTGGTTACCGGTGCTGTGGTCTCGGTTGTTGTCTGTGCAGAAGGTGATGCCGTCTGGGTACAGCCGGTAATTGCTACCAGCGCAACCAGAAGGACAATAAATCCCATGAGCAGCTTCATATGGAGTACATAATGAACTGCCCGGGATTTATAAATTTACTCTTTTTATGGCCATATTGAGTCCTGATCTCTAAAAAAACAAAGAATTTCAGGTTAGACTTACATCCAAAGCAGTTTTGCTCACGACCGGTGTCGGCGACAGATTAATGCTGCCACGGGTGTATCCGTCCTTCATGAACGACCGGTTTATCAGCACGGATTACCGCACCGACTGTTACCATTGCCGCAGGCTGGCAGACCAGCATATCGTTGCCAGCCCGAACCGGGCCGATGTCGCCTGCACGTACTGCGGGGCGACCCGGGTCTTCGTACCCCGGATGGAAGAGGTGGACGAAGCCGGCACCTTTAAAAATCCCGGCCGCTGGCCGGTCTGGTCCATTATGGTGGATGCCGCGTGCCGGCACTGCGGGTTTCTCGGGCCTCACGACCTTACGGTCAGCTGCCGGACGATCACGGCCCGGTGCCGGCACTGCAGTTTCACGCACCTGTACCGGTTCGATCTCGAGTACATGGCAGCAGATCCGGCGGGAGAAAACCCGGCCGGGACGGTTGACAGCCATTCCGGTACCTGCCCATAAACCGGTACCGACAAAAAAAGCCGCCCTTACCCGGCACAGTACGCAGAGAGCGCCGGGTAGGTGTTGGCATAGCATTCGAGGGAGTCCTTAAGCCGGCCGGCAAGGTTTGGGTTTTTGGCGAGGAGGAAAAAGACCACTTCGTTATCCGTGATGGTGACCGGGCAGGTGCCGGTGATTTTTTCGAGCAGTCTGCACCGTTTTTTCACAAAACCGTCATGGCTGACCCGGGGGAAGTGCTGGTAGATCATCAGGATCGAGTTTGTGTCCATCCGGTCGTGGATCTCAGCGAGCTCCTGCACGAGCAGGTGCCCTTTGTCAGCCTTTCCTTCGGAAAGGCCGGTATCCGGGTCAAAGAAGATCAGGGCTTTTTTCGGGAAAGAATCAAAGACGCTGCCCAGGTACGAGTCCCGGCCGCTGTGCGTGAACGGTTCGCTGCCGCAGACATCGATCAGGATCTTCTCGCCGGAAAAATAGTCGCTGACCCCGGCGAGGTATTCGTGATCCCCGGCAATTTCCTGGAGCCGTGCCAGCTGTTCGCGAAGTCTCTGGTTCTGGCTGCCGGCTTTTCCTGCTCTCATGGCACCGTCAAGGTCTGTCTTTGCCCGGCTCTTCTTTGTTTCCCCGCTGGTTCCTGCTGTCAGCATCGGGACAAACGCAAAACCTTCAAGCTCAGGAAGCGACTTCATGACGTGGCGCACCAGGTCGAACTTGAAGAGATCCCGCGTGTCCCCGAAATACTTCCGGTTCATAGCCCCGCATCCTGACAGGGAATCTTTCTGGTACTATTATAAAAGTTTTGGAATGCATCGCAGAAGCCGGGGCCCTCCTAAAAAGACATACCGTGCCGGACCTGTCCGGCGTAAAAAACCGCTCGTGTAAAAAGAAAATTAAAAAAAAAAGGATTACTTCTCTTCCCGGACCATGGCAATGGCTTTTTTCGGGCACTCGTTTGCGCAGATCCCGCAACCCTTGCAGAACGCGAGGTCCACGTTTAAGTCCTCATCGATGACACCGTCCGGGCAGTACATCGAGCAGAGCCCGCAGGCATTGCATTTTTCCTTGTCGACCACGGGCTTAAAGACCCGCCATGTCCCGGTCTGGCCGGCGGCGCCCTCTTTTGGCCGGCTTATTGCAAGCCGGTCCTTTTTGGCATTTGCGCTCATGCGCTCATCTCCTTATAGGCCGCCTCGGCAGCTTTCACATTCCGCTCATCGGCAAACATCCCGCGTATTGCGGACTTTGCCGAATCAGCAGAGACTACCCCCATCTTCGCGAGCGCCCCGAGCACCGGGGTGTTGAGGATCGGGCTTCCCGCGACAACGAGGTTTTCTTTGAGCGCAATATCGGTAAGATCTACGTTATAGGTCGCAAAGCCGGCAAACTTAGGCGTGTGGGCGCTGTTGATGAAGACCCGTCCGCCTTTTTTGAGGCCGTGGAGCACATCGACCGTCTCCATCACGCTCGCGTCGAGCACGACCACGAGGTCCGGATCCCGGATCTGGCTGTACACCTTGATCGGGTGGTCGTCAATCCTGACAAACGAGACGATGGGCGCCCCGCGCCTTTCTGCGCCATAGAACGGGCAGGCGGTGGCATATTTCCCATCGTGGAGGGCAGCCGTTGCAAGGAGCCGGGCCGCGGTCACGCCGCCCTGCCCGCCCCGGGAGTGGATCCGGATCTCAAACATGGTCGTTCACCCCGAACCAGAACTCCTGTCCTATGCGACGCTTCCGGACAAACTCCGCCATGTCGTCGTACGTGACCTCCTGGCCGCCAAGGCCGGCGATCACGCTGTACACATCGCAATGGCATTTGGCCATGATCTCATGGGCGAGAATCCCGCCGTACCCGAACGAGTAGTCCCGGTCGATCACCACGACTTCTTTTCCCTTGAGATCGAGCTTCGGGAAGGGCCGGAACCAGCGCAGGCGCATCGAGCCCGCCTTGATTCCCTCTTTCCTGAGAATATCGATAGCTACTTCAGCTTCTTTCCCGAGCGTGCCCATCGCAATCAGGATCACGTCCGCGTCTTCGCAGCGGTACTCCTCAACCGGCCCGTACTTCCGGCCAAAGCGCTTTGCAAAGTCCGCCTCGGTTGCTGCGATCACTTTTTCTGAATCCCGCATCGAGCGCTCGATGTCCCACTTGAAGAGGAAGTGCTGGTCGGGGCCGGTGAGCCCGCCGTACCCGGTGGGGTTCTTCACATCGATCGCGTGCGGCAGGTGGATCGGCGGGATGAAGTCCCCGGGTTCCACGGTATCGAGCGGCTGCATGATATGGGAGAGGACAAAGCCGTCGAGGTTGACCATCACCGGCAGGAGCACGTCGTTGTGCTCCGCGATCCGGAATGCCATGAGCGTTGTATCGTAGGCTTCCTGCACGGTCGAGACGTACACCTGGAGCCAGCCGGTGTCGCGCTCCTGCATGGCATCGGTGTGCTCGGCCCAGATATTCCAGCCGGGCCCGAGCGAGCGGTTCACGTTTGCCATCACGATGGGGAGGCGTGCACCCGCAGCCCAGTTGGTCATCTCGTGCATGTACAACAGGCCGTGGGCGCTTGTTGCGGTAAAGGTCCGCACGCCCGTGATGGAGGCACCGATGCAGGCCGCCATTGCCGAGTGCTCGCTCTCGACCGGGATATACCGGCTCTTCATCTGGCCGCTTGTCACAAAGTCCGCGATCGTCTCCACGATCTCGGTCTGGGGGGTGATCGGGTATGCCGCGACCACGGCGGGTAGGGCCTGTTTGACTGCCTTTGCAATCGCCTTGTTGCCCGTTGCGATCTCCTTCATGCCGACACCTCCTCTTCTGCCGCGAGTTTTTTGAGGTTCTCCGCGAGGTGCTGCTTTAAGATCTCAAGGGATTTTGGATCGATGCCCTTGAACCGGCCCTGCGGGCCGAGATAATCTTCGAGCGGGATCGGTTTTCTCATCGCGGCTTTTGACGGGGCGCTGATCGTGAGGTTCCCGTTCTCGCGCTCATAAAGCACCCACATACCGGATTTTACCGCGAGTTTTCCCATCTCGATGGTTTTCTCGGTCGGGTACCGCCAGCCGGGCGGGCAGGGGGCGAGGATGTGGATAAAGGTCGGGCCCCGGAACGTGAGCGCCTTTGCGACTTTCTTATAGATATCCTGAGGATAAGCGCTGCATGCCGTTGCCATGTACGCAAGGTGGTGGGCGGCGGCAATTGCATCGATGTCTTTCTTCTCGACCGTCTTTCCCGTCGGGGTCGTGGTGGTCTTTGCACCGAGCGGCGTTGCGCCAGAACGCTGCATGCCGGTGTTCCCGTAGGCCTCGTTATCGTAGCAGATGTACAGGAAATCGGTGCCCCGCTCGAATGCGCCCGACATCGACTGGATGCCGATATCGAGCGTCCCGCCGTCGCCGGCGTACACGATCACATGGGTCTTTTTTCCCTGCGCAAGGAATGCTTCGGACATGCCCGATGCACATGCGGCTGCGGCAGCAAACGCAACGTTGTAGACCGGCACGTCCATTGCGGTATTGGGATAGATTCCCTGGATGACGCTTGTACAGCACGCGGGTACGACGAGCACGGTATCGTGCCCGGCAGCTTTTAACACGTAGCGCAGCGTGAGCGATGAGCTGCACCCGGCACACGCGGACGTACACTTTTTCAGGTACTCTTCTTTGGGGATTTCTGCGATGATGACCAACTCCCGGATATTTTTGTTATTGAGGCGGAGAGCCTCATGGAGAAAACAATTTATCATTATTTGTCATGGACACGGAAAAAAGGTACTGTTTTATGCACCGGAGCCCGGCCGCGGGGTGATACGGTACATCCCCTGTGGGACCGTCATCTCGAACCGGACACCTTTGCCCGGTTCCCCGGTCTCCGCAAACCCGATTCCTGAGAGTTCGAGGATATCGTGGATAAAAAAGAGCCCGAAGCGGGTTGTTGCAAAGGTCCGGATAAAGAGTTCCTGTTTATCAGCCTCTGCGATCCCGGGGCCGTTGTCCTCGTACACGATCACGAGACCGGAGGGCGTTTCGCGGTACCAGATCATGATCTCCGTTGCAGTTGGCGCATGCACGAGCGTGTTCTCGATTAAGTGCGAGAAGACCTTTTCAAGGATCGGGTCGGTATAGACAAAGAGCCCGTCAACATTCGTGGTGACGCGGACGGACCGGATCCCTTTTAAGGCGAGCACAAGGGAGAGCACCGCATTCACGTCAACCCACTCGCTGGGCTTTGTCCCGATCTCCTGGTACTCGTGGGTATACCCGAGCTGCTGGTGGATCACTTTGAGGATCTCGTCCTCCGACTGGAGCATCTTTTTTACCGTCTCGTCTGCCACAAGGCTGCGGCTGAGCTCGATATAGCCCCGCAGGCCGGTCACCTTGTTCTGGATGTCGTGCCATGCCACGATGTTCATGAGCTGGAGTTTCCGGTCTGCGAGCCGGAGCGCCCGTTCCTCGTTTTTGCGCACGGTGATATCCTCAAAAATCGTTGCAAACTGGCCTTTTTTCGGGGAATATGCCGAGATGTGGAAGTGTTTTTTTAAGGGATCAACGTACGACTCGAACCGGTCTGCTTCGCCGGTCAGGGCAACCTTTGCGTACCGGTCAAGGAACGGGGGCGCTTCGACACCGTACGCCTCGCAACTCAGTTTCCCCAAGACCGCGGACCTGGTAATCCCGAGAATTTTTTCGAAGGAATCGTTGACTGCCAGGATCCGGTATTCTGCGGGATTACCGTCCCTGTCGTACACCAGTTCGTGGAGTGCAAGCCCTTCGATCATATGGTCAAAGAGGGCGCGGAACCGTTCACCGCTTTCCCGGAGCGCCTCCTGGCTCCGGGCCAGTTCGTTATAATTCTCCCGTAATTCTTCTTCCGTTGCCGTCAGCTGCTCATAGGCAGCGTTCAGCTCCGTGTGTTTTTCCATCAGTTCTTTTTGGGCCGCCTTCCGTTCGGTGATGTCCCGACAGGCCACGACCGAGCCGACGATCCTGCCGTTTTTTTCACGGATGGGGGCAAAGCTGTAACTGCCCACCCAGGTCTCGCCCGTATCTTTCCGTTTGAGCGTGTATTCGACAAGCGTCGCGGACTCCCCCCGGAGGGCCCGCGGAACGGCCCACATATCGAGCGGTGCCAGCGTACCGTCGGCCATATACACTTCAAGGAATGCCGGGTATTCTGCCAGTGTTGTTGCGCACTCTTCCTTGCTTTTGAACCGGTGGAAGGTGGCAAAGGCATCGTTGAACTCGATAAACCGGCCACTGGTATCGGTGATGAAGACGGCGTCGGTCATGCTCGCGAGCGCTGCCTGTAGTTTTGCCCGGCTTTTTCGGAGTTCATCCTGGCTTTTTTCCAGCTCCTCGTAATTCTCTCGTAATTCCTCATCCGATGCGGTCAGCTCTTCGTAGGCTGCATGGAGGTCTTCCTCACGTGTCCTGATCGCTTCTTCTGCTTCGTGGCGCTTGGTGATGTCCCGGTTGCTGGCCCGGCGCCCGATCCAGCGGCCACCGGTATCGTAGACCGCATGACAGGTGTGGCCGATCCAGCAGACCGTGCCGTTTTTTTTCCGGATCCGGAATTCGGTGGAATGGAACGGAGGATCTTCGCGGATAACAGAGAGGTGATTGCCGACAGTCTCCCGGTCCCCTTCATGGACGATCCTCCCAAAAAGCCCGGGGTCCGCACCAAACTCTTCTGCGGTATAACCGGTGATGCGCTCGCACGACGGTGAGACATAGACAAACCGGCCTTCGGGCGAGATCCAGTACTCCCAGTCATACGCAAACTCGGCCAGAAGCCGGAACTTCTCTTCGCTTTTTTCAAGCAGGAGCCCGGCTCGTTTCCTCTCCGAGATATCGGTAACAAACGAGTAATACGTTACCGGTTTTCCCTCATCGTCCCGGATGAGGTGGACGAAAAGTTCTATGGGGACCCGTGTCCCGTCCCTTCTGATATACTCTTTCTCGTACCGCACGGGCCCTCCGGTCCGGGCGAGCGTTTCGAGGGATTGTGCCTCTTTTGCTCTCCATTCGGGCGGGGTTAAAACGGCCGACCAGTCGATTCTTTCGAGTTCTTCGCTGCTGTACCCGGTCAGCTCGCAGAATGCCCGGTTGTACATTGCGAGACGCCCGTCCGGGTAGCCGACCGCAAACGGCTGGGAGGAACGGTCGAGAAGATCTGCAAGTTCGCGGTTCCGCGACTCGCTCATCCGGAGTTTTTTGTCCCGTTCTGCCAGCTCGTCGTACTGCTGCCGGAGCTCCTTGTTCGATGCCGATATCTGGTGGTATGCTGCATTCAGTTCGGTGTTCGACCGGGTCAGGGACTGCTGTGCCCGGTCGAGGTCGTTTCCAAGGCGTCGTGCGGTCCAGGCTATGACTATGCCGGTTACGAGGCAGATTACCAAAAGGATACATGCGAAGAGGAGTGCGTCGCGGATCCCGAAATATACTGCAAGGACTACTTGGAGGATATTCTGGAAGATCACGATGGCAACGGTCAGGGGAATAAACGTCCTGAAGAGCCGGGCCTGGAACGAGGTGCCGGCAAACCAGGAAAGCGGCAGGGCATCTTTTCCCGCCAGTGCCACCAGCCCGAGACCGGCACAGACCGCGGAAAGGGCTGAAGTAAGCGCGATGGGAAGGATGCCGGTACCCTCCAGGAACGGAATCCCGTACACATACCCCAGGACAAACGTGAGACCTGCCAGCGCAACGCAGAGCCCGGTAAGGCCAGCGGCAGTCCCGGCAATTGCCCCGCGCTCCTTTCTATCGCGGGCATAGAGTATCAGGATCAGGCTGACCGCAGAGAGCGTAAGCAGCGCCGAGGCTGCAGGAGATATCGGGATGGTCGGGTGCTGCAGGATGACATCTCCTGCACGAACCAGCGCAGGTTCTGCAATAAAATGCCCTCCGCCAATCCCCGGCAGAACCTCCGGGATTTCCAGTACAGCAACACCTACGCAGAGCGCAGCTGCGCACGAGCGCGGTATGCCGGTGAGGGGTTTAACTCCCTGGAGTACGATGAGAATGCCAAGAACGATCCAGAGCAGTGCTGCAGAAAAGGCAATGGCCCGGTACCCCGGGTAAATACTGGCAAGTACCGTGATTCCAAAAAAAATACCGAGCAGTCCGGCCAGACTGATAAGTGCAGCAGCAGCGCCGAAGTATATGGCGCCACGCGATCCGTACTGGCGGCCTCCTTCTGGTGAGGTACCGGGCACCATGACAGTTTCTCCTTGGGGGGAAGGTAAATAAATATATTGAACAATGCACGGCAATGGGTGTTGTCCAGACAGTACCTTTACCCTCCGGTCACTTTCACCCTGCCCGGCCGGGCTTTAAGCCCCGGGTCATGCAACCAAGGATATGGGGAGGACGAAAAACCCTAAAAAAAAAAAACCGTTCCCTCCGGCAAACCCTCCGGTGCGGTACGGGCATTCCTCCCGGCCTCTCAAAAAAACCCTTGAATGCATACCGTGGACCTCTTACGCATGAGCGGGATCCTCTCACCCCCGTTCACGCGGAAAGCCCCATTTTGATGGTATTTTTTATCTTTTTCCTGCCGCGGGATACCGTCCGGCGTCTCCTTTTGCATAATATATTTCAGGAACATCTCTCCAACCACTGTTATGGCGCTTCGATCCCTCAACCTTCCCGGCGTGGGTACCAAATACGAGTTTTTGACTGACAAGGGTGACACGGTCGCGATCTTTTTTACGAAAACCGGTACCATCCAGATGTACACCCTCCAGAAAGGCTGCCACACGCCGAGCGCTGCCGAGATGACGCCTGTTGAAGCCCGGCGTCTCGGGAATATTCTCACCGGCGCCATCATCGAAGCGGACCAGGAGAGCGTGGAGATCGCATTCTCCGCCCTTGCCGATCTCCGGGTGACCATCCATACGTACATTGTCCCTCCCGCGGTTGCCGGAAAGACGATCCAGGACCTCCAGATCCGGGCAAAGACCGGGACAACGATCATCGCGGTTTCACGAAACGAAAAGAACATCATCAACCCCCCTCCGTCCTTTGTCTTTGCGGCCGGCGATGCCGTGCTTGTTATCGGTGAGACGGATCAGCTCCAATTGTTCGAACACGAGATCATGGTGGATTAATGGAAGGGATCCTCGCCGCCCAGGGCATCATCATTGCCCTTACGGTCTGCCTCGCGCTTGCCCTGTTAAGCAAGTACCTGACGATCCCCGCCATACCGTTTTACATCATCGCGGGCGTGGTACTGGGCAAGTCCGGCCTCGGTATCGTTGCCTCCGACCAGATCAGCAGTTTCTTTGCCGACCTCGGGCTGATCTTTTTACTCTTCTTTGTCGGCCTCGGCCTCAAGGTGGACAAAATCGCCGACAACGGCAATGCGGTCTTAACGAGTGGGATCATCGACTTGAACGTCAACATGCTCATCGGGTTTCTCGCTGCCTACCTGCTGGGCTTTCCGCTTGTCGAGGCGCTCATCATCGCCGCCGCGTTCTACATATCGAGCACCGCGATGACGGTCACCTCGCTCATCGAAAACCGGAAACTCATGATGCGGGAGTCCGAGGCGATCATCTGGCTGATGGTCTTTGAGGACCTCGTCATGATCATCGTCCTTGCCCTCCTCTCGGCAGGAAACCAGAACCTGCTCCTCTTTGCCGGCAAGATCCTCCTTGGCCTTGGCGTCCTCTACATCCTCGCCCATTACGGCAAGGAATTCCTTGTCTCGATCCTCGACCGGGAGGACGAGCTGCCGGTCCTCTTTACGTTTGTTGCCGTGCTTGCTACTGCGGGCTGCGCCCTGTACCTGGGGATCCCCGACACCCTGATGGTCATCGCCCTTGGCGCCGCCATTGCAACCACCGACCCGGATGCCTTCGAGCAGCACGCCCGCCCGTTCAAGGACGTCTTCATGGTGATCTTCTTTGTCTTTTTCGGGATCTCGATCACCCTGTCGGCCGGCATTAATATCGGCGTGATTGCAATCATCTGCATCCTTGCCGTCTTCTCGAAACTGGTCTCGGGCGTGCTCACGGGAATCGCGCTCTACGGGTCGGCAAAGTCCGGCATCGAGATCTGGGTCAACACCATCGGGAGGGGGGAATTTTCCATTGCCCTTGCAGCGCTCTACGGCTCCCCGCCGGTTGCTGCCACGATCGCGGTGATGGTGATCGTGACCTCGCTGGTGGGCTCGTTTGCGGCAAAGTACTCGGACCTGCTCCGGCTCGGGCTCTCCGGCAGGAGCCGGCACCACGGTCCCCCGGCCCGCCGGACCCGGACGGGCCACTGATCCGGCAGGAAAAAAGGGTGGACCGGAGCCCGGTCAGGGCCCGCGTTCCGTTCCGGGCGACAGGATTTTTGTCTTGGGTCGCAACAGTTCCCGTTAAGAGAGATGTTTCATGACCGATCACCGTACCGGCTGCATGGTCTGCGGCAAACCGCTCCGTTACCTTGAGACGCCCGAACAGCGCGAATGCGTGTACTGCCACCAGGTAAAGAAAACCGATACCGTGTGCGAGGACGGGCACTTTGTCTGCGACCGCTGCCACCGTCTCGGGGCCGACGATGCAATCCAGCAGTTCTGCACGGCAACAGATGAGACCGACCCGGTCCGGATCGCCCTCACGCTGATGCAGAACCCGGTCGTCCACATGCACGGCCCCGAGCACCACTTCCTCGTGCCGGCCGTTTTGCTTGCTGCGTACTGCAATGTGACCGGCGCAAAAGAGAAGAAGGCAAAACTGATTGCAACCGCACGGGAGCGGGCCGCGGTGATCCCCGGCGGCGCCTGCGGGTTCATGGGGGATTGCGGGGCGGCAGTAGGGACCGGGATCTTTATCTCGCTAGTCACCGGCGCAACGCCGCTTTCGCACCGCGAATGGCAGCAGGCAAACATGGTCGTTGCAGAGAGCCTGATGGAGGTTGCCAGGAACGGCGGGCCCCGGTGCTGCAAGCGCAACACGTTTCTGGCAATCCGGGGCGCAGTTGCCTTTGCTGCCGAACACCTTGGTGTTAAAATACCGCTCGACCCGAAGGTGACCTGCCGGTTTTCCGGAATGAACAAAGAGTGCCGGATGACCGACTGTCCCTTTTACCCGGAGCGCTGATCGCTTCCCCTGGCTTCGATGATCCGCTGGACGATCAGGCGCGAGCTTGCAAGGTCGCCGCCCTCGTACCTGCCGATCCGGGCCACCTGTGCGGGAAGATTGCGCTCCGCGAGCTGCTTTTTAAGTTTTTCTTCGTTGAAATACTGGTTGAACCCGAGCGTGATGATATCGGGCCGGATCTCAACGATTGGCCGGAACATGTCGGCCGGGTCGCCGAGGACCGCGTGGTCGACCGGCTTGAGCGCTGCGATCATTGCCCGGCGCTGCTCCTCCGGGACGATCGGGCGGGGCTTGAACTTCACGTTTGCGTCCCGGGCAACGATCACCCAGAGCTCGTCCCCGAGTTTTTTTGATTCTGCCAGGTAGTAGAGATGTCCCGGGTGGAGGATGTCGAACGTGCCGGTGGCAACAACGCGCCGGGCGGTCATTTAAATCACCTGAAGATCGAACGGATCGCCGTCCGCGGTAAAACACCGCCAGCACCCTTCCTCGTACGGGGCGCCAATGATCAAGTGGTACCGGCCGGCCCGGGGAAAGAAGTTTAAGTCCGCGTCCGAAGGCCGGCAGACGCCGTTCGGGTGGGAGTGGGCGCTTCCCGCCATATGGGTATCGAGCGGCATCATGTCAAAGAAGATCGAGGCCGAGGAACTTCCCGTGATCGTGCCCGGCAGGAGGTTGAGCTCCGCAATCACCCCGCCCTCTTCTTTTAAGAGCGCCGCGAACTCGTTGGGATGGCTGTTTTTCCCGAGTTCAAGGAGCAGCTGTAAAAGTTCTTTTTTTATCCCGCGGATGGCAGTCATGGTGGCTCTCTAAAACAGCGTCGGCTTCGCGCAAAAGTTTGTACCGATCCATTCGTGCCCGGATATGAAAAAAGGCTCGCAAAAGAAGACCGGCGGAAGACCTGCTTTGGAAGAAACCCCGGAAAAAAGAGGGAGGTTTCCGGGGCCGGAGTATGGGGAAGAGTATTGATTTTGTGTTACTTGCTGCCGTTGAGCCATGCAAGGAACGCAGAGATCAGGTCGGCATCTTTCTGGTTCTGGTTTGAATTCTGGCCTGAGTTCTGGCCGGATCCCTGTCCCTGTGCCGCTCCGTTGTTCGCATTGTTCCCGTTCCCGTTCTGGGCGTTGCCGGTACCGTTGCCGTTCTCATCCCGGACCTGATGCTGGAACTGCCAGGTGCTGTTTTCGCTGTACTGGTATTGGCGGGTCTCGTTTCCCCAGGCCTGTGTTCCATTGCCGCCAAAGGGCATACACTGGGTGGTGTTGCCATCGGTTGTGTTACAGATCGTCATGTTCCCCGGCCCGAAACTGTTTTGTGGCCCAAACTGGGTCATGTTCCCGAGGAACATTGACCCGGGTGCGGTTGCGTTACCGGTCCTGTTCTGGAAATCTCCGGGCGGCTGGCCCTGGCGTTGCGTCATGTTGCCCGCCATCTGGTTGGTTCCGCGGTTTGCATTGTTTCCGTTGTCTGTGCCGGAAGATCCCTGGCCCGGGCCATTGTTGCCCTGTCCGCCGTTCTGGGATCCCTGGGCAAAGTTCTGCTGGTGCTGGTCGTTTCCCTGGTGATTATCCTGTCCCTGTCCGGGCCCTGCTGCGGCAACGCCCGGTACGCATACCAGGGCCGCACATACCAGGACCGCGGCAACGAGTCCGATCTTTTTGCGTGATATCATGGTGTGATGCTCCACAGGCAACCGCCGTTTTTTGTATTTCCCTGGCGATTGTCCTGATTCCTGATTTTTTTAAAGCCGCATATAAAGGGCCACGCTCCGGGCGGTGAAATATATGCAAAATGGCATCAATCATCGAACCGGGCGGTTAACGCCATGACAGGGCCGGTTCTGCGGCCGCGATCCGGCCGTTGCATCCGGATTGTCCCAGGGTTCCGGAACGGGGAGGTACGAATGGGAAGTGTTCCGGAAAGGTCCGGAACCATTGAACGTTCCGGGTTCTGTGCGGCCAGGTACTTTTGGCGTACCCGGCCGGTCCGGATTTTTGGTAAAAATTTTACACAAGGATCCTTAACCGCCGGATCCACAGGAGTGAGGGCGCGCAGATTTTTCGCATTCGCGGGTGCTGTTTTCTGGCCCGGTGCCGCACCTGCCGCACCGGGAAAACGGGGATTACGTACCGGAAAAAACCGGGGCTGCCTTCCCTTGAAATCTAAAAAAGCGGGGGTATACCGGCAGCGGTCACTGTTCGACCGCGGCAAGCGATTTGCTCAAATCGCCCGAGAGGTCTGTCCCGGTAAATGCCCCGCTCGTGGGAAGCGCCATCGTGAAGTACGGCGTCACATCGTACTGGACGGTGCTGCCGGCCGGGATCGTGGCGTCGAGGATATGGCCGCCTTCTGTATGATCATCGGAGAGGAAGTGGAGGTGGTAGCCCTCTGCATTGAGCCCTTTTAAGAAGATCGGCGTGTAGAACCCGACAACCGTGCCGGTCACATTTGTGTACGTGTGGACTTCCTGCTCTTGTGCGGCAGCGGTCAGATTGGGGTAGGGCTTCTGCTGCGCCGGGATCGCCCGGACCGTGACTGAGGGGAACGTCCCGTGGATCTTGACCGCATAGATCATGTTCCCGGTCGGGAGCCTTGCCGCCATGGAACGCATGAACTCAGAATCGTTCTCCTGCCGGTCAACGGTCATCTGTTTGAGATCGGTGTCGAAGTACGTGACCGTGGCAAACGGCGTGGTCTGGGAGTCCTGTGCGGCAACGACCGAGCCGTCGGCTTTTGCCTGCCAGACTTTTCCGTCAAGCACGATCATCTCGCCTTCGAGCCGGTCGAACGTCCCGATCCCGAAGTCGCCGTGCTTTTTGAGCTCGCCAATCGTGACGTTGCCGTCGTACACGCCCTGCATCAGCGCGTCGATGGTCGAGACCTGGTAGAGCGTGTCGCGGTCGGCCGTGTTCGTGCCGGAATGTTTTGCATACCCGGTGTAGATCGCGGTCCCGGCAAAGACGATTGCTACCGCAAGGCCGATGCCGAGAAAAAATTTTCTGTCCATGGAGGGCTCGTGCTTACTTGGTGCCGGTGACCTTGATGACGTGGAACCCGAACTGGGTCTTTACCGGGCCGACAACGGCGCCTTTCTCTGCGGCAAATGCAGCGGCTTCGAACTCGGGAACCATCTGGCCCTTCTCGAACCAGCCAAGGTCGCCGCCGTTCTTCTTTGACGGGCAGGAGGAGAACCGCTTTGCAAGTGCGGCAAAGTCCTCGCCGTCTTTGATCCTCTTTAAGATCTTGTTTGCGTCGTCCTCGCTCGTGACGAGGATGTGGGATGCGCGAATCTGTGTGGTCATGTATAGTGATGGGGGGGTTTCTGGATAAAAGGGTTGATGGGCGGGTTTTTGTCATATGCCCGTTCTGCCGGGGCAGGTGGTGGGGGTGGGGGAATGCAGGTCCCGGGGGATCGGTTCTCCGACGGAGCGCTGGTGCAGCATCCATGCCGGTAACCGGTTCCACAGGAAACGGTGCTCATTCACCTGAACGATTCCTGATTAAAACGGGTATTTCGCGAAAATAACCGTTTTAAAGAGAATAAAACCGTGCAATTTAGCGGGCTTCTGTTGGCCGGGTTTTCGGGATCGTCCGGATGGTCATATGAGGGGGAGATCTGCCAACCGGTGCCTTCTGTGAGCGTTTCTTAGATCTACGACGGAGAAACTCCTTATGGGGTGGATGTACCGAAGGTGACTATTAAAAGAGAGACGCTCCTGGGGGCTCCGGCAAGCCTCCGCCCCCGCCGCGTGGGCGTCCCCCGATTTGCGATAATGTGGGTATTACCTGTACTGGGGGCAGCCCCGAATGCAGGCAATACTCACGGAATCGCTTGCGCCCCCGCCCCCTTGGGGGCAGGGATGGCGCAAGGGGGCCTGAGTGATCCTTCAATTTTGCAATTCGGCCGTGCACTTACTTGAAAGCCGGCAGCCCCAATAATTTTCCGGCATTTTGGTTTTTCGTCCGGAAAAATCCGGCCGTACGAACTTTCGCCCGGAAGTTTTGTGGGTTTTTCAAATTTCGACCGGAAAATTTTTAGGATTTTCAAATTTCGCGCCAACATTTTTCCGGTTTTTTAATTTTCAACCGGAAATTTTTTTGGTTTTTGAAATTTCGCGGCAAAAAAAGTCCGGGTTTTCCGGTCCCGGTGCCGGGTCCGTGTCGCAGGGTTTACGACGGAGGCGTGAGTCAGTTGCCGAACTGACTACTTTTTTTCCAACTTTCGACCGGAACTTTTTTGGAATTTTCAACTTTCAATCCAAAAATTTTTAGGATTTTCAACTTTCGAGCCGAAAAAATTTGGCCGGAAAAACTTTCGCGGCAAAAAAATCCGGCCGTACCACCTTTCGAACCAAAAATTTTTGGCCGGGAAAAATTTCAGACCGTGCGGGCGGGACGTGATCGGCCGGAAAAATTTTTGGGGAACGTGCACGCTCCGTCGAAAGAACCTCTCAAAAGTGTGGTTTTTCAATTTTCGCGGCGATCTTTTGGAAATTTTTGGAGTTGAGAAGATCCTATTTATTCCAAAATAATAGTTTCCCGATTCTCATTGATAGGGTCTATGACCGTCGAATGATTTTATCTCTTTACCCGTACGTTGATTTCTACAGACTCTTTTGAGAGTTTTTTTCAAAATGTATTTAAACCTTAATATTTAACGTAAGGTTGAAATGAATTCCTTAAAATTTCCATTTAGTGTTGATCCTACAAAAATTTCAAAACCCTTACATATTTTAGCTATTGTTTTAGGTATTATTGCCCTAGCTTTTATTTGGGCAGGAGTGAATGTTGGACAAACATCATTCCCGTTAGGTCTTTTAACATTCACATCGGCCTTGATAATATCAATTTTGGTCATTTATGAATTTCTTGATATTTTGAAAAAAACACCTTGGGTCTTTTACAGCCCAAGCGATTTTAGTTCTGGGGAATTTATTGAATTGATGAGGTTACTATATTCTAAAAAGACCGAAGAATACAAAGAAGCACAACAACTGAGTATGCTTGCTAAAACAACTGATGATATCCAAAAAACGATTGAAAAGGATACTTCTCTAAAAGAGGTTAGTTTTACCCCAGAACTTCAAGAGAAATTCGCCGAAATTCTTGAAGGGCTTATCAGTGAAAGGAATGATTACAATTTGATTAATACTAAAATTACTCCTTCAGATTGTGATATTAAAAACTTTTATGGGTTCTATAAGTCAAAAATAGAACCAATTCAAATCGAGGATATTCAGAGATTTTACAGGACGGAGTCTGATTTTTCTAAAGAAATTGCGGAGTGTTTATACTCCCTATCTTTACTATTCCAGATTGAACCAAAACTAAATAGTAACCTCCGTCCGGATTTCATCGTCCGAAAAATGAGTGGGGAATTTATTCCAGTCGAAGTAAAAAATTACAGACAAATTTTAGTTGGCAAACTATTGCCAGAGAAGATTGCATTACAATTAAAAAGTTATATGCACGCTATGAACGTAAACGAATCCGTTTTGATAGTAAATTCAAAAATTTCCGATTCTGCAAAAAAAATAATTCAAGATGTTGCAAAACCTAATACTGTTTATATTATTGCTGGCGAAGATCGTATGGGTCTGAAAAGAGACCTATCAAATATCTTCTTAAAATAACTGATTTTTCTATGGATAGAATGGGGCAGCTAAAATCGTCACATTCTCCCTAAAACTCCCCGTCCTGCTCAAAACTCCGCCCGTACCGGATCGCAAGCTCCGCCTTGTACAACTCCCTCCCAAGATACCCGGCATGGTCGAGTAGCGAAACATCCCCCCGGGTAATGAGCGTGTGCAGCACATCCTGCCAGCGCTCGCCTTTCACCGCGGTCCCGTTGAGAACCGCCACGATCAGGCCGTCCTCGATCCCGATCCGGAAATTTCCCTTCGGATCGTACGCGATCTCGTCCGGCATCCTTTCCGCTGCGATCGAGCGCTCGTATTCGAGCGGCGGCTCGCGCCGGCGCCGTTTCTCTTTGAGCACGAGAAGATCGATCCCGAGGTCCTTTGCATACGGCCGGTCCCGGGCAAGCACCATCATCTCTGTTGCCCGGCGCATCTCCCTGATCGATCCCCGGGTCTTGTCTGAATGCTCGCTCGTGAAAACGATCGCAGCCCCGGCTTCCATTGCCATCCCGGCAAGGAGCGCGTTGATGCCTATCGAGTCCGCATCGAGAAGCTCTGCCACGTTTCCCGCGCCAAAGAAGAGCGGGCAGCCGTAGTCCCTGAGTCCGGCAAGCGAAGCGACGAGACCCGAACCCGCCGGCTGGAGCAGGGGGTCGGCCACGATACAGCCGATGCCGGCCCGGCGGGCCCGGGCGATATTGCTTTTGAGGGTTTTTGTGCCCTGCACCACGACCACCGCAGCCCCCGCTTTTGCCACGTCCTTTCCCACCACCGGGATATTCTTTTCCTGGAGCGAGAGGACGATGTCGGCCCGGAAGAGCGCGGCTTTGATGAGCGCCGGGTCCTGCGAGTCGATGGCGAGCGGCCCGTCAAGGTCTTCGAGTATGTGAAAGACCCGTTTCACATCGGCAGGTGTTGCATCGAACCCGAACCCGAGGTCCACGATATCCGCCCCGTCCGCAAAAGAGCGCTCCGCGATCTCCCGGACATCCTCCCTCCGGTGGGCGTCCATGATCTCGGCGAGCACTTTCATCCGGGAATTTCCGCCGATCTTCACCCCCCGGATCATGCACTCCGGCTCCGCGATCTTTTCTGCAGCCGCGATCTTCTCTGCCGCATCCTTTGCCCGGCCCGCCGCGAGGAAATCCTCCGCAGGAACCGTGGGCGAGAGCGGCGCCTTTCCCACGAGCGGGAGCACCCAGGCAAGGTCCGCCGCGTGCCGCGGGCCCCGGTACACCGGAACACCGGTATCGCGCTCAATGTTCTCGAACGAGACCGTGCACATCCCCGAGACGACAACCGCATCGTACCGGCCTTTTTTAATGAGATCGCGGAGCGCCCGCGGCGTGAGAAACGAGGCGATCTTTCCTGTCACCACCACGTCCGCGTCGAGACCCGCGGCCGCTTTTCTGACAAGATCTTCGGTCGCGGCCCCGGTGGGGAGGAGGATTCGCATAAATCTCCTTAATACCAGAGAGGTAAAAACACTAGTGATCAGATGCTGACCTGCGATCTGCACGTGCATACCAGTTTCTCAAAAGACGGGGAGAGCAGTGTCGAAGATATCCTCCGGCAGGCAGAGGCAGTGGGCCTTGACGCGATTGCGATCACCGACCACGACTGCGTTGACGGCGCAAAGCTCGCGCTGTCCATAAAGACCCCGGTCCTTGTGATCCCCGGGATCGAGATCTCCACCAAGCAGGGCCACCTGCTGGTGCTCGGGGTGACTGAAGTGATCCCCGCGGGCCTCGATGTCCGCGACACGGTTGCGATTGCAAAGCGCATGGGGGCGCTCGTGATCCTCCCCCACCCGTACCACATGTGGCGCCACGGGGTTGCCCGGAAGATCCGGGCCGCGATGAACATCGTGGACGCGGTCGAGGCCTTCAACAGCCGGTACATTGTCGGTTCGGCCAACCGGAAGGCGGGAAGGGTCGCGGCCCGGCTCGAAAAGCCCTGCGTGGGCGGGAGCGATGCGCACAATGCACGCTTTGTCGGGTACGGGAGGACGTTTGTGGAAGCAGAACCGGAGATGCAGGCGATCTTTGCTGCAATCCGTGCGGGGAAGGTCGATTATGGCGGACGCCAGACGCCGCTGCGGACCTACACCCGCCAGTCGCTCAACAACACATGGAGAAAGATAAAGAGGCTGACCCGGCGGTTCCGCGTCCGGTGAGGCTCGCTGTCCGGGTCTCGTACCTGGGCACACGGTTCTACGGTTCCCAGCAGCAGGAGTCGGAGCGGACTATTGAGGGGGAATTTATCGCCGCGTGCCAGCGCACGAGCCTCTTTTCCGACTGGCGGGCTGCGGGGTTCTGTTCCGCGGGCCGGACCGACCGGGGCGTGCATGCCTGCGGGCAGGTGATCGCGTTCTCGACCGCGTACCCGGACCGGGCACGGCAGGCCCTCAACCGGCAGCTGCCGCCCGATCTCTGGTGTACGGCCACGGCCGTTGCTGCGGACACGTTCCACCCGCGGTTCGATGCCCGGTCCCGGACGTACCGGTACTATTTCTCCGAGGCCCCGAAGGATCCGCTGGCTATGGATGTTGCGGCCCGGGAGTTTCTGGGCGAACACAATTTTACGAATTTTGCCCGGGTGGAGGATAAGAACCCGTACCGGAAGATCCTCGCGATCCGGGTCGGGACCGAGGACCGGTTTTCGTTCCTTGAAGTGAAAGCCGAGAGTTTTCTCTGGCACCAGGTGCGGTGCATTGCCGCAGCGCTCTTTTCGGTCGGGAACGGAGAGCTGGACGCGGACGGGATCCGGCTGCTGCTCGAAGGCCCGGCGGCCCGGGCAGTCCAGCCGGCGCCAGCGGAGGGCTTAATCCTCTGGGACACGGATTGCGGGCTTACGTGGGATCCGATCCCCTCGGCGGACCGGAGCGCCACGTATTGCACCGAGCTCCTCCGGCACCATGCGCTCATGGAGCAGGTGTGCCGGGTGGTCAGGCCGGATATGTGATCAGGGGCTAGGAATGAAATTGCAGGTTTAATGTCCGTAAATGTTTAAATTATAAAATTAAAAAAAAGATTATGGTATTTCCCCGGGTTGACAATTCCCGTTTTTTTGAAAGGTTCGGCAGGTACCAGGGCCTTTTTTTACTCATTGTTGCAGTATTGTTGAGCTGGGGAGTCCTTGCAGTATTTTTGGCTCTCCCAATTTACGGTATCGGTAGTTTGTTTGCGTTCATCGTTTTCGGGATATTGTCCGGGATCTTCTCTGCATTCCTTTTCCGATCCTTTTTTACGAAGAAATTATTCTTGTTTGTCGTGGGGACGGGTGTGCCGGTTCTTTCCCTTTTCCTGAAGTTCCTGTTTGATCCCCGGTTTGCATATGCATGCGAACGGGTATGTTCCGGCGACTCGTGCGGCATATTTTCCAGCGTAATGAATTCCCTATCAAATACTCTTCATTTCATGCTGGATTCCTGGCTTTCTTTCCTTATTTGTGCTCTGTCTGCGTTCATTGGAGTACTGATTTTTATTATGGTGAGTGCGGTTGTTCACCGTAGTCAAATTAGAGAGGGATCCCCTTAAGTTCACTACGTTATATTGGAATGTTTCAGAAAAAATCGTGACGCTCTTGGGGGCTTCGGCAAGCCTCCGCCCCCGCCACTGTGGCATCCCCCGCTTTAGCGATAGTGCTGTATTACCTGCGTTGGGGGTCTGTTCCCGGTGCAGGTAATACCGAGGCATCGCACGGCGCCCCGTCCCCCTTTGGGGGACTGGTGGCGCAAGAGGGGGGGTGGCACTCTAAACGAGATTCTCTCTAAATTAAAATTTGTGTCATCTTTACGACTAGCCATCAGCCGGTATGTCTTTAAATTCCCGTGCACACCCGCTTCTTTTTGCCGCCTCGCTCACGGCCCCGGCAACCGCCCTGACCACGTTACGGTTGAGCATCCGGGGCAGGATGCAGTCCTTACGGGGCCGCTTCACGTAATCCGCGAGCGCGTGGGCTGCCGCGTATTTCATCTCGTCCGAGATCCGGGTGGCACAGACATCGAGAGCGCCCCGGAAGATACCGGGGAACGCGAGCGCGTAGTTGATCTGGTTCGGGTAATCGCTCCGCGCCGTGCCGACCACGGCCGCCCCGGCAAGAAGTGCGTCTTTGGGGAGGATCTCCGGCACCGGGCTTGCAAGGGCAAAGACGATCGGGTCGTCTGCCATGGTCCGGACCATGGCCGGCGTTACGATCCCCGGCCCGGAGACGCCGATGCAGACATCGGCGCCCTCCATGGCATCGGCAAGCGTGCCGGTCCTGCCGGCCCGGTTGGTCTCGTCCGCGATAATGAACTTGTACTTGTTCGCGTACAGTCCTTCGCGGTCCCGGTGGAGGATCCCCTGCCGGTCGCAGACGATGATGTCGTTTACGCTGGGAAAGAGGCCGGGGTCGTAGCCAATGTGCCGGAGCATCCGGGTGATGGCAACGCCCGCTGCCCCGGCCCCGCAGATGACCACGTTTAAGTCCGCGAACTGCTTTTTTGTTACCCGGCAGGCGTTTAAGAGCGCGGCGAGCACGACCACGGCCGTCCCGTGCTGGTCATCGTGCATCACCGGGATCCCGATGCCCTGGAGATCCTCCTCGATCTCGAAGCACCGGGGGGCCGCGATGTCTTCGAGCGCGATCCCGCCAAAGACCGGCGCGATGTTCTTGATATCCTGGGCAAGGGCCGGGTGGGATCGCGCAAAACAGAGGGGGAAGGCATCGATGCCGGCGAGTTTTTTGAAAAGGAGTGCCTTTCCCTCCATCGCGGGGATCGCGGCATAGCCCCCGATATTCCCGAGCGAGAGGACGCGGGAGCCGTCCGTAACGATTGCGATCGTATTGGCCTTGAGCGTGTACTTCCAGGCCAGTTCCTTGTTGTCCGCGATTGCCTTTGAGACCGCCCCGACCCCGGGCGTATAGGCGAGCGAGAGGTCGTGCCGGTTTTTTATCCGGACCTTCGAGTGGACCTCGATCTTCCCGTGGTATTTCTCGTGGAATGCGAGCGAGCCCGCGTAGATGTTCTCCCGCTGCTTTTTTGGTCCGGCCATGGGTGCCACGTCCCGAATAGTTCAATGGTGGGAGCGGGGCATGATGAAGGTTGTTGTGCGAAGTTTAGTGCCTATCAGAACCCCACCTGCAGGGTTTCAATACTATTTTTTTGGGTACTGCGGATTGCGGTGAAGGGACTAAAAAAAAAGAATCCGTTTTCCGGTCAGTCAAATTTTTGGAACAGCGCCGGGTTCTGCCTGCGGATCCACCAGCGCCGGATCAGGAACCCTCCGCATGCTGCAACGGCGATCCCGCCAACTCCGGCAACAGCCCAGAGGATCGGAATTCCCGATGAACCGACAGGAACCTCTGCGGGAGCCGGCACCGCTGTTGTCTCCGGGATTGTTGTCGCCCGGGTCGTTACGGTAGTAACCGAAGTCGTCACCGGTGATGTCTGCGAAGAGGTGAATCCTGTCGTGGCCGCTGTGACATTTGCTGTTGCATTCCCTGTCGCAGTCGTATTGAGTCTTGTCGCTACCGCAAACGATGAAAACCCGGGGGTCGCCGCCGTAAAGTACTGGGTATCGCCGATCACCTGGCCGGATGTTGTCGGGAGTTCCGCCCACGCCCCGTCATGGTTCCGCATCATCACGATATCCCCGGTTTTAACTCCGTGATCCCGCATCCAGCTCCCCAAAACCGCAAACGTGATCGTCCCACCCTGCACCGATGACGGGTTCACCCCGACCAGATCGATCGATTCGATACTGGCGACCTGCCGACCCGCAAATGCCGGATTATCGGCGGTAACCGAATCGGCGACCGTAAGATCGGTCGGGCCAAACGCGGTACTGGGGATCACCCCCACACTGACAATTCCCGCGGGATTGGTGGAAGTGAGCTGCTCGTTGATGGCAAAAATCATGGATTGTCCGGCAGAGACCCGCGGGGAACTTGCGGTATAGGAAGTGCTCCCGCCGGTATCTCCTGATACTGCATTATTCCTTACCGGTTCATTTCCCGAAGCCCACTGAACATCAATTTTCCAGAACTGCTGGAGTGGTTCGCCCCCACTGTTACCCCCGGCGGGATAATAGTAACTGGCATTGTAGTTCATGTTCATTTTGAGCCGGAACTGGCCGGTGGGCCGGTTCGAACGTGTGCCATAACTGTCCTGGACGATCCAGTACCGGTTGTCCGGATTTGCATCAGTTCTGTTATACCCGACAATCACCATGGCATGCCCCATTCCATCAATCCAGTACTTCTTGTCCATCCCTGAAGGATCATAGAGCGTGTCCTCGGAAGCGTTGTTGCTGAAGTCAACGAAATCTTTTGAGCTGGCAGCATCCGGAAAATACAGCGTATAGACGATGACATTGCCTTCTGCAAGTACTTCGGTCAGGTTACTGATGACATCCGCGGTATGTATCAGGTCGCTGTTGGCTACCAGTCTTTTTGCCTCCATGGAAGTAAACCTGAAATGCGGTGTGGTACTCATCCAGTCTTTGGGCAGCTGGGTGGTTGCATTGGGAGCATCGGAAATATGGAAATCCGCATATCCTGCGAGAGTGTTGCTCCACGGTATAACAAACGGCCCGTCAGGGTAATTCTGGTTTAAGCCGGCATTATAACTGTTCGCAAAAATCGTGGGAGTTCCCGAAGTGCAGGCCCAGTCATGGGGCTTGACCTGTCCGATATTCCCGTCAAAATAGTTGGAATTGAAGAACTGTACCGAAAGTGGGACAGCATTTCCCGAGTGCAGTTTGTAAGACTGGGCCACCGCTGCCGTGCCTGACCAGACCCAGCAGTTGCTGCAATATCCCTGGTTCCAGTCTGCATAACTTGTCTTGGGAAATTCATTGTCTTTGTAATCAGGAAAATCCGGTGCAGCAGCATTCAGGTAAGAATCGTAGGTCTCTGCCGTATTATAGTCGTTTGCGGACTCTGTGAGATCCTGGGGGTCGGGTTCGAAAAGAACACTCTCTGCATCGCCGGCAAGAACCCCCTGGATAAGAAGGATGTGCGATAGCAGGACGATCGCGGAAATTGCAGAGAACGGGTTGTCTGAAAAACGGGATAAAAAAAACCGCATATGACCTTTGCTTTATTTCTATCCGTTCTATAATTTGCTATTTTGTTTTTATAATCCGGTCGGGTATTTTTGAACCCTGTAACCCGGTCTCCCTGGTGATCCCGCGACGGTCAGGTAGTTCGCAGAAACAAATCTATAAAAAAAATTCCTTTGGCGGGATATGCAGCGAATGGCCGGATGTACCGGTATACAGGCCCTGTCTGTAAAAAGAAAAAGCAATAATCCGGATATCCCGACAGTCTGCTTTTATTCCCCGACAATTCCGGCCCCGAGCGTCCGGTCGATCCATGCCGTGATCATGTCCCGGGCCCTGCGGTAACCGTTGAGAATTTCGTCATCGGTGCCGGGCGTTAAGTGCGGGTCGGGGACGCTATAATGGATCGTCTTTTTTGCGGACGGGATGACCGGGCAGACAGCCCGTGCATTATCGCAGAGCGTGATGGCGAGATCGAGCGGGACGCCGTCAAAGGTTGCAAGGGATTTCGGCTGCTGTCCCGAGATATCGATCCCGATCTCCTTCATAGCCTCAATCGCGCGGGTGCTCACCCGGCCGGCAGGGCGGAAGCCGGCCGAGAAGACCTCGTACTGGTTGCCGTACTTTGCCCGGAGGTAGCCCTCCGCCATCTGGGAGCGGGCTGCATTTGCGGTGCAGACAAAAAGGATGCGGGGTTTATCGGTCATGGTCCTTATTCTTGTGATGGACGGCAGCCCTTAAACCGTTTTTCCCCGGGTCCGGGCGAAAAAAGAGGCTGGCGGGATATTTCCGGCATCAGTTCCCTTTTGTCCCGGTCACAAGATAAAAGGTCAGCGAGGAAAAGAACCGCCCGGCAGCCGCGGCTTCCTTCTGCCCTGTGGCCCAGCGTTCCGCCTCGCGTGCATCAAGGACGCCGGCCTGGACCGCAAGCGAGAGGGTTGTATCGAGATCAAAGACCCTCTTTGCAAGCGCGAGATCGGTGATGACAAGACACCGGGGCGTGACGGTAACATCACGAAGCCCCGCATCTGAAAATGCTGCCGGAACGGACCGCCCGGCCCAGCCGTTCGGGATATGGTCGCACCAGAAATTCAGGATCTTCCGGGTAACCTCCCGCTCCCCGGGCCAGAGGACAAAGGTCTCCCAGTCGGGCTCGAAGACCACGACCCTCCCGTCGGGGCGGGTTACCCGGGCCATCTCTTTGAGGACGCTAAAGATGTCTTTGGTGTGCTGGAGTACGCGATCGGTACGGACCGCGTCAAACGAGTTGTCCGCAAACGCCAAGTGCGCTGCATCGGCCATCGCGTAGCCGGGAGAGGAGTGTCCCGCGGTATTTTTCTCCCGCGCCGAGGCAAGCATGGTGCGGCTGACGTCAATGCCGATGACGCGGCCGCCTTCTCCCGCCATGCCTGCAAGTACGTTCGCGTCGACACCGTTCCCGCAGCCGATCTCAAGCACGGCTGCGCCCGGCCGGATTCTCATCTCCTCATAACTGCGGCGTTTACAATCCTTAAAAAACGGCATCGAGTGGATGAGGTCGAGGTACTTCACAAAGGAGTTCGCGTCCCCTGCCGCATCCACGCCGGCAAATCCTGAAGCAAATGAGTCCATGGTGTTCACGAAATTGTTTTTGACGGGATCTATTGTCGTTTTTATCACTTTAAAATTTGGAGAGCCCCTGTTTTTTCCGCAGCGCATCGATCCGTTCAAGAGCTTTTTGTTTTGCCGCCCGCTCGCCGTCGTCACCGGGCTCCGCCCACGGCTGCGTAACCTTCCAGGTGAGCCTGCCGCTGTACGGCGGTTCCGGGAATGCTCCCGGATCCCAGAGTTTCTGCCCCCGGAATTCTACCGGGTTTTCCTGGATGCAGGACCAGATTGCTTTTTTTAAGACGGTCTCTTCCTGGAACTGGCAGTCAACAAGCGTGACCTGGCTGCGGAAGCGGTCGATGTACTCTTTGGGGACATTGTACAGCGTCGGGCTCAGGGCATCGGTGCCGACAATGCGTCTCTTATTGTCCACACCGTTTTTCATCAACGCCTTGATGGCGTCACCGGTATGATGCCCGTCCGACTCCGGCCCGCCAAGGATAAGATACCGGATGTTCGTGTTCGCAACAATGTTGCAGATGATCTTCTCGATCCCAATATTTGCGGTCTGGACCGTGCCGGAGATCGCCGCACCCGACTCCACGCCTGCTTTGACCAGCTGTACAATCCACGGGGGAATATTCTCCGCTTCCGTGTTCAGGACAATCGCAACTGCAACGGGAGAGAGATCGTTTCCCCTCAGGTACCTGCCTTCTTCGGGAGGATAGTCGGGGTGCGGTTGTACTTTGAGCATGGGATTCCTGAAAGGTCCGGTCAATCACCCGGCGGGTTTTTCCACATCAGGTTCGCAGCCTCAAACGGGATGCGGGCGCAGAAAAAACGAAGCAGTTCGTATCCGGTCACGGCGCATCACACCCGCCGGCCTCGTCCCGGCCGTTGTACCAGCGCTCCCTGATCCAGAATGCCACGTTCACAAGCCCGATCATCACCGGCACTTCCACGAGCGGGCCGATCACGGTCGCAAACGCAACAGCCGACCCGATCCCGAATACCCCGATGGCAACCGCAATCGCGAGCTCGAAGTTGTTGGACGCAGCGGTAAAGGAGAGGCTCGTGGCCTTTTTGTAGTTCACGCCGAGCTTAAACGCCATCCAGAAGCTCACGAAGAACATGACAAGGAAGTAACAGACCAGCGGGATCGCGACCCGGACCACATCGAACGGCACCATTACGATGTACTCGCCTTTGAGCGCAAACATCACGATGATCGTAAAGAGCAGGGCGATAAGCGTAACGGGCGAGATTGTCGGGATGAACTTCTGCTCGTACCATTCACGGGATTTTACCCTGAGGAGCGCAAAGCGGGTTACGAGCCCGGCAATAAACGGGATGCCGAGGTAGATGAACACGCTTACCGCGATCTCCGCAATGGTCACATTCACGACCGTGCCGGCCGCGATGCCAAGGACTGCCGGGAGCAGCGTGATGAAGAAGTACGCGTACACGGCGTAGAAGAAGACCTGGAAGAGCGAGTTGAGGCCGACGATGGCCGCACAGTACTCGCAGTCTCCCCCGGCCAGATCGTTCCAGACGATCACCATCGCGATGCAGCGGGCAATCCCGACAAGGATGAGCCCGTACATCAAAAGCGGCTGGTCGCGCAAAAAGATCACGGCGAGCGCGAACATGAGCACCGGCCCGACAATCCAGTTCTGCACGAGCGAGAGGCCGAGGACTTTGGTGTCCCGGAACACGTTTCTCAATTCCTCGTACCGGACCTTTGCGAGCGGCGGGTACATCATCAGGATAAGGCCGAGGGCAATCGGGATCGAGGTTGTCCCGACCGAGAGGCCGGTGATCGCCGCCGGCACAGCGGGGAGGAAGTACCCAAGCGCGATCCCGATAACCATCGCAAGGAAGATCCAGACCGTGAGATAGGTGTCGAGAAAAGAGAGGCGTTTTGTGTCTGTCATATCATATCCGTCCCGTGATTTTTTTTATCAGCGGCATCTGTTTTCCTGTTGTCCTGTGTACAGATATTCCGATTGTTATTTTGCAATACTGAAACCCCCATCGGCAAAAATTGTCGTTCCGGTGACGTAACGGGCGGCGTCCGTGAGCAGGAAAAGGATAACTTTGGCAATATCTTCCGGCTGTGCAATGCGCCCGGCGGGAATCAGTGCTTCTGTTGCTTTCCTTTTCACCGGATCGGAAAATGATTTTTCTGTAAATCCCGTGATCGTGCGCCCCGGTGCAACGGAATTCACCTGGATGTTGTACGGGGCAAGGTCCACTGCCATCGCGGAAGTAAGCGAAACCACGCCGCCTTTCGATGCTGCATAATCCGCCATATTGGGCCCGACAACCTTTGTCCTGATGCAGCTGGTATTGACGATCTTTCCCTGCCGGTGTTCGATCATACTCCGGCAGACATGTTTTGAAACGAGAAATACGCTGGTGAGGTTTGTGTCCAGAACCTGTCTCCATTCGGCTTCGCTCATCTCGTAGAAAGGTTTTGACGAGGAAAATATCCCGGCGCAGTTCACCAGGCCGTACACGGGACCGGTCTTTGCAGTAACGTCCCCGAGTGCCCGGACAATCTCCTCTTCGTTACGGACATCGACCCGGTAATGCGTGTATCGTTCCCGTGACGGACTGTCGGAAATATCCCAGCCCGCAACTTCTGCCCCGTTTTCCAGCAGAAGATCAGCGCAGGCCTTCCCTATTCCGGAGCCAGCCCCGGTAACGATGAAATTTTTTCCGTCAAGCATGGAAATTTCCTCCTGCCTCATCCCCATAAGCCGGCCGTGCAGCCGGTCAATGGGGATAGACTACTGTATTTTTTCATTTTCCCGTGCAGGAACACGGCTCTTCTTCTTTTCCCTCTCCGCCACAGCAGGATCCCTCCGGTCCGCCGCAGGTGCACTCGCCGCTGTCCATGTCCTTTCCGCGGAGTGCGGCGCTGATCATCGCCCATGCGCAGCCAACGCCGCTCTCTACTTCGATGGCCCCGACAGGACAGTTCTTTGCACACGCCCCGCATTCCATGCAGGCCCGGGGATTAACGAGATCTGCCCGGTCTTTTCCTTCGGCAAAGACCCGGTGGGGGCAGACCTGCGTGCAGCGCCGGCAGTTGATGCATTTTTCCGGATAATACCGGAGCGTGTTCTCCGCGTAGCAGTCCGCCATCATGCCACCCCCGCGAGCCGGAGAACCCCGAGCGCGATCCCGAGGATCGTCCCAAGTCCGGCGAGCACGACCATGGCCGGGACGTACCGGAAGATCTCTTTTTTCACGCCCGTCCGTGAGGTGAACGTGGTCGAGCCCGTGAAGTTGAGGGCAAGGTACGCGACCACGGGCGGGATGGTGAGGAACGGCACGAGCACCCCGATGATCTGTCCGATTACGGAGAGGCCGGGTGCCTGAGCGAAAATGACTGCAAACGGGATTGCGACAATGGCCCCGAGAAGAAATCCCTTCATGGAGAAATCCTGTGAAGGAAGGACCGGGAGGAGCGCCGTAAAGAGTACGGTTCCCGTGAGCACGGCGGTAATTGCGGCAAGCGCCGCTACCGGGCCGGCAAGGAAGAAGAGTACGATTGCGGCCACGATCCCGTACAGGCCGAAGTGCACCAGTTCCATGGGGCAGAGGACGAGCCGGTCGAAAAGATCGAACCGGACAGTCCGCATCTCTTTTGTTGCTGTGCGGGTGGCAAGGTATGCAGGAAGATCCGCAGCCCGGACCGGGCCGTACTCGACCGAGAAACCGGAGTAGCGTGCAACCTCGTGCGCCGATATTCCCGGAGCGCCGAGCTGGGGCAGGATGATTTTTCGGTGTGCAACAACGTCCGCAAGCCCGGTCACCGCGATGCGCCGGATCAGTTCGCCGGTGCCAAACGTACCTTTCCCGGCAGCGCACCAGACATTGATGCCTTTTGTGTCGATGACGAGGATCCATGCGTCTCTTTTGGCAAGCGCCGAGCGGAGTGCATCGAAGCTGAGCGTGTAGTTCGCGGACGCAAAGACCGGGGAATCCTTATCCGGGTTCCCGAGCCGGTACAGGCCCGGCGGGACGATGTGGCCCATCCGGTTGACGCCCCACCGGGCAAGGAAGTGGTCCCACCGGTTCTTTGCGGAGATCTCTGATATCGCGGACCGTATTGCCGGCGCAGGGCATTTGTCTGTCGGCCCGGAACAGCAGCATGCCTCCTCTGGTGCAGGGGATGAATTTCCGCAGCAGGAACCTGCCGGTTTTGTCATGGGGAATTTTTCTGTCGTTTGCATCACTCCCTTACTCCTGTTTCTGGATCACCGGGCCGAGCAGGTCTTTTACCGCCCCGCTCAGGTTCTCCACTTTCATGAGGGCAAGGCAGCAGACACTGCCGTTCTTTTCCCAGCTGATGAGGGCCAGTTTGTCGCTGGTGGTAATACCGGCTTTTTCCCGGACATCTTTTGGGATCACCATCTGGCCGCGGTCATCGATAGTGAGCACCGCTTCGATCTTACATCCCGAGCCGGAGCCGCACCCGCAGGCAGACGCTGCCGGTTTTTCAGGGGACTTCCCCGTTTTCTTTGTGGTCATGCTCATGTTTCCTTAAGATCAGTCTGCTGCCAAATATTTAAATTTTTCAGAAAAATCAGAAAAATCAAAAATTTTGTGAAAATCCCTGGTAAAAAAGAACCGGGCCCGGTCAGATGTTACGTAAGGATAATATTCCGGGCAATCTCAAATGTCCGGTCGCCGAATTTCCCGTCAGAGACAATACCTGTTTTCATGGGTTTTTCCCCGGGATCATTACCGCCGGTTCTCCGCATCCTTTACTGCGTCAGCGAGGATCCCGATCTCATGGAACTGTACTTCGGCCATCCCGTTTTTTTCGATCCCGAGATCGGTTGCGATGATATGGACCGGTGGTACCGCGGGGGATACCGGCATTTTTTTCATTGCACAGCACTCCGTGCACCCGTCAACGACAATTATCCGGTCGGCATCTGCAAGCTCGGCTTCGAGCGTTGCGGCAGACTGTTTTGCATCAACCCGGACATAGTGCCCCGGCCGGCGCTGCATCAGGGCAAGTGCAGCCTGTGTCGTTAATTTTCCGGTGTTCGAGACACCGGAGCAGGTAACAAGCACGCAGGTCATATCAGTTCGATCCGGTTTTTTCTTTATCGGGCTGGTGATACAGCATGCAGTGGCAGTGGCCATCTTTCGCGATCTCGTCCCGGTGGTAGATGCACGGGCAGATGATTGCTTTATCCTTCTCCTCATCACCGGACCTGAGCCGGCACGGGCAGTACCGGTGCCCGAACTTCTGTTCGTTGCGTGCCAGCCCTTTGATCACCCGGTCGAGAACGTCATTGTCCGGGTTCAGCACCCAGCCGTTTTCTGTTGCGTATTTTTGTGCCCATGCACGGATTTCGTCTTCAGATGTCGTGAGAGATCGCCCCGGTCTTCCTTTAACAGGATCCGCCGCATCCGCAGCCGCACCCGCTGTTTTTGCCCCCGGATTTCTTTTCCGTAGTGTCCGCCGGTTTCGTGCGGCCTTCTCCTTTCCAGCACGCGGAGACGATCGTTTCGACATCGTCATCCGTGTATTTCTTCGATGGCCCTTTGACAATGCCAAGTTCGGTCATTACCAGGTGCTGGCCGACCGGCACCCCCTGTGCCTCTGCAATCTTTTTTGCACACTGCATCGGGCAGCCGTCAAGGACAACAACCTCCTGAACGTTTTTCGCGTTTTTTATCAGGTTTTCCGCACCGGTGGCGAGCAGCGCAACGCAGGCAATACTCCCGTACCCCTCTTCGGTCAGCTGGAGAGCGGCAAGGTTGGTGAGCTGCCCGGTGTTTGCCTGCCCGGCACAGGGAAGAATAATCCTCGATTTCTCATTCGATCCACACGAACATTTCGGGGTCTCTGCCATTACTGCCCCTCCGAAAGCATCGATTTGATCTCGCTGACATCCGGTACCCGCCCTTCCGCAACGATTTCGCCGTTGATAAAGAGCGCCGGCGTCAGCATGACACCGCGTTTCACGATCTCGTCAAGGTCATCGACTTTGACGACCTCCGCTGCGATCTTTAAGTCTTTTACTGCCTGTTCGGCATTGGCAAAGAGGCGTTTGCACTTTGCACAGCCGGTTCCGAGAACTTCGATTGTTGTCATGGTTTCCTCTCCTGTCCTGACCGGTTCTTCCGGTATTCGTCCATCAGTGCATCGGCGTACTGGCCCTCGACGCTTTTTGGGATATAATTGTAGATACTGATGCGTTTTACGAGCGCTGCCCGGATTTCTGTATCCGTACAACAGTTCTGGTTGCCAACGTATGCTATGCATTCGTCCAGCATCGTGATGCCGGTCATGATCCCGTTGATCTTTATCTGCCGGATCCGCCGGAGTGCATCCGCCGGGCAGCAGGGTTTGTCGTTTTCCATGGTACTCACAGCCCCAGGTTACCAAAGATAAACCCGGCAATCGTTGAGAAGACGATCACCAGGCCCGCATAGGCAAGCGTCTTTTTCCCGCCGATGAGCCGGTAGAGCACGAGCAGGCTTGGCAGGCTGATGGAAGGGCCGGTAAGAAGCAGGGCAAGCGCCGGCCCTTTTGCCATCTCTCCCGTGAGATACCCGAGCGTGGTCCCGATAACCGGTACCTCAAGCAGGGTGGGCATGTAGAGGATAGCACCAACGCATGCGGCAAGGAAGTTTGCCCCGATCGAGTTGTCCCCGAAGTACGGCGCAAATACCGATGCCGGCAGGAAGTAGGCAAGGACGCCCAGCGCAAACGTCCCGATAATGAGGATCGGGAAGATCTTTTTGGTGAGGTCCCAGATCTCCATGCCCCAGTCCGTGACCTCGTTGCGGGTAAAGTAGTAGATCAAAAGGAAGGCAACCGCCATCGAGAGGAAGTAGACGATCATCAGCCGGGAGAAGATGTCAAGCCCTGATGTGGCGACCAGGAGGATCGCAACCAGGAAGACAAAAAATGCCGGGACAACCCAGCCGGGCCGGGTCGCTTCTTTTGTCAGAAGCGCCCGTCGGTCAGCGGCATGGGTCTTTGTGGACTCTGCATCGTGCTCGGGGAAAAGTGCCATCATGACCAGACCGATTGCAATCGAGAGCACGATGGCCGCAACGGCCCGGGCAATCCCGAGATCGATCCCAAGTACCTGCGCTGTGTAGATAATGGCGAGGATGTTGATGGCCGGCCCGGCGTACAGGAAGGTTATCGCCGGCCCAAGTCCGCTTCCCTTCTTGAGGATGCCGGCAAACATCGGGAGGATCGTGCAGCTGCATACGGCAAGCACGGTACCCGAGACCGATGCGATACCAAAGGATGTGGTCTTCTTTGCTTCGGGACTGAAATATTTCAGGATCGCGTCCTTTTTGATGAACGCCGCAATCGCCCCGGCAATGAAAAATGCCGGGACTAGGCAGGTGATGACGTGCTGGGAGAGGTACCCAAAGAGGGTGTCCCATCCTGAGAGGAGTGCTCCTGCGAGAATGTCTGTCATGGATCTCTTTTGTGATCAGTTCCTCCGGGTTGGTTGTTCCGGAGCGTTCTTTCCGTGCTTTTTTCAGGCTACATGGTCACCGCAGGCTGCGGCACCGGCGGCTGTTCCCGGTTATGACGTCCGGGTCACCAGGCATTTCAAATTTTGTTGAAACATTGTCTGCGGGTCAGGCATATATACCTTAGCATTTCATAATAAATTGAAATGCCACGAACCGGAAAATCCTGCTGTGGAAAGGAAGGCATGTGTCTTCCCGCCACCATTCCTGCGATTCCTCCGCCGGTCCAGGAAGAACTCGACCGTACCGGCGGGTTCGATGCCCTGGGAAAGAGCCTTCCCCCGGCAAAAGAGATCGATACGGTGAGCCGGAGATACCACGCCCTCTCGGATCCCTACCGGCTTAAGATCGTTTACCTTCTCCGCAGCCAGCCGCTCTGCGTCTGCGTGATAAAGAGGTTCCTGCGGATCTCCGATTCAAAACTTTCCTACCATCTTACGATCTTAAAAGAGAGCGGGCTTGTTACCTGCGAATATCACGGGAACTGGAACATTTACTCGCTGACCGATCTCGGGAAAAAATACGTGCAGTAATTCCCCGGTAACTTTCTTATTTTCTATGCAACCGTCTTTTTGTATTCCGCCAGCACCGCCGCCGCGTACTCCTCCGCGAGTGCCGGGGGAATGTAGTTCTCGTTTTCCACCCGGCGCATGAGTTCCGCGCTTATTATTGCATCGCCTTTGAGGCCCCGGGCATCCACGGCGGCAAAGGCTGCATCGAGACCGGTGATGCCAACCAGTTTTCCCGCAACGGTGAGGTACCGGGTGCCAAAGAGGGCGTTTGCCTCGCAGGGGCAGAGCGTGTGGTGGTCCATTATTTACCGCCGTTCCCCCGTACGCCCGAACGCCGCTGCGGCTGCAACGAACTTTTTCGAGAACGCATCGCTGAAGTACGCGTGGGTGTAGGCTCCGATTGCGGCATGCTCGGTGAGGCCGTCGTTCCCGTCACCGATGCCGGATCCCTGACGCAGCCGGATCGCGAAGCGTGCATCGCGGTCGCATTCGACTTTTGAGTAATGGAACTCGTGGCCCCGGACCGCGACCGTGCCCGGCCAGAGGCTGCCGGCACCGGAAAATGTGCCGCTCACGTACCCGAGCGCTGCCAGCTTTTTTGTCATAACGGCACGGCCGGGCAGGACGCCGGCCATTGTGTAATCCTTTTCATCGGTTTCAAGCGAGCCGCAGAGATACATGAGCCCACCGCACTCGCCGTAGATGGGCATGCCGTTCTCTGCAAGGGAGCGGATCACCTTTGTGGATTTTGATTTCGCGAGCGCCGCTGCGTGAAGCTCCGGGTATCCCCCGCCAAGGTAAATCGCATCTGCCTCCGGGATCTCACCGGCCACCGGGGAAAATTCCCGGATCTCCGCGCCGGCCCGGGCGAGCCGGTCGATATTGTCCTGGTAATAGAAGCAGAACGCTGCATCCCGTGCGACCGCAATTACGGGACAGTCCTTTTTCGGCCGGGCTTTTGATGTGGCGGTCTCCGGTACCGCGAGCGGCGGGGCGGCCCGGGCAATGGCAAGGATCCGGTCGAGGTTGCAGGTCTCTGCGATCACGCTGCCGTATTTTTTGAGCGCCGGCGATTCGCTTGCCATGAGCAGGCCGAGGTGCCGGCTCTTTACCTCTGCGTCCGGCTGCCGGGGCACCCAGCCGAACGCCGGGACAAATTCCTCCTCTGCGATCATCTGCCGGTGCCGCTCGCTCCCGCCCCGGTTGTAGATAACGCCGGCGATCTTTACCCGGGGATCGAAGTCCCTGAATCCTTTTATCGTCGCATGGATGCTGCGCGAGACTGCATGAACATCCACGACAAGAAGCACGGGGGCATTTAGCACCCGGGCCACGTGGGCAGCGCTTGCGGTATCGGAACCCTCGCGCCCGTCAAAGAGGCCCATCGCCCCTTCGATCACCGCGATGTCAGCGCCGGCCGAGGCTTCGGCAAACGTCCTTTTGATCCCGGCCCCGCCCATCATGCAGATGTCGAGGTTCCGTGACGGCCGGCCGCAGATGAGCGTGTGGTGCGAAGGGTCGATGAAGTCCGGGCCGGTCTTGAACGGCTGGACGGCGAGGCCCCGGGCCACGAGCGCTGCCATCAGGCCGGTGGCGATCGTGGTCTTGCCGCAGCCGCTGTGCGTGCCGGCCACAAGGATCCGGGGGATCGCGGTATGCATGATCATCTCGTTTGCCACTCCCGTGAGTATAATCTGTTGTATGCCGGCATCAGGCCGGGTTTTGTTTTGATTGTTGCTCCAGCCCGGTAAGGAACGCCACGCTCCGCTCGTATGCCGCGATATCGGAGACCTCGATCACCCGCGAAGCATTTTCCGGCAGGTGCGGCAGGATCCGGGCGAAATCGATTGTCCCGGCTCCGCAGGCCGCGTGGTCGTCATTCGATCCCGTATTGTCGTGGAGATGGATGTGGCAGGGTGCGCTCGTTTCCGCAAACGTTTCAAGGACATTGTTGAGCCGGGCATGTCCGACGTCCAGCACGAAGCCGATGTCCCGGGACGCGAGCTCGGGGACGAGGTCCGGCTGGCGGAAGTGGAGACACTCCCACGAGCCCATGTTCTCGATCCCGATTCGCACATCGTGTTCCTGCTGGACAATGCAGAGATCGTCGAGCGACCGGAGCAGGGATTCGCGGGAGACCGACCGCATGTTCTCCCACGGGAAATAGCCCGGGTGGACCACGAGCACGGTCGCGTGGATGCTGTCGCAGATCCCGCAAAGGTCGTCGATCACCGCAAGGCTCGCCGCCCGGATCCGCTCGTTCGTGCTTGCGAGGTTGATGTCCGAAAGGGGAGCGTGCACGGTGTAATGCGCCGAGACCGACTGGCAGTCCTCGTGATACCGGAAGAGGTCGTGGAGACCTTCGGAGACGATCTCGATCCGGTCGGTTTTTTCGCGGACAAACGGGAGTGCCTCACAAAGGGGCAGGTTCATGCAGCAGAATGTGGAGCAGCCATAGCGTGCGGTCATCTGGATACGTCTCCTTTGGTAGTGCAGCGGGAAATAAGATCGGATCCGGTAACGACCGTGAGCCGGCCGGAAGCTGCCATGCGGTCAAGGTATGCCGTGGCCACACCTCCGGTAAAGTCCGGCACAACGGCCTTCCCGTTTTCCGCAACAAAGAGGACCGGGACTGTTGTTTCTTCTGCAAGGACGCGGAGGTTGTCGAGGTTTCCCTGCCCGAACGGCGCTGCGGTGAGGACGACAATATCCGCTTCGCCGATCTGTTGTGCCAGCGCTGTGTGAGAGGGCCCGGTGATGGGCGCAAACGGCGGTTCCGTTATGCAGGGGAGGGCAAGCCGGGCCGCGGCAGCATAATCCGAATCGTTCAGGGCAAGGACACCGGTCGTTACCCGGCAGCCGGCCCGGTGCAGGGCCTGGATGACTGAAGCACCGGTCCCGCCCCCGGAGATCACGTGCACCCGGCGGCCTACGGGTGTGGTCCCGGAGGTCTGCGGGAGCAGGACGACGAGGGGTTTTCCGGTCTCGGGATGAATGCTCACCGATGCCGTGATGCCGAACACATCTGCGAGGGTTTTTGGTGTGATCACACCGGCCGGTGTGCCGGCCGTCACGATCTTCCCGTTCTTTAACACGATGATCTCATCGCAGAAGTACGCGGCGAGGTTGAGGTCGTGGAAGACGCCGACGACTGCTATCTCCGCGGAGAGTTTTCTGATGGTCGAAAGGATCTCGACCTGGTGGCTGATGTCGAGATGCGAAGTCGCCTCATCGAGAAGCAGGTGGCGGGGTTCCTGCGCGAGCGCCCGGGCAATGATCGCCCGCTGGAGTTCGCCGCCGCTGATGGCATTGATGGGCCGGGCCGCAAGGTGCGTGATACCGGTAAGTTCCATTGCCCGGTCGCAGGCCGCAAGATCTGCTTTTGTCTCCTTGGAAAATCGCCCCAGCCGGGGGTAGCGGCCCATCAGCACCACGTCCCGGACCGTAAAGTCAAACCCGGCCTTTGTCTCCTGCGGGACAACCGCGATGGACTGTGCAAGCTCCCGGCTCGAAAGGGCATCGAGCGGCCGGCCGTCGAGTTTCACGATGCCGGCCGCAGGTGCGACGATCCGGCTGACGGCTTTTAAGAGCGTGGTCTTTCCCGATCCGTTCGGGCCGATGATCCCGACAAAGGCACCGGTTTTTGCTTCGAGCGTGATTGCGTCGAGCACTTTTCGTGCCCCGTAGTTCACGTCAAGGCCGGAAAGTTCGATCATGCGGCATACCTCCGCTTCAAAAGCCAGATGAAGAACGGTGCGCCTAAAAACGCCGTCACGATCCCGACCGGCATCTCGTTACCTATCGTCCGGGCCACGGTGTCGGAAAGTGCAAGGAGGATTCCCCCGGCAAGCATCGCGGCCGGCAGCAGGACCCGGTGGTCCGGACCGACCACGAGCCGGACAACGTGCGGGGTAATCAGGCCGACAAACCCGATGCAGCCGGCGATTGCCACCGCGATCCCGGTGACAAGCGAACTGATCCCGAGGAGGACGAGTTTGAGTTTTTCGGTGTTGACCCCAAGGTGGATCGCGTCCTCCTCGCCCATGGAAAAGATGTTGAGTTCCCGGGAGAAGAAAAGGAGCGAGAGCGCAGCCGGCACGATCACCAGGCCGAGTTCGACATCGCCCCATGAAATATTCCAGAAACCGCCCAGGAGCCAGAAGAGGATCTGGTGGAGGTTCTGGCCCGAGGAGTACATGACCGCGGAGAGGATGGCGGCAAAGAACATCGAGACCGCGATCCCGGTAAGGAGCAGCTGCTCGACCTGCACCCGGCCCTTGTTCTGCGCAATACCGTATACGAGAAACGATGCGGCAAGGCAGCCGATAAAAGCGAAGAGGCCGTGGAACGCACCGCCGAGGCAGACGATTGCAAGGGCCGCCCCGAGCGCCCCGCCCGATGAGGTGCCAAGGAGGTACGGGTCGGCCATCGAATTCCGGAAGAGCCCCTGCATCACGACACCGGCCGCGGCAAGCCCGGCCCCGACAAGCATCGCGGCGATCACCCGGGGCAGGCGGACATCAAAGAGGATGAGCGATGCGGCATCGTTCCCGGAGAGGCCAAAGAAAGGCGTTCCCGCCGGCCCGATGCCGGTGCAGACAACGATCGTTGCCACGGCGAGCGCTGTCAGGACAATGATGGCCGCATATCCCTTCTGCATGTGGATAAATTAGAGTTGATTTAACTAAAATAGTGTTGGTTTTGTGGGGCCGGTGTTTTTTTTTAAAGTCCTATAAAAACCCTCAGTACGAGATCACGGAAAGGTTCGGGATCTTTTCTCATCGGTTCAACGATAAACAAGGTGTCCGCGATCGGCATTGTTCCTGACGTTTCGCATTTTCGTTTTCCGCATATTACGCGATACCCGTTCGATGGTATCTGCGAGGCTCCTGCAGTCCCTCAGTTTTTCAAGGACATCTGACAGTTTCCTCCGGGCCGGATAATATTTTATGATTACTTCGGAGAAACATTTTGTCTCATCATCTTTGAGGCACTCTAACCGCTCGTACGCTTCTTCTGTAATGCTGATGGTTTTCATGAGTTTGTTTCGATTTCTGTGTATCCTATAATTTAATTCTACGCATACCTGTTATCTATCGCTTCTCGTTTGCATTTTTTTCTGCGATAATACGACAATTGCAAACGGGGTTCAGGTGGAGGGGCAAAGCCCCCGGAGCGTCATGTAATTCGTAATGATTTCAATCGAGCAAAAAAAGGGGAAACCCGGTATACGGTATCTAGATGTCAGAATTTTGATCCGGATACCTTTACAAAACCGGTATTTTTTTTAGAAAAGGTTAAAGTGATGAGGGATGCTATCCTCCCGGAGGGAGCGCGAAAGTATGTCCACGGAGCGAAGTTCATTTTTAATGCCACCGGGCATCAGCGATCGTGTGGATACTGCGCTGTACCGGATGCGGCAGGTGCCGGGGTTCGAGCATGTCCGGTTTATCATTCTCTACGGCTCTGTTGCAGAACACCGGATGACACAAGCGTCGGATATCGATCTCTGTGTCTATTACGAGGGCGAGAGAGCAGATGCTGCACGGTTCCGCCATGCCGTCCTCTCCCGTCTTTCGGGTACTGACTGCGACATCCAGATTTTCCAGCACCTCCCTCTCTATGTGAGGGTCGAAGCGCTCAAAGGGATACCAGTGTTCGTCCGCACCACCCGTTTTTTGTACGACAAAGCCACCGAAACGCTTCGGGATTTTGAAGAGTTCAAGCACCGGCTGTACGATTATACCGGTGAGGCTGCGATCCAATGAAAAAGAAAACCGTGCGGGAAACGGTGATCCGTGTCAAGATTACTGAGATCTGCGAAGGTGTCCGGCTCGTACAGGAACACCTGCCGAAAAGTGCCAAAGAATTCCGAAAGCTGGGGCTCGTTAAGGACGGCATCTACAAGAGAATTGAATTTGCTATTGAGGATGTCTTTGATATCTGCGCCATCCTGAATGCAGATCTTGAACTCGGGATACCCGGGGAAGACGAGGATATTCTCATTCACCTTGTGGATAAAGGCCTGCTCACACCGGAAATGCAGGAAAAAATTCACGCAATGCGAGGATTCAGGAATATTGTTGTCCACCGGTACGGGGCGATCGACGACGCTCTTGCTTTTCACCTGCTACAGGAAAATACCGGGGATTTTTTCCTGTTCACTGCTGAAATTGAAAAGACCCTGGAAAAACTCCGCCACCCGTAAAAAAAAATCTGGCGGGCGGGGAGCGTTCCCGTACTATTCCGTCACAAGGCATACCTGACAGACTCCGACCCGGCGTTATCTCATCCTTCGTGCAGCGATAACCATCCCCGCTGCAAGCGCACCAAGTGCCAGAACCGCCCCAAAACCCGGGGCCTTCTGTGACGGTGTCGCGGTCTGCTGCTCCGCTGCGCCGGAGGCCTTGATATCTGCTGCAATGATCTCCAGCGCATCGACAACCCGCGGCCCGGCCCGGTCCACCGTGTCCGAATCGATCACGTACACCCGGTGGTTTTTGATGGCAGAGACCCCGGCAAACCGGGTCTCGTTCCCGAAGTACTGCGCAACGGAATCCTCGCTGCCGCCCATGCCGGTGCCGGAGTTGACGATCAAAATATCCGGGTCGGCTGCAATGAAGTCCTCGGTGCCCACCGTAGCATATCCGGTCTTTCCGGCAAACGCGTTCGTGCCGCCGGCCATGCCGATGAGCTCGTCCTGGAATGTCCCGCTCCCGCTCGCATAGATGGGATCGTTCCAGATAATGTGGGCCACCTTCGGGTGAGCACCAAGGGCCGAGGCGTTTCTTTCGGTTGCCTTGATCCGTGCCTCAAGCGAAGCGGTGAGTGCCGAGGCGTTTCCTTCAGCGCCGGCAGCATTCCCGACAAGCGTGATGTCGTGTAAGATCCCGGAGACGTTCTTGGTGTTTGTGACGATCACGGTCATGTTGAGTTTTCTCAGGTGATCGACAAGCTCCGCGCCGTTTCCTTCGGAAGCGACCACAAGGTCCGGGTGCTGTGCGACAACTTTCTCGACGCTCACCGTGCTGAAGCCCCCAATCTTCGGTTTTGTTAATGCTTCGGCCGGGTAGTTGCAGTAATCGGTTACTCCCACGACCCGATCGCCGAGACCAAGTGCAAAGAGGATCTCGGTGTTCGTGGGCGCGAGCGAGACAATTCGTTCCGGTGTACCGACTATTGTGACCGCTGTACCGTAATCGTCGGTGACGATCCGTGTCGGTGCCGTGGTATTGGCCGGCGGTGCCGCAAGCGCCGGTGCCGTGACAAGGCAGAGTGCTGCGGCGAAAATGAGGATGAGATAGATCTGTTTCATGGGTATCTTTGTCCGTTGCGATGGGAGATTAAGGATCTTTTTTTACCGGCGCGGAGCAGCGGTTGTTTTTACCGGGCCGGGCCGTTTTATTTCCTCCCTGAAAGACCGGCTCTTCAAGGCAGTCGCCGGTACTGATCCCGGGTTTTTTTAAAAACGGGAATGGCCGGTACGCGTCGGGTCCCGGTTCAGGCTGCATGGTCTGCAACTGCCCGTTCGTGGCCGAGGGCGTACTGGGCAAAACTGTCCGGATTGGGAAACGGCCCGGCTTTGAGTGGTGTAACGGTTCCCGGATCCGAGCGGAACATCCGCGCTGCGTCCGGGGTTCCCGGAATGTACGAGTACCGCACTTCCAGCGCATTCTCATGGCCGTGCAGGCCCGGGGCCCGTGCATGGTTATACGCGATGGCTACCGCCCACGCGTTCTCCTGCATGTCGAGGTAGACCGTCCCGACCATCATCTGGCTGTCCTGCCGGATCATCACTTCGTTCTCGAACTTTTCAATTGCCTGCCGGGTTGGCCCGGCCGGTCTGCATCCGAAAAATTTTGGCATGGTTGATCAGTACCTCCCGATGTTATCCGTCTTTTATGGAACATGCAGTCTCCTGCAGATCCGGGCAGATCGATTTTGTGAATACCTGGCAGTCCAGCTGGAGCCGGATGCTCTTTTTGTTTTTCCCGGCGGACTGCCGGGAACTCTTCGTGGTTGTCGATCCCTTGATTTTCAACATGTTTTTGTCCTCCCCACATCCCTTTGGGAACACGATACCTGAAACGTTTGCCGGGATTTTTCCCGGCTTTACGTCAGGATCAGTTCTCCTTTTGCCATTACCCGGTTGCTCACCCGGTCGAAAACGGCGTACTGGACCTTCTTGTTAAGGTAGATCGAAAATCCCCCTGACGTACCTTCGGGCCTCCAGGAAAGCTTCGGGCCGTAATAGGAATGATCGTAGGTATAAGTGACCGGTTCGGCACAACCATCGGCATAGAGCATGAACTTGTCACCCGGTGCGATCATACTGTCCGACAGCGAGGTATTCCCGATCTTCTGGAAGTACCCGCCGTTGGTGATTCCCGGTGTGAGGATGCTGGTATTGGGAAGGGTATCGGTCGGCTTGATCGTGTACTTGGTATCCTCTGTCTGGAGCTGGATCTCGATGTCGTTTAGGGAGAAGGTATCCCCTCCGGTATTCTCAAACCGGATGCCGTTTGCTGCAGAAAATCCTGAAGGATATGTCTGCTTATAGGTATCCGGATCGATGGATCCCTGGATACTCTGGATCGCGCTCTTTGCACTGAGCGTTACCTGCGGGGTCTTGTGCTGGTCGGTCGCCATTCCCCCGGCAAATGCGGAGACTACCGCGGCAATGATAATGGTCACCACAAGCATGAGCATGACACCGACAACCGGCGAGACTGCCGCGTCCCTGTGCTGCATCATTGGACAATCACCTCTTTGTCGAAGATGTACTGGCCGCTTGGGACATGGAGGATCTTCACATCAACGATACTGCCCGGCCCAAAGCCCGTGGTATCAGGAATGGTGTACGGTGTGGATGTCGAATTTATGGCAAGGAGTGCGGCTGTTCCCGCAGTGGATCCGGTACTGAGGACATCCCCGGATTTCCAGGTGAAATTCCCAAAATCCTTTGCCGGGTTGTTACCGGAGTAACCGTACCTCATGTCGTTGATGAACGGGACCCGGGTCAGCGAGCCAGATCCGTACAGGTCCGTTCCGGCACTGGTGGCCGTCTGCTTGTTCTTGTACACCTTTTGGTTCTTGTCCGTGTAGTAGGTTACAATGGCGAGATCTTTTGTCTGGATCGGGTCGCCGCTCAGTTCGGTAAAGGTCATGACCGTGTTCGTGCCGGACATGGTGTCGTCGGCATTGGTCTTGATCTGGACATCGATCGATGCCTGCGGTGCTTTCTGCTGCGAGCTGCCCAGCCCTCCCGCGAACGCGGAGACAACTGCGGCAATGATGATCGTGACAACGAGCATGAGCATCACACCGACAACCGGCGAAACTGCACGCTCGTCTGATTCTGTAAACTGCATCTGAAATTCCACCTCTGCACCGTTGCCTGTACGATACCCCCCGGCCGCGTGGATGAGCTGCTCTGACGCCGGGAATGGCCTCTGTATGGGCAACGCTAAACAATTGTACTTGTTTTAATGCTATTTTAATTGATCATTGTTTTTTGAGGCAGAACCGGAGATCCTGTTTACGCGGGAAACACCGGACAGGAGAATCCCCCGGGTCTGCTCTCCCCGTTCCTGCAAAAAAAAGCCCGTTCTGTAAAATCCCTCTCCTTCATGCAGTATCGTGAGCGGGATCGCGTTCGTGCGTATTCAGGCAGCAAAAAAAGGCCGGTTATTAAAAACCGAAATTCATGAGAGTCCGCAGGGAAAAGTTTTGATTTTCCTTTTTCCCCCCTTCAGCAAAACCTAAAACCCGCGTCTTACAGAGGAATATTTCAGCCCACAGGCGCCTGAAAGGGCGGGAGAAAAGAAAAAAATGGCAGATTTCATACAGAGTGCCAATGTCAAGAGTGCGGTACGCACCCTTGCAGCACCAATTGCAGACATTGCGGCGTTCAACACGATCGTTGAGGCGGTCATCACCGACAACCCGTTTGCATGTGTAGCGTATATGACTGCCGGCGAAAGCCACCCGGCGGTTGAGAAGACCAAAGAGGCATACACCGCGAAGCTCGTGTACCAGGATACCGATGCGAAAAGCGTTGGCACGGGCACCCACAGATTCGGCACCCTTGCCGGATTTAACGCCGGGGTGACTGCGCTGCTTGCCGCAACAGCGGTCAGCACAGCACATGGCGGCACCGTGGCCCACGACACCGATGGGGACTCGTTCTCCGTAACCCTGAAATGCCACGACGCAAACGGCGAGATCTATATGGTGAACTTCAGCCGGGACCGGGTCACCATCACCTCGTACGAGGATGATGCGATCCGGACACGGGTCGAGACCTGGGCGGACACCGTTGCCGCTCTTGCCTGAGCACCCGCATCCCGGAACGGGAGGCCGGATGAGAGGGACGCACATTCCTTCGCCGGCCATCGGACCGGAAACATGACGGGAACATGCCTTTCCCCGGCTCTTCCACCAGGACAAAAGCCGGCAGGAGGGCATGCCTCCCTTTTTTCCCCCTCCCGTTTTGGATCGCCACGTTTTAGTTACGGAGCGTTATGGACACGGAGCTTCTGGGGATTATGCTTGGGGCGGTGCTCCCGCTGTATCCCCTGCTGTTTGCCATCTACCAGAAAATTGGTAAATACGATGAGGTCGTCGAGGAGTTCAAAAAACTCCAGGACGAACACGACCATCACCGGGAGGAGTATCATGGTCAATGAGTATGTGCCGCCGGTCGCAGTGGTGACCGGCTTTACCGGAGTACGTCCGGGGACCATGAACCGCTCCCGGCCCGGGCCGGGAAGATACGAAGAGCCCGGTCTTTGGGATCCTGCGGAGGGTGCCGATGTTCGAGAATGAAATGCTGACCCGGTGCGCCATCTGCGGGACCGGGCTCCTGCTCGGCCTTGTTATGGTGCTCGCCGGCCTTCCCTTCATCCTTCTTGTCGTGCCGGTCGCAATCCTCTTCCTTGGGCTTGTTGCAGACCCGGAGGAGACGCACGCGGTCTGGTACGGGATGCTCTCCACGCTTGGCATCTTCGATCTTTCCGTGCTGACCGGTGCAGAACAGGAAAACTATGCCGAAAAGCGGCACTACTTCTGGTTTGGCGAGGTCGGGATGGCTGCGATCCTCGCCGGCGTGTTTGCCGTCCCGCTCGGGATCTTCCTTGCAGGCCGGGCGGAGATCACCTTAGCATTCATCGGGGCGGCGGTGCTGTTCCTTCCGCTGTTTGTGTTCCTGCCCAAAGTAATCCGCCGGGCGATGAAGGCGGATGCGGACAGCGTGATAGATGCGTTCGGGAAGAATGAGCAGGTGAAGAAGGTGTTCTGGGCGCTGTTTGCCGCGATGGCCGGCCTCGTGCTGGCGCAGGTTGTGGACCCGGTGACGGCACAGCAGATTGTGGGGATTATTACCGGGATGGGAGGATAGCCTCATTTTTCCCGATCTGATGATCCAAAAAGGGGGTACCTCCCCTCAGGTAAAATACGCCCGAATCAGGCTCCTTTTCTCTTTTTCCGGTCCGGCACGGTTTTTAAAAAGCCCGCAAAACCCTTCTTTTCGGTTCCTGTGGAGAATGGGGTTAATAATCACCCCGTTTGGAAAAACGGGCGATTTTAACGGCACTTTAAAGGGGCACCACGGGCGTTTGCATCGACCCGGATTTTGCCACGTATTCTCGCTCATCCGGCCCCCAAAACGACTGCCGGAACGCGAATAGACGGGTCGTTTTTTTACCCGCCTGCTAAAAAAACCGGATCGTGATCTCTTACCGTCATAGACAGGATCCGGTACACCCGCGAAATATCTGCGACATGACAGAAAAAGACCCCTGCATGAAACGATCCGTATCTTAATACAGAGGAAATCCCGTGCAGGCGGTGTAACGGATTATCGTAACGGTGGATGTCGGGGGACACGATGGTATCGATATCACCGGTCCCCGAATTTCATGAGAAGGAATGATAATGAATTCACTTCTTGGATTGTGCTGCCTTACCAGTACCTGGTTTGCCTTTCGTTGCCTGTGTGCTCTTTGCCGGTTTTGCTGCCGTGGCACTCTTCTTTTTTGCTGCTTCAGCCATTCTTGTGCATAAACCTCCCTTGATCTTTTTTCACTGGAGCCTGACTGCATTATCTGTGATGGAGGGATGACTGGAAAATATCCCGACCACACCCATTCTGAAGGGATAATCCGGGTGGATTCTGGATGCAGATGCGAGTCTCATCATCCCGTACTCTGCTTGGAGGGTTGGAGTAATAAACTTTGTTAAATTGGTGTGAATTGATGTGACAAATCTCTATTTGAATGCGTCACCCCCCTTAACCGGAACCAAGCGCATTTAGGCTAGTTTGGAGGGAGGATCGGGAAGGAGTGTGTGGGTTTCATGCGGAAAAACGAGGGGTATAAGTCGGGAACTATTGCCCCGACAAAGGGGAGTCGGGAAAAAGGTCAGACAGGTTCCGGATCACCGGAGTGACTAATAGACTGTCGTTTAAACACCCGATGGGACAAAAAATCCAGAAAATACCGGTATAAGAAGTTCCATTAATATTCAATTGTTACGTAACCTCCCCGGTTTTAAACGCAGATGCCGCAAGAAGGATCATGACAATGGCAATAATCAGAAGGATCAAAAAATCTCCCATAAGTGAAAAGGCGGAAACACCAATAAGTAAACCCCGAATTGCATCCACTCCATAGGTCAAAGGATTTAAAAACGATAACCACCTGATTGCGACCGGGAGATTCACTAGGGGAAACAGAGCTCCGGATAAAAGGAATATTGGAAAATTCATAAAATTCATAACATTATTGTAATCGTGAACGTCATGCAGGCGTGAGGCCAAAATGAGGCCCGCGCTGATAAAAATAACGGATATCAGAAACATGATGATAAACGCTGCAATGAGTTGAGGGATTCCAGAAACACGAAATCCCATAAAGAGAGAAATCCCCAGTATTATGAGCGCCTGGATTATGGAGGTGGTGGCTCCACCCGCAATCCGGCCCAGTACTATAGAGACCCTGCTTGCGGGTGTGACCATGATCTCTTTTAAAAACCCGAACTGCCGATCGACCAAGACAACCATGCCAACCATCACCCCGGTAAAAAGAAGGGTCATGCCGATAATCCCCGGAACAAAATACTGGAAATACCCAATTTCCGGAGGGAGGCCGGGAACATCGATACGGCGGAACCCAAACCCCATGAACACAAGCATAAAAAGAGGCATCGCTATCGCCCCGATGATCCGGAGCTTTGACCGGACGAATTTAATCATCTCACGATACCATATAACATAGATGGCAACAGGTTCGATCATTGCCGCATCCTCCGTATAGTAAAAGAACGAACCTTATCAGAAAGGGAGCCGTTTTCTTCGCGGATGGTAGAACCGGTATAGGAGATGAACACTTCTTCAAGACTGGGCTTTTTAATGCTCGCAGATTGCAACATGATCCCCGCCGCTTGAACGTTGGCAATTATTTCCGGAAGGTGTCGTTCTGCATTGGGGATTACTACAGAAATCTTCATGCCGTCAGATATGACACTGGACGCCCCCGAAATATCCTGTAAAATTGCAATCACCCGGTCGACCTCGGTTTCATCACATTCGAATGTCAGGATATCCCCCCCAAGACCGGATTTCAGGTTCTCCGGGGTGTCAAGTGCAATAATCCTCCCGTGATCGATGATGGCTATCCGGTCGCAGAGACTATCGGCTTCTTCCATATAGTGCGTTGTGAGTATAACGGTAATCCCGAGTTTTTTATTGAGGCTGCGGAGGTAATCCCAGATCCTGCGACGGGTCTGTGCGTCAAGCCCGAGCGTTGGTTCATCGAGAAAAAGGATACGGGGTGAATGAACAAGTCCCCGGGCAATTTCGAGGCGTCGCTTCATTCCACCGGAGTACTGATCCACAAGGAGGTCTGCCTTTTGTGCGAGATCCACAACCTCCAGAACTTCCGCGATCTTTTGATGTCTCAGCTCTTTTGACATTCCATACATCATCGCATGGAAATCGATATTCTCTCGTCCCGTCAAATCCCGGTCAAGGGATGGGTCTTGGAATATGATCCCAATATGCCGCCGTATGTTGTCCGGTTCCGTCGAAAGATTAAATCCTGCAACCGTTGCCGCTCCTGCTGTCGGTTTCAACAGGGTGGTAAGCATGTTGATAATCGTGGTCTTTCCCGCACCGTTTGGTCCAAGAAGGCCAAAAAGTTGTCCTTCCGGTATTCGGAGGGAGACAGTATCCACGGCTTTCACGGATCCAAATGTCTTGGTCAGGCCTTCGAGAACAATGGCATCCATGATCTTTATGGAATTTTTCCATCGCTTCTGGCTGTGTGCGGGTGCTTTTCATGCACTTTTTGCATGATATTTTTCATTGAATCACCCCATGCGGCGATATCTTCCTGCGTGAAGATATCTACATTTCCACCCTGATGATCACCTTCGGTAACCTGGTCTTCCATCCATGATTCAATCTCAAGGTAATTATTCTTGAGATTCTCCAGAGTTTCTTTGTCCGCATCCCAGAGGCCACGCTGCTCGGCTTCAAGGAGTCTTCGGGAGATTTCCTCCAGTGCATAGGGGTTATTCTCCTCAAAGAATTTTCGCATTTCCTCATCGTTGACAAAGGTGTTTGCGATGTCATTGAAGATCCAGTCATCCACTTCCTGCGTGGATGCTTCCCATCCGTAGACGTGGGTGACCCTTTTCATGATGTCGGCAGCACCCTTGTACCCATGCTCCTTCATACCTTCGATCCACTTCGGATTGAGAAGTTTGGTCCTGACAACGCGCCGGAGTTCATCTGCGAGATCCCTAACCTCAACATTCTCCGGTTCACGGGTGTCCCCGTAATATGGTTTCACTTCGTGTCCGGAATAATGGCGGGCGGCAGCGGTCATGCCCCCGTGGGTGCCGAAATAACAGCAGCAGCCAAGAAGATCGTACTCGTCCGTATGTACCTTGTTGAAGGTTACAGAAACCGTCGACAGGTTGGACGCAAACTGTTCATGAGCAGGCTTCCCCTTGACATCTTTCCCGTAGGCATATCCGTTGAACGCTACAAAAATATCGGCAAGATCCGCTTCCGTCTTCCACGCACTGGCAAGGACTGCAAGATTCACTCCGCTGGAGTAGGAACCCGGCTGGGAAGAGAAGATCCTTAGTGTCGAATCCCGGTCGGATTCACCGTTTTCTACCCGGCTCGTGAGAGCATGCTTGCGGACATAATTCTGTTCGGGAGATTCATCAAGGGCTGCAACAGCCTGTACCGCTTCATCAAGTAGTTCATAACAGTTGGAAAAATTATCCCGCGTGATCCCGGAAACCCGTACCGTAATATCAATTCTTGGCCGTCCCAGTTTTTCAAGGGGAATAATCGAAAACGAGCGAACCTGCCCGTTCGACTGCCAGACCGGTTCAACTCCGAGGAGGGCAAGGAGCTGGGCATACATCTCGCCATCCGAGGACATTATGTCGGAGCACATCCAGTAAAACGCGATATTTTCCGGATATTTCCCCTCTTCTTTTATGTATTTGGCAAGGAGACTCTCGGTAAGCCGCTGCCCGACCCGCCATGCAGGTTTTGTGGGGACCCGGTACGGATCAAGGGAATAAAAGTTCCGGCCCGTCGGCAGGACCTCTTCGTGCCCCCGGGAGATTAGCCCCGATGGTCCGGCTGGGATGTACCTTCCGTTGTACCCGTTCAACAGCGAATCGATCTCTTTTGAATCCTCAATCCGGCTGCTGATATCGATTATCCTTTTTGCAATGGCCCCGAGTTCTTCTTTATCGGGTGCAGAAATTTCTCTGTCAAAGACTTTTTCCAGAGACCCGGGCGATCCTTCAAGAACAAACTGGATAAAATCCTTGGTGGTGCCCTCAAGTCTTTCCAGAAGAATGCCGTTTGAGGCCCCGTGTTCCCGGGAATATGCATCCTGGTGCCTGAGCAGTTCGGCAAGATCAAGGCCCATGATACGGGCAATCGTCTTACGTGGTGCCCGATCCCCGGTGTCAAACCGGATGATGGCGTTGATAAACTCGATTCTTTTGTCTCCTCTCGGTACTTCGCCAAATACATGCATGCCCGCGGGAATCTGGGTATTCCGGATCTTGGAGAGTGCCTCATGTGCACGGCTGACAATTTCTTCAAGCGGCATGTCCATGGTGAAATGGATGTCCTTGTCAAGATTTGCGTTTGTTATGGCGTCAATGAGGAGATGCTGGAGTGCGTGGGCATGTGCAGGATCCGATCTGGCGGTCTCGAACTGGCCAAGAAGTGTATCTACCTCTTCCAGCTCATCGTACAACCCGCCACCTGTCATGACGGTCTGCATATGATCCACAAGGGTCGCGCATGCCCGCCTTTTTGCTATAGTACCTTCAGGAGGATTGTCCGCATTATAGATATAAAGGCAGGGAAGCGTGCCACTGGCAATATCCGGGAAACATTCCTCGGAAAGCCCGACACCCTTGCCGGGTAAGAACTCAAGATTCCCATGGGTTCCTACGTGGACAAGAACATCGGCTTTGAAGATCTTTTCGATCCAGAAATACGTTGCAAGATACTGGTGTGGGGGAGGGCAGGTTGGATCATGAAGGATTTTGCATACTTCTCCATCGCACCGCGCACCATAACACCCCCGTTTTGGCTGGACATGAACTGTTGCATTTCCATAGGAGAGCCCAGTGATCAGGAGCTTGTTGTTGTAGACCATGCTCTTTCCGGGGGACTCTCCCCAGGTCTCAGAAATTTTCTGCCTCGCTTTTTCCGGCAGGGTCTGGAAATAGGGCAGAAACGTGTCCATATCCATCTGCATCAGGACACCACCATGAGAGACAATATCCTCAACGGTGGTCCACCGGAATTCGGATTTTGCCTTCCGCTCGTTCATTGTCTGGATCAATTCCTTCCCGGATGCAGGAGGTGTGACATTATAGCCGGCTTTTGCCATCTCCTGAAGAATCCGTGCCACACTTTCAAGGGTATCGAGGTGTGCACCGCCGCCTATAGTCGCATCGGCATTTTTGCAGGGATTGTTATTGAGAATAAAGGAGACTTTGCGTTCATGGACCGGTTTTTTAGCCATGATTACCCAGTGCTTCACCCGGGCTGCTACTTTCCGGCACCGGTCGGGCACAGCGTCCCGGGGGTTTTTACTGTCTTCGCGATTACTGCTTGCCCCAATAAAGATCGGTTCGATTACGCCGTCAAACTCAGGCATCGCCACAGCGAAACTCACATCGTTGGTGAGCCCGGTCCCTTCTTTCCACTGGTCAACGGACTGGTAATAGGTTACAACGGGTTCGAACACGGGAACATTGAGGATTTTGAGGAGATTCGAACCAGAGACGATCGCCGATTTGCTAAACCGGTCATCGGTTTCGGAAGTTCCCACAAGGAAAGGAACCAGTTTTATTAAAGCGTCCACTCGAGATCTGCCATCCTGGAGGAGATATTCCGAGATGATTTCGCCCATACCCTTAGTTCCAAGATTTTCATCCTTGACCGAATAGCAGAAAATTGGTAGTACGTTTAAGTTCTCTGCTTCCAAGGACCGGATGAGGGTATCTTCGACAATAGTATCACCGGAAATCCACCAGGAACGTGAAAGAAGAAGACCTACCCAAGGTACGTCCCGTACACGGGGGGAGTACCAATTGAGATAATCCTGAAGGTTTGAAAATGCCCGCTCTGCATCAGGGTGGTAACACCCATCCCACGGGACTTGAATCGGGGCCGGGACAGAGATATCTGTATGGCTGATGCTTTTCTCGATATACCGGAAGAGATTTTTAATGTTCTCCTCCCCGCCATAGGTGATATACTGTTGGCAGGTTGCAATAATTTGGGGCTCTACTGTAGAATATACCCAGTATGAGGGATCATGCCCAAGACAGATCACCGGGACCTTTTCTCCGACAGATTTTATTTTTTTATCAAGGATATCCCAGAACAATTCTACTGAATGATACAGCAATACAACATCGGATTTTTCCATCGAGAGAAGGACTTCATCCACTTTTTCCGGATGCTGATCAAGGATACGTGAGGGATATAATTTTAGATCCACACCATCAGATTCCGCAACCTTTTTTATCAGCGGTGCATGGGATCCTATCATAATCGCTGTTATTTTCATGACTTCAACCAACCTCTGCAGATAACCTATCTCGTTTTTGTAACTCCCGGACAATCTGTCCCCGATGCTCAATCTCCCCAGATTGTAAACCATCAGAGTATATTTACCTTATTTTTTCTTACTATATCTTTATACTGTTATCATTTTTAAGATAATTTTTTAAAAACGTAATATTCCGTCCGGCCAATATTCCGGTAAAATGTCACGAAGGTTCAGAGGAAGAAGTTCGTGGAAATTATTGAGTCATACAAACTCCACACTATCAGGAAAAATGGGGATATACCGTAGGGATATTATCTGCATATAACTGGAAACGACTGGCATATGTATGAAGAATCTGGCCGGGATCGACATCGGAGAATTGATCAGGGTAGATCATCTTTGCGAGATAGACCAATCCAACAGGCTGCCGGGTATAATACACCAGATCAGAGCTGATAACGTAGACCCGGTGGTTCCGTACAGCGGATAGATTGGAGAATCCCGGTCGACTGACAAGATCCTGATACGATTTCTGAAGAGTCGTTGTGTTTGCCCGCATATCCGTGCTGCTGACCAGTTTAATGATAACATCTGGATCCTGCTGTAGTATCCATTCCGGTGAAATGGTAGGGAACTCCAGATCAATTGACCGGGCAATATTATCAGCGTGAAGATTTGCCATCAGCGCATCTCCCTGAGAGTTTTTCCCATAAGTCATGTAATCCGTGGAATACTCAAGGTAGACGCGTGGTGCAGGCCCGGAATAGTTGGCAATCCGGGAATCTGTCAAGGATTGATACTGATCAACAAAACCAATATATTCATCAGATTTTTTCGGGTTTCCTGTGAGGAGACCAAACTGCCGAGATGCATTCCGGATCTCCGTGAGATCAAAGCTGTTGAAATAAAGGATAGGAATTCCTGCTTCTTCCAGACGATCATTACAAAGAGGAGGGTATTTGACATACTCGATAATTACATCGGGTTTAAGGGCGAGGATCTGTTCACAGTTCACCTTCTGCAAGGATCCTGCAAATACCTGTGCGTTAGGAAGGTGCCGGGCAAGGTTTGTATCTGCCAGTACAAATGAAGGGACACCCACGATCCGGTCCCCGGCACCCATGACGATCAACGTCGGGACCGAGCCTTGGTTTGCGGAGATAATCCGCTGTGGAATTTGGGGAAGTGTCACTGTACGGTTCAGTGAATCCACAAGGGTGACCGGTTGATCGGATGCTACAGACGGGTGCGACGAGTTCGAAGGGATTGCCGTGCCTGGGGGGGCCAACGTGCACCCGGTAATACTGGAGAATACCACGAGGAGTCCTAGTACACCGAATGCAAGAAGCCCGGTAAGAATTTGTTGTCTCAAATGATGAGTTACCATAACAATCAGTCAGCCTGATCCTGCCTGCCCTGCAACGGGAAGAACCGACACCGGGGGATATACTGTGGAGATGTGATCGATCCCCGGTTGAAACCGGTACGCGCTTTCGTTGAGGACTGCATATGGATCAATATCGGAAAATTCAGCAGGGTAAAACATTTTTGCAAGATAGAGCATTCCCGGAACCTGGCGGGTGGTGGACAACATATCGTAATTTATTACATAGACACGGTGGTTCCTGACAGCCGACAGGTTGGAAAAACCGGGCCGGGTAACAAGCCCCGAATGGGCATCTTTGAGTGTCGTTGTGTTATCCCGAAGTGAGATACCGCTGACTAGTTTTATGATGATATCCGGATCCTGTTCGATAATCCATTCGGAGCTGATCGTGGGATAATCCGCACTGACATTATGCGCGATGTTATCGGCATGCAAAAACGTCACGATCCGGTCAAGCCGGGAACCACCCCCATAGGTCATGTAATCCGTCAGGTATTCAACGTACACCCGGGGTTTTTTCCCGGATGTTGCAGAAAGCCGTGACTGGATTGCGGCCATGGACGAATTCGTAAATCTGACATATTCTTCTGCTTTCTTCTCATTTCCAACAAGTCTGCCCAGCTCAAGGACTTCATCATCCTCATCAGGGCTGTCAAAGTTATTGAAATACACCTCGGGAATGTGAGTACTGTTCAGAAGTGCATCGGCCTTTGGCGGGTACTTGGCAAAGGCAATGACGAGATCCGGCTTGAGCGCGACGATCTGTTCGCAGTTGATATTTGCGACCGACCCACCGATCCCGGTTGCGTTCGGCAGGTACCCCATTAGGGCCTTGTTTTCGAGCTCAAATTCAGGCACGCCAACGACGCTGCCGCCGGCTCCGAGAAGGATCAGGTAATCGAGGACCACCTGGTTTGCGGCGACGATCCTTTGGGGATATCCCATAAGGGTGACTGTACGGTTCAGGGAATCAGTTATGGTGACCGTTTGATCCGTCACGCCCGGATTCGGAGAACCTGCGCTGCCTGTTCCTTGAGATGCAGACAGACACCCGGAAATGCCGCATATAAAAAACAAAATGAGTATCAGGGAGGGAATATACGGGATGTACCCGTTTTTTTTTAGAGTATGTTTCATGGTCTTTATTCCTGTGTGGTAAAAAATGGACCGTCGGGAGTTGATCATCCCAGCATTTCCCTAAAATAAAAAACGGGATTGTTCAGGGAACAATCGGTATCTCGCTCTGGGCGATCTGCTGGCCCTTGACGTTAAGAATCTGGACAAGGACACCATTCCCGACATTGGCAGTGTTGTTAAAGCAGAGATAGTAGTAACTTGAGCTTGAATACTGCTGGAGGGAATCTGCCCCGGATCCGCAGGTATGGTAGGGTGGGAGAACGTATGCGGTCGTGCCGGAACTCCAGATACTTGTTGAGGTTCCCGTGAAGTTACCGACACCTACACCACCCGGCCGCTGCCAGAATTTTAACCCTGTCGCATCGGTGATATGGCTCTTGTTGACCATCACCGCATTGGTTCGAGAGCCAGCACCAAATCCGGTGCCGGGGCTGACTTCAACGAGGACTTCAGCAGTCTGAAGGGGGTCCCCACCAGTATGTGTCAGCTGTATACCCTTGCTGATACTGTATTTCCCGTCAAAGGTCATTTGGGGTACCTTGTCCTGCGTCTTTGAAAGCCCCCCGGCAAAGGCGGAGACTACTGCTGCGATGATGATGGTGACAACAAGCATCAGCATCACAGCAACTACCGGTGAGACACCGCTGTATTTTTCCTGCTTATTTTGTCTCATAAGTTATGCCTCCACTGCAATATTTTTATCAAGAATTACCTTGCCCGAAGGGGTATGGGTAATCTTTACCGTAACAATGTCCCCGGGACGGAGATGGTTCCACTGCTGCCCGAGCAGGGACTGGGGACCGTCTGCCGTAAGGGCTCCGTTGATCAGTGTCAAACCATAGGTATAGGATGAGTAGTTCCCGTACTGGTAAAACGTGGAGCCGTAGTTGGAATTACCATATGCCGAGCTTGCTGTATTCTTTATCATTGTTCCCGTAATGAATGTATAATTCCCGAAGAACTGGTCGGGATAGACTGTTGCTTTGTAGGTTGTTCCGTCGTAAGAAGTCGTGATACTTGCCCCGACAGTACTCTGGTTGACCCCGGCACCGAATCCCCACGGTGCCTGCCCCGCACTTATCGGCCCTGAATATGCGCCGTACTGGTAGTTGCAGTGCGCCCAGTTCCCGTCCCACGGGACGATGATCGCGCCACCGGTTGTACCGTCAGATGCCGTCCACGAGGTGGTGATCCTGAGATCCTTTGTAGGGATGGGTTCGCTTACAGATGTAACTGTCATCGTAAAGCCGCTCGTATCCGTCCAAGTACCTGAATTGAGGATGTGGATGTCCGCAGACATTGTCGGGGCACTTTTCTGTCCCGATGTGAGACCTCCGGCAAAGGCTGAAACTACTGCTGCGATGATGATGGTGACAACAAGCATCAGCATCACACCAACTACCGGGGATACTGCATCGTACCGGCTAGCATAGGATTGCGTGTGTGTCATGTCATGTCCTCCTTACTGTTTGATCTGCACCGTCGTTGATGCAATGGGTTTTCCCGATACATCGTTGATCGTCAGGACAAAACTGTTGCCAATACTGTAACTGACATTCCCGAAACCATAAGACGGAGAAGTGTAATCCGATGTCGAGCCGTTCTTTTGCTGAACATACTGGAGATCTGCCGCTGCAATGGTTGCAATATCTCCGGGCTGGAACGTCCGCGCAAGTTTATAGGAGGAGGTCACACTCGAATTCACCCAGTCTTTTCCTCCGGAATGGATGACCGATTTGTTGACGATCCACGACAGATGTTCGTAGTTCCCGAAGGATCCTGTCGGCTTCACGACAAGGGTGATCTCCTGGACGTTGAGGGGATCGCCACCATTGTGGAAGATCTCCATGCCGTCAGTCTGGCTGAACTGGGCCGAAATGGTCGCCTGAGGTGTCTTTTTTGTCCCGGACACGAGGCCCCCGGCAAAGCCACTGACAACAGCCGCGATAATGATCACGACCACAAGCATCAGCATCACACCGATGACCGGGGATACTGCAGAATCGTTTTTCCGGATCATCTATCCCACCACCGCGATGTCCTTGTTGAAGATCGCTTTTCCACTCGGGATGTGCATGATCATAACTTTGATAGTATCCCCGGCACGGAGACTGGGCCAGTTGGCACCGAGAACTGCCTGCATCCCGTCAATCTGACCTACCGTATACCCGGAACCGCTCGTATAGGTATAGGGCGTGGGTACACCATACCCCCCATAAGAAGAAGTATAACCGTACGGGGTTGACTTCATGGTCGTGCCTGCAGTAAGTGTATAATTACCAAACAGCTGTTCAGCAGGATAACCTCCCGAAGGATAGGTGGTGGTACTACCAGATGTCACCCAGTTTGTCACACCGGGTCCGTACCCAAGTGGAGATTGATAGGAATAACTTCCGTACTGCGTGTTAGGTGCGTTCAATCCCTTCATGGTCGTACTCCCACCATTGGTGCCATCAGCAGCAGACCACGAAGTGACAATCTTCAGATCTCCTGTAGAGATCGGCTCGCTGACCGATTTCACATCGAACTGGATGTAACTGCTGCTCCATGTGCCGGTATTTTTAATCGTCACATCAATCACGGCGGAGGGCGCCTTGTTCTGGCCCTTGACCAGGCCCCCGGCAAAACCGCTGACGACAGCCGCGATAATAATCACCACAACCAGCATCAGCATAACGCCGACTACCGGTGACACGGCCTCCTCGCCGTGCCCTGACCGAAAACTTCTGATAAGACTCAAATCGATTCACCTCTGCATCCGATAGTAATGGGAAAGCCCATGGTCGCGGCCTCCTCCCCGAAAGGATTTGTTGTATGAAAACCGCAACACTTGATAGCCTTTAATATTACCTCGGTTTAATTTAGTAACACTTGATCCTATAAAAAGTACATTTTTTGATATTTTTGTGTAATATTTACGTTACCGTTTCCCGGATAGCGGAAGTGACTACTGCCGCGGACTTGTGAGGTCCCGGATACCTGCTGCCACCCTTACCCGGGAGATCGTGCCCTGAACGGCACGATAAATTTCCCGAACTCGTTCTCCACCGCAAACGAGTCCACCCCGTACACCGATCGGATGCAGTCCGGGGTCAGGATGTCGCAAGTCTTCCCGTATCCTTCCATCTTCCCGCGGTTGAGTACAACGACCGTATCTGCGTACCTGTACGCAAGATTCAGATCGTGGACCGCAACGATCATCGATGAATAAACGGGAACCGTGTTGGAAAAATTGAGGCGATCCACCCACACGGTCTTGTCATCAGCAATAGTAAACAGGATCCAGGCGAAATATTTCGGATGTTTGTAATGGAACTCCCTGAAGTTTCTAGTTTTTTACGAACTCTGTTTAACACGTTATCGCATCTGGTGTAGGGTATTGTTGAAAAATTCCGCAGGGCAAATGTCTGGGTCGTAACCCCCCACATCCTGCAACATTTATCTCAAAAGCTAATTTCCGTATAAATAAATAGCACTTATATTAATTATTGTATGATATTGATAACCAATACAAGATGCCCCTATCTGTATGGGGAAGAGTAAATATCCGGGAGCCCCGATGGGTATCCCTGTGCAACTGGATGAGTGAAATGAGTGACAATTAAAAAAGGACAGAATTGGAAGAAAGAATGGTATCGCCAAGAAATTTTCTGATCTGTATTCTGGTTGCGGCAGTACTAGTTGCAGGTATCGGGATACTCCTGTACAGTGGATCACTACTGTCTCCTGCGGCAGGACCGCACGCAGACAAAAATCCCGGGCAATCCGGAACCGGCAACGCAGCCATCCAGTCGTTCTCCGGCCCGACCGGAAAATACGTGTACATCGTCACCATCATCGCCCCGCAGGGAGGGCATGTGATCACCGCTGAGTATCTTCTCAACAATCTCGGGGGTATGAAGGAGTGGCGTTTTTCCCAGTATGAGAACAACAATATTGTCCCCGGCGACTGGCAGATGCCTTATGGGAATTCCAGTCAGAAAACGGTTGTGGAGATCCACAAGGTAACCAATATCTCGGTGGTCGGAGGATCGGAACTGGTTTATGATGGGGAGGTTTTTCCCGCGGAATTTTTTATTGACGATAAGGGAAATGTGACAGAAGAGGGTAATATCGCACCCAGGGACTGCTACGAAGGCGTCCCGTTCGAGATTGCCGGAAGACTTCCTCTGCTCAAGGGTTTTGGGCAGTTCGGGATTAGCGACTGCAATTCCGATCCGGTCAACAAAATCTTCACCCTGAAAATATTCCATAACAATGACCCGGTCGCCGTCTCACAGCTTTCCTCACTTCGAACCGATGGCTGGACGGTCAGGGTCATTTCCGACACTTCACTGGAGCAATCGATACAGAGTACTCATGATCGATTGCATGCATTAAAAGAGGATCCGGCAATGAAAATTCACGATTATGATCTCATCGTGGACTCGCGGACACGCCCGGTACAGAAGATCGCGGAGATCTTTGTGACTGAAACGACACCGGAGAACCAGGCACTGAACGGAACGGAGATCGATGGGTGGAAGGCTCGGGTGCTGGAGCTGTACGAACTGAAACGTGAAAATAGGAATCAGTAAATCTCCGGAATAATCCATTATCGAAGGAACTCTTCTCAAGGGACGGTGATGGATGAATACAATCCCGGAAGAATCCCCGGACCCGCCGTTCACCTGCCCGCACTGCCGTCAAAGGAGCGTGGAGTTTCATTACGTGTGCCCGGTGTGCGGTCGGCCTTTCATGAGAGATTACATTGACTGGAGGATGCACCCCCGCGACCCGGACCTGCAGGGGACATTATATCACGATCCATTTTGGGCACGCGTATGGCTAACACTGATGATTCTCGGGATAATCGGAATAGTACTCATTGCAATTGCCGGTCGTTTCCTGTAGGGAGAACGGATGGAAAATTTGTGATACACGTGCTCCGCCACAGTTCACGGCGCCGACCGCGCCCTGAACGGCACGATAAATTTCCCGAACTCGTTCTCCACCGCAAACGAATCCACCCCGTACACCGAGCGGATGCAGTCCGGGGTCAGGATGTCGCAAGCCTTCCCGTATCCTTCCATCTTCCCGCGGTTGAGTACAACGACCGTATCTGCGTACCTGTACGCAAGATTCAGATCGTGGACCGCAACGATCATCGATGAATTCTGCTCCCGGGTGATCCGGCGCATCGTCTCCATCACTTCGATCTGGTACCGGATATCAAGGGCGCTTGTCGGCTCGTCGAATAAAAAGATCCGGGGCTCCTGAGCAAGTGCCCGGGCAATGAACACCTTCTGCCGCTCGCCTCCGGAAAGCTCGTCCATGAATTTTCCGGCATGCTCTCCCATGTCAAGAGCATCAAGCGACCGCTGGACCCGGGAAAGTTCCTCCTCCGAGACCGACCACTTGATGTACCGGCGCCGGCCCATCAGCACCGTTTCGAAAACGGTCGAATAAAGTGTGTACGAAAATCCCTGGGGGACGTATCCGATCTCCTTTGCCAGATCAATGGGATCGATCGCACGGATATCTGTCCCGTCCAGCGAAACCGTGCCTGAAGTCTGGGCGTGGATTGTGGCGATCGTTTTAATAAGCGTTGATTTGCCGGAACCATTCGGGCCCACGAGCGCAATGATCTCTCCATTCCCCAGAGAGAATGAAATATTGTCCAGCACCTTCCTGGAACCGTACTCCTTTGAAATCCGATCGATGACCAGTTCCATGCATGACACCCCCTAGTACAGCCCCCGTCCCCGGGCCCGCATGATCAAAAAGAGGAAGAAGATTCCTCCGATGACATACATGATCACGCCGACCGGGATCTCGACCGGGCTCATGATCGTCCGTGCTACTGTGTCGGATATCAGGAGGATCGCCGCACCCATCAGCCCTGCACACGGGATAAGATACCGGTGGTCGTTTCCGATAAGCATCCGGCAGATGTGCGGACCCATCAGGCCGATAAACCCGATGATGCCCGTAAAGGCAAGGCAGCATGACGCGGCAAAGGTCGAGATCATGAGACCCGAGAGCCGGAGCCTGTTCACGTTAATGCCGAGGTTTTTTGCCACATCGTCCCCGGCCGACATTGCATTTAAGTCCCAGGCCATGCGCTCAAGAAGGAAAAACGGGATGAGGGTGAGCGGGATAAGGAGAAGGACCGAGCTCCAGCTCGCCCCCCACATCCCCCCCATCAGCCAGACCACAAGATCCCTGAGTTTCTCGTTGTTGGTGATGTACTGGAGGAAGGTCAGGCCCGCCGAAAAAATGTACCCGATAACCACACCGGAAAGGATGAGTGTTGCCTGGTTGACTCCCCGCGACCGGGAGATCCCGTACACAAGGAGCATGGAGAGCCAGCCAAAGACAAATGCCATAACCACGATAAACTCGTTGCTTCCGATGGCGACGAGCCCGCCAAGGATTGCCGGGCCGATGACAATTGCGACTGCTGCACCAAACGATGCCGCCGATGAGAGCCCGAGCGTAAACGGGCTCACGAGCGGATTTCGCAACAGTCCCTGCATCACCGCCCCGGCAACCGCAAGGCTGATCCCGGTAAGGATTGCCAAAAAGATCCGGGGCAGCCGGAACCCGACAACGATCAGTTCTGCCTGAGGATTCGAAGGGGAGGGGATGGTAAAGGGAATTGAATCATACCAGCTCCCGACTGCCGGGAGATAGGTATGCAGGAAGTTCTGGATCGAGACTGCGCAGGAATGTGCTACAGCAAGAACGGTGTCCTGCGGGGTAAGAGAGACCGTTCCGATCCCTGCAGAGAAAATGGCTGCAACGATGACAAGAAGGGAAAGGCCCACAATCAGTGCAAGGCGCCGTGTACTGCCGGCATGGTAGAGCGAACGGACCGATGCTGCGGCCGGACCCTGGCCCTGCGTGTCCCCGGTCATGCGTTGCCCTCGCGGTCGGTTGTTCCTGCTGCCGGGATCATGCCTGTATTCCTTTTACGAGATCCGCGATCTGGTCTGCCTGCAGATCTTCGAGTTTGAGATATTTTGCCCCCATTTCTTCCGCGAGAGTGCGGGCGAGCCCGAATGCGATATAGCCGCTTTCGGAATCAATAACAAACGAGGAGATCCCGGCATCCTGAATGCGTGCGGCAGCTTCCTTTGCATCGTCAAGCGGCGAACCCGAACCGGTGCCCACATTTGCCTTCCCGTCCGATATGAGAATGAGTCGGGGGATCGTGTGCCTGTTAATCATCTTCTCGCGCTCAAGAACCTCGATCGCTTTTACCAGGCCCTGGGCAAGCGGGGTTTTTCCCCCGACCGGGAGCTGCTGCATGTACTTACGGGCAAGCTCCACGCTCGATGTCGGCGGCAGGAGCACCTCGGCAGTGTTCCCGCGAAATACCACGAGCCCGACCCGGTCGCGTTTCTGGTAGGCATCGATTAAGAGCGAAAGGATAGCACCTTTTACCGCAGTCATCCTCTGCTGGGCGCCCATGCTCCCGCTTGCATCGACCACAAAGAGAACGGTGTTGCCCATCTTTCTCTCGCGGACTTTTTCCCGCAGGTCCGAGGTCTCGATTTTTACTGCAAGAGATCCCCTCCGGCCTTTCTGGTGAGGTGCGGCCGCCCGGATCGTTGCATCGAGTGCAATGTCCGGCCCGATGGTTTTTGGGATCCTGCTGCGGACATACTTGCCGTCCCGCGATTCGGTAACGCTCCGCCGCCCGTTTCCCTCCCGTTTGAACGAGTCGATGCGCCGCGGGGCTGCGAGAGGCTTCTGGTTGACCTTGAACGGCTGCCCTTCTGCAAACTGGGTTGTCGTGGAGCCGTCCGGCATTGTGTTCTCTTTAGGTTTCTGGTTCTCCGGGTTCTGCTGCTGTTGTTCGGGCTGGTTTTTCTCCTTCTGGGATTTCTGGATGGACTGCTCCACCTTGTCCTTATCCGTCTGTTGCTGCTGCTCCGAGAGGGGCTGGCGGCGCGAGCGGTGGGAGAGGACCAGTTCTGCGGCCTCCCGTACATCGTCTTCCGTAACAGCGGTCCTGCCATTGTACGCTGCAATTGTCAGTGCGGTTCTGAGCATCACGATATCCGCACGATGGCCATCAACCGCCATATCGATGCAGATCTGCGCAATCATCGTGAGCATATCTTCAGAGGCAGAAACATTCGGAAGCAGATCCTTTGCGGTTATAATGCGTTCCCGAAGTTGTTGATCTTCGGGCTGCCATGACCGGATAAAAGCATCCGGTGCATGTTCGTACTCGCGCCTCCTTTTTATGATCTCCACCCGGGTGTCTGCCTCCTTGTCCCCTTCGATATTCACGCAGAGGCCGAAACGGTCCAGGAGCTGTGGCCGGAGCTCTCCTTCCTCGGGATTCATGGAACCGATCAGGATGAATGCAGCCGGGTGGGTGTAGGAGATGCCTTCGCGCTCGACAATGTTTACGCCCATGGCAGCGGCGTCTAAAAGGACATCCACGATATGATCGTTTAAGAGGTTGACCTCATCGACATACAGGATGTTGCGGTGGGCTCGTGCAAGGACACCGGGTTCAAATTTCCGCTCGCCGCATTTGAGGGCCTGCTCGATATCGAGACTGCCTACTACCTTATCCTCGGTTGCGCTGACCGGCAGCTCGACAACCTGCATACGGGTACTTCTTACCGGGAGCGGGACGGGACGGACCAGACATTCCGGACAGAGTCCTTTCCGGTCCGCGGGATCGCAGCCGAAGATACATCCGTCTACAACCTGTTTCTCGGGGAGGAGCCGGGCAAGTGCCCGGGCTGCCGTTGACTTTGCCGTTCCTTTCTCTCCCCTGATGAGAACCCCGCCGATCTTCGGGTTCACCGCATTGAGGAGCAGGGCCTTTTTCATCAGGTCCTGGCCGACAATGGCTGAAAACGGGTAGACCTCCGCAAAGTGATCCATGCCAGGTACTCCCGCTTTTAATGCTGGTGGTTGTGCGTGTGCGTATGGGTATGCTCGTGGGCCATTGCCGGTGCAGATTGTCCCTGGGATTTCTGGATCGACTGCGCAACCTTTTGCCGGTCCATCTGCTGTTCGGAGAAGGGCTTTCTCCGCATGCGGTGGGAGAGCACCAGGCCTGCGGCATCCTTCACATCGTCAACGCCCACAGAAGTACGGCCGTTGTATGCCGCGATGGTGGCCGCGGTCTTCATCATCGTAATATCCGCCCGGTGGCCGTCCACTGCCATGTCGATGCAGATCTGGGCGATCATGAGAAGCATCTCATCGGAGACGATAACCCCGGGGAGCAGTGCCCGGGCCCGGACAATCCGATCGCGCAGTTCCTGTTCCTGGGGTTCGAACGAACGGATGAATTCTTCGGGAGCGTCCTCATACTTCTGCCTCCTGCGGATCACTTCCACGCGGGTCTGCGGGTCATGGATCCCAACGATTTCCACACAGAGGCCAAAACGGTCCAGGAGCTGCGGCCGGAGTTCGCCTTCCTCAGGGTTCATTGTCCCGATCAGGATGAATGCAGCAGGATGTTCGTAGGAGACACCCTCACGCTCGATGAAGTTCATGCCCATGGCCGCTGCATCCAGAAGGACATCGACAATATGATCGTTTAAGAGGTTGACTTCATCCACGTACAGGATATTCCGGTGCGCCTGTGCGAGAATACCCGGCTCGAACTTCTTCTCCCCCTGTTTTAGCGCGTGTTCGATGTCGAGGCTTCCCACCACCTTGTCTTCCGTTGCGCTGATCGGGAGTTCGACTACCCGCATGGGCGCTTTTTTTGTCGTGAGTTCCCCGGCATGTTTCTGGCAGTCAAGGCAGAACCCATTCTTGTCGGCGGGATCGCAACCGAAGATACAGCCGTCAACAACCAGCCGGTCCGGGAGCAGGTGCGCAAGTGCCCGGGCAGCGGTGGATTTTGCGGTCCCCTTCTCTCCCTTGATGAGGACTCCCCCTATCTTCGGGTTGATTGCGTTTAACAGTAATGCCTTTTTCATCTGTTCCTGGCCGACAATTGCCGAGAACGGGTAGATCTCTTCGAAGTGTTGCATGATATCCCCAAGTAAAAATATTTAAAATGTAATGATCTTTTCACCAAAATTTCATTTCATAGTGTATTAAATATTTCATTTTGTAATTATTTTACTAATTGTTGTTAAATTTTTATTGTTTCATGTTACCAATGTGATCCGCAATTGCCCGTAAAAAGATTCTGCATCGTGCAGGTGGATGCTGATGTCATGACAAAAGATGATATTGCCTCGTGGGGAGATTCCATGGAAGGGATCCTTGCAAACGTCCGTGCACGGCACCGGCGGGGGCCCGGCCCGGAGTAACCCGAGGGATACACATGATCGCAATCGAGACACACGACCTTACCAAGTATTACGACAGCCTCTGTGCGGTTGACCACCTGACGCTCTCCGTGGACAACGAGATTTTCGCGCTTCTGGGCCCGAACGGCTCCGGGAAAACAACGACCGTCATGATGCTCACGACCCTGCTCCGGCCGACACAAGGGAGTGCCGCGATCTGCGGACACGATGTTGTGCGTGAAGGCGAGGCCGTAAGGAAACGGCTGAGTTATGTGCCGCAGGACATGGCCGTTGACATCAAGCTGACAGGCCGGGAGAATGTCCTCCTCTTTGCCCGGCTCTACGGGGTCGCAGACCCGAAGGATAAGACCGACGAGGTGCTCGCGATCATGGACCTCTCGGACCGGGCCGACGATCTGATCCGGACGTACTCGGGAGGGATGCGGCGCCGGCTCGAACTTGCGCAGGCGCTCGTCCATGAGCCGGAGGTGCTCTTTCTGGACGAGCCCACGATCGGGCTCGATGTCGCGGCACGGAAAAAGATCTGGGAGCATATCAGGATGCTGCGGAAGAACGGTATGACCATCTTTGTGACCACGCATTACATGGACGAGGCCGACCGGTTCTGCGACCGGGTCGGGATCATCAGCCACGGGAAGATTGCCGCACTCGGAACCCCTGCGGCCCTCAAGGCAGAGCTCGAAAAGGACGTGATCACGGTACAGGTTACCGGGACGCTCGCCGGCCCGGTCACGATCGACGGGGTCCGGTGCGTGGGCCAGCAGGGCAGCGAGATCACGTTTACCGCGGAGAACGGCCGGGAGGCAATGCCCCTGATTGCCCGGGCGCTCGAAGGAGCTGGCGTCACGGTGACCTCGCTCTCCATGCGGGAACCGACACTCGACGATGTCTTCCTCCATGCGGTGGGGACAACCGAAGATTCCGGGGCGTTTGATTTCCAGCAGTTCAGGACAATGTTACGGAGGCGGAAATGAACGGCATACAGGAATACATTTCGCGGGACATGATCAAGTGGCTGCGGAGCCCGGTCTCGGTCGTGTCCATGCTCGTCATGCCGGCGGCGTGGCTGATCTTTGTCGGCCTTGCCCTGCCGGTCACGTTTACGGGAAACTACCTGGACTTCATTGTCCCGGGAATTCTCGTGATGACCATGCTCTCGTCCTCGCTCAACGGCGGGACGCTGTTGATGTTTGACAAGATCCTCGGATTTTTGAACAAGTTCCTTGCCCTGCCCACGCCCCGGGAGAGCATCCTTTTCGGGAAGATCCTTTTCATCACGATCCGGGGGGCCATCCAGGCCACAATTATTCTCGTGATCGCGGTCCTCATCGGCGCGACTATCCTCCCGCCGGCCCAGTACGGGATGATCTACCTGATCCTCCTCCTCTTCGGGTTTTTAATGTCGGCATTTGCCACCACGATTGCGCTCTACCTCGGCGACCACGACTCGTACTCGGCCTTTAACACGATGATCTCCATGCCGATCTTCTTCACATCGAGTGCACTCATGCCCTACGATGTGATGCCGGGCTGGCTGCGGACGATTGCACACGTTAATCCCCTGAGTTATGCAATCGATGCGGTCCGGGCCACGGAGACCGGCGCGGTCCCGGTCCTCCAGATCGGGATCCTTGCGGTGCTTGCCGGGATCGTGATCGCGATCTGCATGCAGATGTTCCGGCGGGTGTCGGTGTGAAAAAAGGTGACTTCATGGACAAGCGGATCATCATTGCAGGAATTATTCTTCTCTGCTGTGTTGCAGCAGGGGCAGTTGTACTGACGAGCGGATCAGGGCCGCAGGAAAAAGCCGTGGCGGCAGCTGTTGTTCCCGCACTGCCCGCAGCCGCAAACACAACCTCACCCCAGGCCGGCTGTACGCAGGTCACGATCACCCAGACGGACGGGACGCCCGTGACGCTTCCCTGCCGGCCGGAGCGGCTGATTGTGGCAAATGCCAATGCCGCGGAGATGGTGATTGCACTCGGCGCCGGGGACAAGATCGTGGGCGTGACCGACTCGACGCTCTCGGTCCCGTACATCATGGACAAGATCCCGAAAGCCACGAGCATCGGCAACTGGCAGACCCCGAACGTGGAACAGATCCTCGCGCTCCACCCGGATGTGGTGATCGCATATTCGAGTTACCAGCCAAAGAACCTCGACCAGCTTCTGGCTGCAAACATCACGGTCGTCTCGCTGGACTGCTACAAGCTCGATACGCTCCCGGCAGACGCCCGGGCAATCGGAAAGCTTACCGGCCGGGAAAATGCTGCTGAAGTCTATGCACGTATGGTCGAGGATTCGGTAGCAGAGGTGAATGCCCGGGTAAAGACCATACCGAAACAGGATTTTCCGGGAGTGTACTTTGAATCCTATACGGATTACACGGCAGCGGCAAACGGCTCCGGGTCCGATGAGATGCTGGTCTCGGCCGGCGGCCGCAACATTGCCGGGGATGCAATGACATCGACCATGAAAGTGAGCCCCGAGTGGGTGGTCTCAGCGCAGCCGCAGTACGTGTTCAAGGTCGTCTCGTCATCGGATACCCGGGCGCTCTCCGAGGTCGTGGCTTCCTTAAAAAGCCGGCCCGGCTGGAACACGATCCCCGCGGTCCGGAACAACCGGGTGTACGCGTTTGCAAACGATATCGAGTTCGGGCCGCGGGCCTACATCGGCCTCGTGTACACGGCCCAGCTCCTCCACCCGGACGAGTTCCGGGATATGCACCCGAAAGCGATGAAGGACGAGTACGCGGCGAAGTACGTGAGCGGGACAAATACATCCGTCACAGTGTACCCGTGATGGTAATGAGAGGGGATCCTGCAAAGACCGGGGTGGTAAGGGATTACCGGGACCATTTGTGCTCTCACGTGTGGGGGGTAAACGACAATATTTGTCTTTTTGTTAAACCGGGGTTAAGTCATATAAAAAAAGTGATTCTCTCCCTTCCCGTGCCCCAGATTATCTGCAACTATCCTCATGGGACCGGCAGAATCCTCTCCTCCTGCTCCCCCCGCGCCACAACGATAATCGTATACCGGTGATTGAACCGGCGCTCGACCCGGATAGAAAAGACGGTCTCGCGCTTCTTCTTGATCTGCTCGGCAATAACCCGGGGGATCAGGTACAACGGGATCCCCTCGACCGTCTCGGCCGCCCCGCCCGTGCACGCACACTCACCGGGCATACGCGGCCACCTCGCGGATCCTGTCGGTTGTGACCTCGAAACAATGGATAGCGCCGTTTGGCGAAACAACCCAGACTTCGCAGCGGATGAATGCATCGCCCGGGTCCATGCGCAAAAGGGATCGGAACTGGCAGATCTCGTACCTGCAGATCGATTCGGCATACTGCACGCTCACCGCCCCGTATGCCATCCGCAGCTTCACGCAGAGCGCCTCGTAATCCCCCCGCACCCCGATAAGGTGTAGCGGGATCAGGTGTGAAAGGTAACTGCGTCCGGCCGGCTCAACCGGCTCGTATCCCCGGGCTGCAAGCAGGAGCCGGGCCCGCCGCCTGCATGCGGCAAACGCGCTTATTTTGTGCATGGCTCACCTCCGTCCCCTGCAGGGGGATCGCCGGGGTGTCCTGCCGGCACGATCTCGCAAATACCATTCCCGGTGATTGCGAACTGCTGGAAAGTGTCCGGCGGGACCGAGACCCAGCACTCGTACCGGGCCCCCTCCAGTTCAGCAGGGAGGCTGGCCTGTATTTTTCGGAGCTGCACAATCTCGGCGCGGCAAAAAGACGCAGCATCGCCGGCAGTCAGAGGGCGGAGGGCGATTTTGATCTTCACGATCAGCGTTTCGTCACCCCCGCCCTCCCGGAGCCGGTGGGCGATCAGGTGATAGGGAATGTACCTGGAATTCTGGAACGCGTCGCTCACGCTCACGGACAGGTAGCCCCGCCCGCGCAGCAGGCTTTGGGCCTCGCGCTCCAGTACCGCCATGCGCCGCCCGGCACTCATGCGCTTCCCCCGGTGGCAGGAAGGGAGGGAAGCCGGCGGGCGGCAACCTTCGGGATTTCGCAGACGGAATCCGTAAAGACCGCAAACGGCCTGAACCCGTGGCTGATGGTATATGTCCAGATCTCGCAGCACAGGCCGGCCTGTCCGGAATGCCCGGCAAGATATTTCCGGAACAGGACCACGTCCTGCATACAGTGGTACTCGATGGTCGCAGGGCAGATCGGCAGGCGCGAGATCTTGCGCACCCTGATGAACCGGGTCTCGCCCGCTTTTGTCGCAACGAGATGGCCCGGCGGAGCCCGGCGGTCAAACCCGCTGGGGACAATCCGGACCGAATACCCGTGCATCTGGAGGATCTCGCGTGCGCCCTCTTCTATGACCGTTCCGCGCCGGCTGGTCATAGCGGGGCACCCCCGGCAGCCGAAAGTCCCACCGTCTCCCCGGAGCAGACATCGATAAGCCGGTCCGGCATGATCGCAAGCGGGTAGAACCTGCCAAAGGGGAGCACCGCCCAGCACTCGTACCGGTGGACCGGACTCTGGCAGTTTTTCAGCTGCATGCGGAGATCGTGGATCGCGCAGTTGCAGTACCGGGCAACCTCCGTTCCCTCCGTGAGCGTGTTGGGGCAGGGCACCAGCCTGACATGGAGGATCTCGACCCCGCCCCGGGTGCAGACCAGGGTCTCCGGCGCGTCCCGGTTCCGGAGGGGCGCCGACCGCACGATAGTATAGCCCCTGCGCACGAGAATTTTCTGGGCCTTCCTTGAGATCGCGTGCAGCACGCTGGATGTCATGCGGGGTCACCCCGGCCGGGAGATTCGGTCCGATCAGAAGGGACCGTAAAGACCAGCGACGCGATATCCTCGCCGAATGCTACCGCAAGGAACCGGTCGCGGGGAACCATGAACCGTTCGCTGCCAAGTTCGATCGTAACAGCACGGCCGGAGGGGGTGAGCCGGACCATGCCCCGGGGCTTTTCCCCGGGCTCTCCCGGCCCGGCACGTGCACGGACCGGTGCCGCTCCTCCGCCAAAGAAGAGCACGCCCATGTCGTCCGGGTTCACCGCAAGGATCTGCTTACCGATGAGGAGATGAACGCATCCGTCGCCCCCGGCCCGGATCTCTCCTGCGGAAAGAGGGGTCATACGGTCCCTCCCCATCCCGGTACGACCGCGATCCTGCGGCTTGTGTTCGTCTGTTCTTCCTGGGTAATGCCCGTCAGATTATCGTTCCGGGCTGTGCCTGCTCCCCGGGTAACCCTCGGGGTTGCGCTGGCAGGTAGGTACTGCATAATTTTCACCGTGATTTCTTTTCATTCGCCCCTCAATTCATTCGGGAACACAATGCCGGCCCTGTTCCCGTTAAAAAATCAGTACGCCGGTCCGGTGATTCCTGGCAGGACGCAGGAATGGATACGGCAGGTCCCCTGCCGGTGAATGCTGCTGTTTTTGCCCGGGCACCGGATTACGGCGTCGGTCTATCACCAAGGAACGTAAATAAAGAAAAGACCGGGGCGTGCCGTGAGGTTTTTTTCTGCGGCCATGCCTGCACCGCGTTCCCGGTTATCCTGATCGCGGCAACGAATCCGCCCATTACATCGTACACCGGAATGACTGAAGTACCCCGGTAATAAATGGCGGAACCTATACCGGCTTTTATGGTCCGGACCGCCTGGGAGATCTTCAGTTTCAGGTTCACGATGAATTTGCGGATCATTGCAATAATAACTTCAATAGTATACAACTATTTAAAATACATGTAACCTGCGGGTTATACGCATCAGTTTTGCAGAAAACCGGCCAAATAAACCGGGTTTTTAGGGAATTTTGTGGAAAAAATAATGATGCGCGGCAAAAAATCCCAAAACCGGGCGATACTCTGAAAAATATTGTGGTTGTGCAGGTTACCGTGCCGCAAAAAATCCGGGACGGTAATGCCGGCTCCACCGGCCCGTGAATTTTTTTTTGGGGAGCACCGATGGCATTTTTGCCGGGCCGTTGTTTTTCCCGGATCGTGCCGGAAAAACGAGCCTCATATTCGCATTCCGGCAGCCGTTTTTGGGGTGGGATAGGCTAAAATACGTGGCAAAAACCGGGGCTGTGCAAAGGCCCTTGGTGGTCGTTTGAAGCGGGGTAAATCTGCCGTATTCTGGCAAACAGGGCACGATTCTGGTGTATTCTCCACAGGAACAAAAAAGAACCCGTTATCGGGGTTTTCCTGTACGGGCAAAAACGCATCCGGGAGAATCGGAGCCCGTACAGGGCTTCTTTTTGCACATCGGAATGACAATGGCAGGGAAGGTCTGCCGGAGCGGAGTACACCCCGCTCACCGATCCGATCTCCTGTCCTGGATCGTTCTCACGTCTTTCCTGACCCGGCCTTCCGCATCCGGATCGGACACCCGGGAAGATCCTGTGCTCCCCGTTCAGAAACCCAGACAAGGAGTGGGATCAGGTGCTCCCGGAGTTCCTGCCCGTCCGTTGTCAGCAGGTACCGGGTCGTGGGCGGCGAGGTCGGCTGGATCTTTTTTTCCACAAGGCCGATGCGTTCGAGATTTTTCAGCGTGTCCGACAGGGTTTTCGGGCTGATGTGGCCGAGCTCGTTTTTTAATTCATTGAATCCTTTCGATCCTTCGTTCCCGAGAATGGCGATAATAAGGAGCGCCCACTTCTTGGCAACAACATCAAGCAGCCCGAAAAGCGGGCATAAACAGATCTCATGGTCCGGTGCGGGCGGTTTCTTCACGGATACTACCTCTTCCTGCGGATACTTTTCTGGTTATTACCTATAAAAAAAATACTACCTATTCACAAAATACCGGATACTTTTCAGGCAGGATCCTTTATGGACACGCACGATCACTCTCACGATCAGGCACATGACCACGCACACCAGAAACCCCTCAAACTCGCGATCGTATTTACCTCCCTTATCTTCGTGGCCGAGGTGATCGGCGGCATTCTCTCCGGCTCGCTCTCGCTTCTCGGCGATGCGGCGCACATGCTCCAGGATGCCGTTGCACTCTTCCTCTCGCTTGGCGCCATGATCGTTGCGGAACGGCTCCCGACCCCCACAAAGACCTTCGGTTACCACCGGGTCGAGATCGCGGCCGCGGTCATAAACGGCCTGCTCCTCATTGGTGTAAGCGGCATCATCATCTGGGAAGCGATCGACCGGTTCTCGCACCCGCAGGCGATCAACAGCAGCGTCATGCTCGCGGTAGCCCTCATCGGGCTTCTTGCAAACCTTGCCTCCGCGTACTTCCTGCACGGCAGCCATGACCTCAATGTAAAGAGCGCGTTCCTGCACGTGCTCGGCGACACGCTCTCATCGGTGGCCGTGATTGCTGCCGGCATCTGGATCGCACTCACCGGCCAGACTGTTGTCGACCCGCTCCTTGGGATCATCATCGCGGTCGTGATCCTTGTCTCGTCATTCTCGATCCTGCGCGACGCGTTCCGGATCCTTCTCCAGTTCTCACCAAAGGATGTGGCCGTTGCCGATGTGATCGCGGCCATGGAGTCTGTGCCCGGCGTTTCCGGCGTCCACAACGTCCACCTCTGGACGCTCTGCTCGAACATCAACGTACTCGATGCCCATGTGTACTGCTGCGAGAGTGACCCGGAAGTACAGGAAACGATCAAGGCAGAGATCCGGCACCGGCTCGAAGCGTTCCGGATCGGGCACTCAACGCTCGAGTTCGAATGCCGGGAGTGCAGCGATGCCCGGGTCTTCCGGGAGCTCAGGGACTAAACCCGTATCCTGACGGTTACAGAGTTATTGCTACAAAAGTAAAATATTATTGATAAAAAGTGCTACAAAAATGAAAATATTTATCACACTGGTGAACCAATGGGATCTCCGGGGATGACCCGGTCCTCATGCGGGATTCTCCTCACACTTCGACAAAATCGCATTGGGTAATTGCACGTCCGTTTGAGATGCCCGGCCGGAAATTGTTGGGGAACAAAACCCGGCAGGGCACAAAGGAGGGAAAAATGGTATGAAACAGACATTGTATGATGGCAGCCGCAAAACGACCGTGAACACACGGTACGACACGTGCCTGTACCGGGCACCGCGTTTTGCCGACCCGGCCCGGGGGTCAAAAGAGGTTGGAAAAGATCTGTACATGCACACGCAGACCGGGGAAGATAAAACAAGTATCTGGTATCTCCATCTCTGGTCGAACAACCGCTCGATCCGGGACAAGATCCTGCCGGTCTCGCCCCAGGTTGCTGACCGGTTCTTACAGGTCCGCGGCCTTACCTGCGACCTCTTCCCGAAGAACGATGCCGCCGCCCGGCTCTATGCCTGGGGCTACGGGATTGCAGAAGAGTTCTGATACCGGCGCGGATCAATTCCTCTTTTGTTTTTCATACCCCGTCTCTTCGGGAAGTATACCGGAAACCTCCGGCGCAGTGCACTGATTAAAAAAAGAGAAAATTATGCGGTCACGTTCGCTGCTTTGCAGCCTTCGCCGCGGAAGAGCGCCCATTCCTCGCAGGTAGTGCCGTTATTGAACGTGCACATGCCGTACTGTCCGGCCGCGCTGTCCTTGATATCAACCTTGCCGCCGACATTCACGCAGTTGACGGAGGCGGGGTTGGCAATTCCGGTCTGGTTGGATGCGGGTGCTGCCGGGGTCTGGTTTACCGACGGGCCGGCCTGGCAGCCTTCGCCACGGAAGAGTGCCCATTCCTCGCAGGTGGTGCCATTCTTAAAGGTGCACATGCCGTACTGGCCGCCGTCAGCAGCGGTCTTGATCTCGGTGGTTCCGCCGATGTTTCCACAGTTGACGGAAGCCGGGTTTGCCATGCCGGCCTGCCCTGCTGCGGTAGTTGCTGCGGCGGCGGGGGTTGCGGTTGTGGACGGTACGGTGGTTGAGGTCTGCTGGGTACAGCCGGCAACAACAAGGCCGGCACCAAGGCAGATGCACAGAACAAGAATCACAGAAACTTTTGAAACCATAATTATAACCGGATAGGTTTTATCCGGCTACAATTAAAATAAGATCGGAGGGGCCGCGGCCCCGGAACGGAATTTTATGGCTTACCGCTCCACCGCTTTTTTCATTCCGGCCACGTAGGTCCGGAGTTCGTTTTCCATTGCGGCCGGGTCGCGAAGGTTCTTCTCCACCATGCTCACAATGGCGCTACCCACGATCACGCCGTCCGCACCGGAATCCCGGCAGGTTTTTGCATGAGCGGGTGTCGAGATCCCAAAGCCGATGGCAAGCGGGAGGTCCGTATGCGGGCGGACCCGGCGCAGGAGCGCGAGCGCCTCGGGCGCCACCTCGTTTCGCGCCCCGGTGACACCGAGCACTGCAACCAGGTACAGGTACCCGCGTGCGTGTTTCACGATAGTGTCCATGCGTTCCGGTGACGTCGTCTGCGTGACCAGGAAGATCGGATCGATCCCGTACTTTTTTGCAACTGCCACAACCTCTTCGGATTCCTCGACCGGCATATCCGCGACCAGGATCCCGTCAACGCCGGCCTCGTGCGCCTCGCGGTAGAACCGGTCGATCCCCCTGCGGTAGATCGTGTTGTAATACGTGAGGAAGACGATCGGGACTTCCGCATACTCCCGAACCTCCCGGACGATTGCAAAGATCGTGTCGGGCGTGGTGCCGGCCGCGAGCGCCCGGTCGTCAGCCCGCTGGATGGTCGGGCCATCTGCTACCGGGTCCGAGAACGGCACGCCGAATTCAAGGATGTCGGTCCCGCCATCGATGAGCGCCTTTGCGATCCGGACCGAGGTCTCCTTGTCCGGATCGCCGGCAACCGTAAACCCGATGAACGCCGTCTTTCCTTTTGCGGCAAAGACGGACTCGATGCGCCCCATTATGCCGCCTCCAGAGCCGGTGCAATCCCGGCAACATCCTTGTCGCCCCTGCCCGACAGGTTGATGATGACCACATCGCCCCTGTCGAACCGGTCCCGGTTCCTGAGCACGTACGCCACCGCGTGCGAGGACTCAAGCGCCGGGATGATCCCTTCTGTCCGCGAGAGGTACCGGAATGCTGTGAGCACTTCGTGGTCTTTTACCGCTTCGTAGGATACCCGGTGCGAGTCCCTGAGCATTGCGTGCTCGGGGCCCACGCCCGGGTAATCGAGCCCGGCCGCAACGCTGTGCGTGGGAAGCACCTGGCCGTTCTCATCCTGCAGGAGGTACGAGAGCGTGCCGTGAAGTACGCCGGGGTCCCCGGCGCAGAGCGTTGCCGAGTGTTCGCCGGTCTCGATTCCTTTTCCCGCGGCCTCGACACCGATCAGTTCCACGTCATCATTAAGGAACGGGTGGAAGATCCCGATCGCGTTCGAGCCGCCGCCCACGCAGGCGACAACCGCATCCGGCATCTTCCCCTCTTTCTTTTGGATCTGTTCGCGTGCCTCGCGCCCGATCACGGACTGGAAATCTCGAACAATGGTCGGGAACGGGTGCGGGCCGACCACCGAGCCGATCAGGTAGTGCGTGTCGTTCACGTTTGCCACCCAGTCGCGGAGCGCTTCGTTTGTGGCGTCCTTGAGCGTCTTTGTCCCGCAGGTCACCGGGTGGACGGTCGCGCCCATCAGTTCCATGCGGAAGACATTGAGGGCCTGGCGTTTCGTGTCCACCTCGCCCATGAAGACCTCGACCTTAAAGCCGAGCGCCGCTCCGGCAATCGCGGTCGCAACCCCGTGCTGGCCGGCGCCGGTCTCGGCGATCAGCCGTTTCTTTCCCATCCGTTTTGCAAGGAGTGCCTGGCCCAGCGTATTGTTGAGCTTGTGCGAGCCGCCGTGCACAAGATCCTCGCGCTTCAGGTAAACTTTGAGGCCGAGGTCCCGCGACATATTCTCGCAGAACGTGAGCGGTGTCGGCCGCCCTGCGTATTCCGACTGGTACGCCGCAAGTTCCTGCGCGAATTTTTTATCGTGCGCTGCTTCGTTGTATGCCCCTTCGAGCTCGATCAATGCGTTCATCAGGGTTTCCGGCACGAACTGTCCGCCGTACTTCCCGAACCTTCCTTTACGTTCCATGCTCTGCCTCCTGTGCGGCACGAATAAACGCCGCGATTTTTGTATGGTCTTTTATTCCCGGGGCGGTCTCGACGCCGCTTGCAACATCGACAGCCCAGGGCCGGATCTCCCGGATTGCGGCCCCGACATTTTCCGGGTTGAGCCCGCCGGCAAGGATCACCGGCACCTTTGCGGTTTTCACAACACTTTTCACAAAGTCCCGGTCGAATTCTTTTCCCGCGCCCATGCTCTCGTCCACGATCACCGCGTCGCAGTCCGTTGGTATGGCATCCCCGCGCCCGATCACCCGGAGCACCCGGGCACCCGGATGTTTTTCAAAAACAAACGGGTGCGAGATCTGGATCGCGTCCGGCCCGAGCGCGAGGATCTTTTCGAGATCGTTTTCCGATTCCGTGTGCGTGACAACCACCCGGGTCACAAACGGCCCGAGCGCTGAGAAGATCTCGCGGGCTTTCGCATCCGAGACCGAGCGGCGCGAGGTTGGCGAGTACATGACCACACCAACTGCATCCGCCCCGGCCTGTTCCGCGAAGAGCGCATCTTCGACACGTGTAATCCCGCAGACTTTCACGCGCACAAAAACTCCCCCAGTTTTTTGTCCGGCCGCTTGTCGGCCATGATGGACGATCCGATCAGGAATGCATCGCAGTACGGCCGGAGTTCCCGGACATCGTCCGCCGACCGCATCCCGCTCTCCGAAACAACAAGCCGGCCCTGTGCCCGCACGAGCTCCGAGAGCTTCCGGGTTATGGACCGGTCTATGGTCATGGTCGCAAGGTCACGGTTGTTGATCCCGATCAGCTGCGCCTTTGTTTTCAGCGCATATGCGATCTCGTCCGCGTTGTGCACTTCCACGAGCGGCTCAAGGCCGGCTGCGTATACGGCGTCCACGAACTCCGGGAGCCGGTTTTTCAGGACCGCCGCGATGAGGAGCACGGCATCGGCCCCGAGCGCCCGGGTCTCTGATACCTGCCGCAGGTCCACGACAAAATCCTTCCGGAGCACCGGGACCCGGACCGCTCCTTTCACTTTTGCAATATCCCCGCACGAGCCGCCAAAGAAGTACGGCTCGGTAAGAACGGAGATCCCGGTACACCCGCCATCCGCAAGAACGCCTGCCATCATTCCCATGTCCACGTTCCGGCGGATAATTCCGCCGGATGGCGATGCGCACTTGATCTCGGCGATCACCGGGTTCTTCTGCTCTGCCGAACGGATCGCAGCCTCAAGGCTTGCGTGCCGGAACCCGTCCGGCTCCGGGAAGGTCGCGGGGAGTTTCTCCACCCGCTTCTTTGTCCGGCTGACAATCTCATCGAGGATCATGCTGCGCCCGCCTCCCGGGTTGCCGCCACAAGCGCATCGAGTTTGCCCGCGGCCCTGCCTGAATCAATGGAGTCGGCCGCGAGCCGGATCCCCTCTGCAAGTGTTTTGGCCCGGCCGCCCACGTAGATCGCAGCGCCGGCATTCATGAGCACGATGTCGCGTGCGACTCCTTTTTTCCCGGCAAGAATGTTGCGGACAATGCGTGCGTTCTCTTCCGGATCGCCGCCCAGAAGATCGGCCGGTGCGGCCCGGGCAAACCCGAACTGTTCCGGTGTGACGGTGTAGTTTGTGATCCGGTCACCGTTGAGTTCAGTTACGCATGTTTCGCCCGTGACCGTGATCTCGTCAAGCCCCGCGCCATAGACCACGAGTGCCCGGGAGACCCCGAGCAGGCGCAGGACTTCTGCCACCGGGCCGGTAAGGTTTTTGTCATAGACCCCGAGCACCTGCGCCCCGGCACCGGCCGGGTTAGCGAGCGGCCCGAGAATGTTAAAGACCGTCCGGCACCCGAGCTCCTGGCGTGCGGCCATCACATACTTTGTTGCCGGGTGATGGTTTGGCGCAAAGAGAAAGACGATACCGATCTCATCGACAATGTCTGCCAGTTTTTCCGCGGGTGCCGTGCTGACCGCAACACCCAGTGCCGAGAGCACATCTGCCGATCCGCACCGGCTGCTTACGCCCCGGTTGCCGTGCTTGACGATCGGGACACCGGCCCCTGCCGCGACAAACGCCGCTGCTGTGCTGATGTTAAATGTCTGCGCCCCGTCGCCTCCGGTCCCGCAGGTGTCGACCAGCGTCCCGGTGACCCGGGGATTCACCCGGACCGCGTGCGCCCGCATCACCCGGGCAAACGCGGCGATCTCTTCCGGTGTCTCGCCTTTCATCCGGAGCCCGGCAAGGAACCCGCCGATCTGGGCCTGGGTTGCCTGCCCGGTCATGATCTCATCCATCACCGCTTCCGCTTCAGCGGGAGAGAGGTCGCGTCCCGCGATCACGGTGGCAATCGCCTCTTTCATGGTCATGCCCCCACCGTCCGCGGGGCAAAGAGGAAATTTTTCATGAGCGCATCGCCATCGTGCGAAAGAATACTCTCCGGGTGGAACTGGACGCCTTCGATCGGGTACTGTGTATGCCGGACGCCCATGACAAAACCGTCATCAATGCTTTCGGCCGTGACCACGAGTTCCGAAGGAAGCGTGTCCCGTTGTGCGACAAGCGAGTGGTACCGGGTCGCAGTGAAGGGTTGGGGCAGGCCCGAAAAGATCCCGGTGCCGTTGTGCCGGATCCCGGAAGTTTTCCCGTGCATCAGATGACCGGACCTGACCACCGTTCCGCCAAACGCGGTGCAGATGGCCTGGTGGCCGAGGCAGACGCCCAGGGTCGGGATAGTTTTGCTCATTGCGTCAAGGACTTCGAGACAGACCCCGGAGTCCTCCGGTGTCCCCGGCCCGGGCGAGAGAATGATCCGGTCGCAGGAAATTTTCTGGAGTTTCTCAAGCGGCGTGTCGCAGGTAAAGACCACCGGTTTTCCCCCGAGTTTTCCCACCTGCTGGTACAGGTTGAACGTGAAGCTGTCGTAGCAGTCCACGATAAGGACGGTCGGGGAACTCATTGCGCCACCCCCGCCCGCTCGATTGCCCGCATCATTGCCGCGGCCTTTGTCTCGGTCTCGGTCCACTCGTTTTCGGGTACAGAGTCCGCAACGATCCCGGCGCCGGTCTGGATATATGCCCGGCCGTTTTTCACGTTCATGGTCCGGATCGCAATGGCAAATTCGAGGTTCTTGTCGAAGCCGATGTAGCCGACTGCCCCGGCGTACAGGCCGCGGGCGTCCGGCTCGGTCTCGCGAATGATCTGCATGGCCCGGATCTTCGGGGCGCCCGAGACCGTCCCGGCCGGGAAGCAGGATTTGAGTGCATCGTAGCAGTCCAGGTGGTCCATGAGCGTGCCCTGCACGGTCGAGACCATGTGCTGGACATGGGAGAACTTCTCGATGCCCATGAATTCGGAAACCTCGACCGAACCGAATTTGCAGACCCTGCCGACATCGTTTCTTGCAAGATCGACAAGCATCGTGTGCTCGGCCCGCTCTTTTTTGTCAAGCAGCATCTCCTGCGCGAACCTTTTGTCCTCGCTTTTGTCCCGGCCCCGGGGCCGGGTCCCGGCAATCGGGACGGTAGTGACCCGGCGCTTCTCTACCCGGACCAGCATCTCGGGACTTGCGCCGACCACCTGCTCGTCCCCGAAATCAAGGTAATACATGTACGGGCTCGGGTTGATCTCGCGGAGCGTCTCGTACACCGGGAACGGATCGGACCCGACCGCACATTCCATTCTCCGCGAGAGCACGGCCTGGAAGATATCCCCGGCAACGATGTGCTCTTTTATCGCATCGACCGCGTGCATGAACCGCTCGCGGCCGGTATTGTCCGTGACTGCCGGGACCTTTGCGGGATTTCCGGTATTTGTTTTTCCGGTCCGGCCCGGTTTCTCCGGTCCTGCTTCTTCAATCGCCGCGATCCGGCCGGCAATCTCTGCGATGTGTGCGGCACTGCGCCGGTATTCGGTTGCCGGGTCGGTGTCGTAGGTCAGAAACGGGCTCGCGAAGATGTAGAGCCTGCGCTCAAAGTGGTCAAAGACAATGCAGTCTTTGGCGAGCATGAACCGGGCATCGGGCGTCTCCTGCGGTGTACCGTTCCGGGAGTCCGGGACGTTGGGAAAGAGCGCGTGTACGATATCGTACGAGAAGTACCCGACCATCCCGCCAAAGAACCGGGGCGCCCTGAGGTTGATGTAATGAAAGCGCGAGAGGATGGACCGGACCTTATCGACCGGGTTGTTCCCTTCCGGCTCCTGTGCTATCGCGACAAACGCGTCACTTCCGGTGACCGTAACTTCCCGGCCGACCGTGATCACGCACGCGGGATCGAGGCCCACGTACGAGTACCGCGCAATCTTCTCGCTGCCTTCCATGGATTCCAGCAAAAACCCGGGCCCGGTCCGGGTTTTTTTGAAAACCTCCAGAGGCGGGCAGCGGAGCAGCGGCAGCTCGGCGCAGAGCGGGATCAACAGCGGCTTAGGCTGGTCGCTTACCGCGGTCAGGAATTCATCGTATCCGAGATTCAGTTTTGGTTCCGGCGAAATTGTATCAGTCTCCATCCCAAGGAAATCACCTTCTGGTGTGTAACTGTCAAAGATTCCCGGGCAGGAACTGTGTGAAGTATCCCTGCCCGGGACAGCAGGGGCGGGCACCGTGCCTTCCCAACGCTTAGATCTGGTTTTTATTGTACATATTTATACATTACTGGTACAAAAATGAAAATAGTGTACAAAAATGTACAGTTTTAAAACGGCGCGCAGCAGACCGGATACCAAGAAGGGCCGGATTACCGGTCATTCTCCATGAGGACTTTATACCCTGCAGACAAAATACTAGGAAGTACTCTTGTGTGAATAACCATGTGGCCGAACAAGCAGCACTCCCTCGGGTGGGTTTTTGTTTCAAGGATGATCGGGATCCTCTGTTTCCTGATCGTGGTCGTGCTGGCAAATATCCTGACGTATTATGTCCAGAGCCCGCTCTACCACTCGGGCGTGGCATTCCTTGACCTGAACTTCTGGCTGCTGCTCTTAATCGCGATCATCATCTTTGTCGCGGATATCTTCGGGGCGTTCCCGTTCCCCTTAAATCTCCCGGCGCCGGTCATCAGGGCAATCGCGAGCGTTTTTATCATCGCGTTCGTGCTCCGGATCTTCGAATGGGTCGACACAACCACCGGCAACAACATCTACCATTACTTCTGGCTGCTCTCGTTTGTGATCGTGCCGATCGTGTTTATCATCGTGCTCCTTGCCGGTTATTACGAGATCGTCTGCGATCTCTGGGCAAAGGCCAAGCTCCGCGAGAAGTCCGAGGTTGTCGTGCTTGGCGACGAGCCCGCTGTACAGGAACCGCCCACGCCCAAGAGCTGGGAGGACGTCGGCGCAGAATTCCGGATGATGATGTACGAGCTCATCCACCGGTTCCGCGAAGAGCTCCGGCGCCGCTGATCACCAGTCGGGATTCTCTTCCCGGAATTTTCTCTCTTTTTCGCTAAGCTCTTCTGCGGAAAGGCGCGCCGGCATGCAGATGCAGCGGTGTTCGGAAAAGACGCCGCCTTTGAATGTACCCTGCGGCTCGCCATCGCGGCAGGCCCCGAACGTGTCTGTGTCGCAATCGTGGAAGACCTGGGGGAGCCCGGCTTTTTTTGCCGCATCGAGCGCTTCGTGCCATGTGGATGCCATAGGCATTCGTTATGGCGGTACGGTAATAATGCCCGCGGATGGGGATGCTGAAACGATCATTAAAAAAAGAAATTTTTAAAGTTTATCTACTCAGAAGCGGGGCTTCCGGTGTTTGGGCAGGCAGTCCCTGCAGTAAACCGGCCTGCCCTCGGTCGGCTTGAACGGGACTTCGCACTCTTTGCCACAGTCAGAACAGACTGTCTTTGTCATTTCTCTGGGACCGAAATTTCTCGGGCCGCCAAATCCTTTTCTTTCCATTGGTATTACTCATGCAGTTTAGATCTGCACACATTTATCGCACCGTTGAGTATAAATACATCTGCATCATCCCTGTGGTTCTGCCGCCCTTTTTTCCGGGGAGGTTACGGGATGATCTCGCAGCCGTTGAACTTCTCGTGGGCAAAGTCTTCGATACGGATCCTGCCGCCCCGGATAAGTTCCTGGACCCGGGGCAGCGCGGCACGCAAAGCATCGTGCAGGTTCTCGACCGTGCCGCACACGATCCTGCGCCCCTCCGGCTTCCACGGTTTTACAATACTCGAGTACAGGCACCGGCCGCCGCAGAATGTTCTGATGGCGCAGGTCTCGCACTCGCCGCCCACCGGGATCTTTTGTAGATTCGTGGGATCCGCGTCCCGGATATGGCCCACATAGTACTGTTTCATGCCGATCATGATCGGGCAGGGGGCGATGTGGCCATCGGTCATGATCGCGTAATTGGTATGCCCGCCTCCGCACCGGAGCAGGCTCTGGCGCCCGAAGAGGAGGTCTTCCATGGGATCGATGAACGGGTACCAGAAGAGGACCCGGCCGGATTTTTCCATCTCATCCACCCACGCGGTGACCAGCGCCCGGATCCCCGGGTTGTAACTGTTTTTCGCCCATTCTGCAAATGTCCGGTGGCCGAAATCCCCGGTAAAGTTTGCGTCCATCTGCCAGTGGATGGATGAGAATGAATGGTACGGGTTGTCTGCAAGGTAGCGCACCGCATCGAAAATATCGGTGCGCTCGGTAACCGTCATCCGCGCAATGAGTTCGCCCGTGTACCCGTTTGCCCGGATCGTTCTGACATTTTTTATGACGGTATCAAAAACGCCGTCGCCCCGGTTGCCATCGGTCAGCTCTTTTCGCCCGTCCAGCGAGACAAGGATCGTGGTAAACCGGTTGACGATTTCCGGCGGCAGCCTGTCGAGCAGGATCGCGTTTGTCTGCATCATGAACCGGCGCGCCGGTGCTTCCCTCACCATCTTCTCCACGAGATCGCGGCGCATGAGCGGCTCGCCGCCATAGAACGTGATGGTCGGGTCCGGGTCTTTTTCGATGAACCGGTACAGAAGTTGTGGGTCGTAGGAGAGATCCGGTTTGAGGCGCTCGTCGATCTCGACCGGGACATCGCTGTCCGGGTCTTCCTCATCCTCGAATGCCTTTGCCCGGCAGTAACGGCAGCAGAGGTTGCAGTCGTCCGTGAGGATGATGTGGAAGTACATGCCGGAAATTCCTGATTATTATGGGAAGGGCCGGACGATTAAACCTGCAGGCTTCAGGGATTTTTGTCGTAATATATAACAGGCGTCACGACAACGCATCTTCATGGCCGAAGGGAGTTATTTTTCCCCGGGGATCGAGACGATGGACCGGGGGAGCCTCGATGCCCTGATCGATGAACGCGTGCGGTACACGGTATCCTATGCAGCAGAGCACTCCGCGTTTTACCGGCACTGGTTCAAGGAGAATTCCATAAATCCCAAAGAGATCCGGGTCCACGAGGATCTTCTTGGTCTTCCGATCGTTTCCGGGCACACGATCCGGGAGCACCAGCCCCCGGCAAAAGATGGTTTTTCGTTTCTTTCGGCAGACTGGCAGGATGTTTTCTCTATCCAGGAGACAAGCGGCACAAGCGGCAACCCGAAGAGTTTTTTCCTGACCTGGGAGGACTGGAAGCGGTACGCGGAAAAATATGCCCGGAGTTTTGTTTCGCAGGGATTTTCAAACAGGGACAAGGTGGTGGTCTGCGCCTCATACGGGATGAATATCGGGGCGAACACGATGACGATTGCCGCACAGAAGATCGGGATGGGGATCATCCCGCTCGGGAAATGCACGTTCGAATCCCGGGTCCTGAAAAACTACCGGCCGACCGCGATCGTGGGCAGTGTCTTCAAACTTCTCCGGCTCGCCCGCCGGCTCTCTGCGGAAGGGATCCGGCCGGAGGATACCTCCATCGAACGGCTCGTTGCCGGCGGTGAGAGTTTTGCGGCAGAGTCACGGGCGTATCTCGCCGAACTCTGGGGTTGCCCGGTGTACAATACGTACGGAAGTACCGAAGGGACGATGTGCGGGGAGTGCACAGAGATCGAAGGCCTTCACGTCCCGGAGGATCTCGTCCACCTTGATGTGTACGATCCGCAGATGCAGGCGTTTGTCCGTGACGGCGAATGCGGCCGGGCGGTTCTCACGACCCTGCTTCCGGTTGGCGGGAAGTCCGGCATGCTTCTCCTTAATTACGATACGGAGGACACGACCGTTGTCCTTTCGCGCGACCGGTGTGCCTGCGGCCGGACCCATATGCGGGTCGTCAATCCCGAACGCGAGGCCGAGACGATCTGGGTCTCGGGCACGCCGTTCAACCGGGCGGATATTGAATCCGCGGTCTTCCAGAGCGAAAGCATGGAGTATATAACCGGGGAGTACGAATCATTCGTTACGCTTCCTACCGAAGGACGATCCCCGGATCCCGATGCGGCAGCGCTCACGGTCCGGCTCGAGTGTTTCGATCCGGATCGCTGCGACCGCGGGCTCGTGGAGGACCGGTTTATCCACCGGTTCTTCCTGCACAAGCCCGGGTTAAGAGAGCGGTTCGCGCACGGGGATTTTGAACTGGCGTTCGAATATGTACCCCCGCGTGGTCTTGCGATCTTCGGGCAGAAGGGGCGCCCGCGGCGGCTGGTTGACCGGCGCAGGCTGTGACATACCATGAGATCCGGCACAGAATGGAACGAACGGGCAGTGACCGTTCTTGAACTGATCGCGTTTGCCTTTGTGGCTGTTGCCCTGGTGTACCTGGCGATCGTTCTTGCAACCGGCCATCCCGCGGCCGGATCATCCGGGGGAGATCAGGGGCTCATCCCGACCGCAGCAGACGCTACCGGGAAAACCCTGCGGATCGTGGGGACGGTCACGGTCTTTGCAGCAACCAACAACAACCCGTCCGATGTTTCTCCACGGTACCCGGTTCCGGACAGCACCCGGATGGGGTCGCTGGAAAGCAATGTTGCGCTCCTTATCGGGGATGACGGGGGCGTGGATTTCGACAAGGTCAATCTTGTCTGGATCGCGAACGGGACTGTGGAGAGGATCCCGCGTACGGATACGCGGCCGCTGGTCTGCCCCGGCTGGACCATTGCCGGGAAATACAATGTGATCCCGATGAAGTCGGCAAACAGCAATAATATCTTAGAGCCCGGCGAGCAGTTCCTGATCTTTGTCTGCCCGGCATCGCCGCTTCCCGCGTACCGGGGTTTTATTGTGAGGATTGAGGATTCAGGAGGCTACCAGTCGCCGTTTCTGGGCGGGACCGTGCCGGTGATGACCGGCCCGCTCGGCTCGCTGATGTAATATTTCCCCATATATGCCGGGCGCAGGGTGCGGCAGGGGTGGGACCGAAGTGCCGGGTAACCTGCGCAGCGGGCGGGACAAACGGCCCGAAAGGATCGGGGGAGTTTTATAAAAAAACCCTGTATGAAGCTTTAAACCGGAAACAGGCCAATATTTCTGGAGATTTAATCGGCCGCAATTTTGAGACCTGTTGCCCGAAATATCGACAAAAAACTGGTTAAATTATGAACTTCGACGTGCTTTCGACGGAAACCTTTTATATTATCAGGCGGTAACTTTCATTATCAAAACCCAATCGGGGTTTTGAGGTGTTTAAATGGGACAGAAAATTGGAAAGGAAAAGATCCAGCGTGAAAAGGGATTCCTGTACTTCATTGGCAAGGACGGGTACGTCTGGGCAGCCCCGATGAAGCACAACAAGACCGGCAAGAAGAAGAAAGTCGGTTCCGAGAAGATAGCCAAGGAAAAGGGCTACATGTACTACATTGGCAAGGACGGCTTCGTCGCCAAGGCCAAGATGAAGAACGCATAAACCCCAACACTTTCTTTATTTTTGTAAAGGACGGGATGTACGGGGTTTTCCCCCCATCCTCTCCTTGAATAGTAATTACCAGTGACGGTGACGTGTCCAGCAGGACGTTTCGTCTCCCAGGAGCAGGTACTTCTTCTGCATGCCTGGTATGCAGGGCCCGGGATACGGGATCTTAACTGCACGTGCAATGCATGTGCGATCTATTGTGAAATCGGGGAGTCATATGTATACCCCTTTGTTTCCACTGGAGATCGGAAGGATTTGGTCCCCTTTCCCGTAATCGGCTGAAATCGGGGGATTTTACGTATGCTGATTACCCGTACGGAAGCACCGGTTTTAAAAATAGCCTGATTTTTTGCAATGGGCCCGCTGAGATTCGAACTCAGGACCTCCGCCGTGTGAAGGCGACGTCATAGCCAGCTAGACCACGAGCCCGAATGCATCGACCGGGAATCGAACCCGGGCTATAGGCTTGGAAGGCCTAAGTCATACCTCTAGACCATCGATGCACTGCGCTCTACAATTTAGGCGGGGAGGAATATTAATGCTTACTTCTCCGCTCCGGTATTCGCGTATTCTGCAGGAAAAGATCACAGGAACAACAAAAAAGTGACGGGGAGTTAGTACCCGCGGAGCTCGGCCTCGATCTTTTCGAGCGCCGCGATCCTCTTTTCCGTGGGCGGGTGGGTGGAGAAGAGCTCCATGATCGTATTTCCCGAAAGGGCCGGGATGATGAAGAACGCATTTGCGCCTTCGACTTTTGCCTTTGCCTCGGGCGGGATTGCGTCCATACGGCCGCTGATCTTGTTTAAGGCCGAGATGAGCGCCCGCGGGTTTCTCGTGATAAGAGCACTGCCCCGGTCCGCGGCGAATTCACGGTAACGGGAGAGGGCGAGCATCAGGAGCGTGCTGAGCGCATAGACAATGATCGAAAGGATCCAGACAACAATCCAGGCGCCTCCGTTCTCGCGGTTGTTCCCGCCAAAGAGCGCAGAGAAGAAGAAACTCTGCATGATCATCGATGCGATCATTGCGACAAAACTCGCAAGTGTCATGGTCAGGATATCCCGGTTCTTGACATGTGAGAGTTCGTGGGCGAGAACCGCTTCGAGCTCGTCTTTTGAAAGAATGCGCAGGATGGAATCCGTGCAGGCGACCACCGCGTGTTTCGGGCTCCGGCCCGTTGCAAACGCGTTCGGGACCGGGCTCTGCATGATCGCAATCCTTGGCATCGGCAGATCCGCTTCGCGGCAGAGATTCTCTACGGTGCGGCGAAGCTCGGGATATTCGTCATCGGTAATGATCCGTGCACCCGTGCTCCAGAGTACCAGTTTGTCCGAGAAAAAAAACTGGACAAGGCCCATGACCACAGCGAGCCCCACAATCAGAAAGATACTGACCGAGGGGAAGAGCAGCACAAGTACCGTCATGAACACGAGGTAAAGCACGAAGAGCAAAAATCCCGTCAGCAATACCCGGGCCGTCAGGCCCCAGTCTCGTTTCCATTCCATAAGTGGTACATTTTCGTTTTTTAAGGCTCTTAAACCATTCGAATATCATAGTGCTCCATGGATATCTGGAGGACCGGTGCCCCAGTCCGTTATTCTCCCGTATACACGGCTGTGGAAAAAGGGGACCATGCAGGATATAAAAATCAGAAACTATTTTTCACCAGAAAACCGGAACGGTACACTATGGACGAAGTCGATTCCGAAGCTCTGGCCGATGTGGCCTATGGCATCTTCGAGCATCTCCTCACCCGGACTCTCCAGGAAAAGGGAAAATATCTCTATGCTCTTGTTGAAGGAGGACTTGACTTCACTGCGGACTTAAACGAAACGTTCCAGAAGTTCGGTGACGAGTATCCGCAGCTGGCTGAGGCACTCAAAGGCCGCTTTGAATCCGTTGATAAGATCTATGCACTGCTCTCTGCCGGTGAGGGCGTCCTCCCTTCAAAGACCACCCAGATGTACTGGATCGTCCAGGACGCCCCGGGCAGCGCACCCGAGGCAATCGAAGACGAGCACGCAGGAAAGTGGCTGATCTTCCAGGAGCCGGACGCTGCCGATGATGCATGGAAAAAGGTCCGGGATGCGACCGTTTCCCTCAGCCTCGGGATCTCGGCCAAGGTAAGTACCGCAAAACCCAACCCGGACTCGCGGGACAACCGCAGGGTCATTTACGTGTACACCAGAGACTGGGCTGACGAAGCCGATGTGATGCGGGTGCGGGAGCACTTAAAGTCCCTTGGGTTTGTCGACCGGATCGGCTACAAGCGTAACCTCGAGACCTTTGCCGGGGAATATGCGCAGAAAGGAAAGCGCGTTACGTATTACTCGGCATAAGTGTGGGATAAATCCCTAAAAAATATTTTTTTTAAAAAAGAATGAAAAGTTACGCTTTTCGTTCCTTGTTCTTCGGCCGCAGGTTCTTGTACCCGCACTTGCGGCAGCTGGTCGCACGGATTGCATTGCGTGCATTGCAGTGCATGCATATTTTCACGTTGAGGAGCCGGGATTCGGCTTCGGGGAACTTTGCCATGGTATGTGTTCACTCCTGTCTGCCCTTATAACAATGTTCTTCGATCTCTTAACTGTTTTGAGTCTGTCCGTTCCTGGTTCTGACGTTCTGCGTACCAGTCCCTGAACGCGGCAAGGGCGCGTGCACGGTGGGAGATGACGCTTTTTTCTTCGAGCGGGATCTCGGCAAGCGTCCTGCCTTCGACCTCGAAGATGGGGTCATACCCGAACCCGGCCGATCCCCGGGGTGCGGCGGTGATCGTACCGCGGATGGTGCCGGAAAAATCATAGATTCCGGTGCTGTCTGCGTACGCGATCGCGGTCGTGAACCCGGCGCTGCGGTCCGCGTTGCCGGCCATGAGCCGGAGGATTCCCTGGTTTCCTATCGCGGTGAGCACGTACGCCGCGTACGGCCCGGGGAACCCGTGGAGTGCATCGATGGCAAACGCCGTGTCGTCAACAATGAGCGGTTCGTGCAGGACACCGTACGCATACCGCGCTTTCTCCCGGGCGATCACGGCAACGTCATCGGACCGGAGCTCGGGGATTTCGAGCGCCACGTGCCGGACCATTGCCGTCCCGGTAAAAAAAGCGGCTACTTCTTTTGCCTTATGGGCGTTGCTGGTGACTATGGTAAATGCAGGAACGGTCACAGGTATCTCCCCCGGAGTTCGATCTCCTCTTCGCGTTTGAGCGCCTCGGCGGCACCGGCAAATGTCTCCGCATATCCCCGGGCAAATGCGCTTTTGAGTTCGCCGGCCTCTTCCGGGTTGGTGCTTGAAAGGGTCTGGAACATGACGTGGATGTCCACCCCGCGCTGCTCGATCTCGGTGGTGACCTGCGCAAGGCCGAAATCGATCAGGACGCACCTGCCGTCGCTCTCCCGCAGGATCATGTTGCTCGATGTGAGGTCGCCGTGCATGATGCCTGCCGCATGAAGCCTGCCGACCGCGCGGCCGGCCTCTTCGCAGTGCGCTGCACTGAGGGATTCGGTAAGAAGCGTTCCTGCGATCTGCTCCATGACGATCGTGTCGTGCGTGATGTCGCGGATCACCGGTGTCGGGACGCCTGCTTTGCGTGCCGTGTGGATGAGCCGGGCTTCGGCCCGGGTCCGCTCGGCAATCAGTTTTTTGTCAAGTGCCGGGGCCCGGTACTGCTTGGACTGCCGCTGTTTGGCTGCATTCCCGTCCGTAAACGTGACAACTGCCTCTGCCCCGCGTTTCCGGGTTGTGCGACCCGCCGGTTGTGGTTCTCTTGCGGGGCGGTGTTCGTCATGTTTCCAGGTAACCTCGACTTCATCAGAGCGGAAGCAGGGGTTGACCCGGGAATCTTCAAGGGAAAGTGCCTGCCCGCTCTCCAGCATCAGTTTTCCCGTGTACGCGATCATCGCGCCGTTGTCGCCGAGATATTTCCGTTCGGGGACAAAGAATTTCGCCCCCCGTTCCTCGCACATGATCCGGAGCATCTCCTGAAGCCGCGCGTTCGCGCCCACGCCCCCTACAAGGAGCACCTCGTCTTTCCCGGTGAGCGAAAGCGCCCGCTCGGTCACCTCAACGCACATGGCAAACGCGGTCTCCTGCAGGCTGCAGCAGACATCCGAAAGCGGCATTTTTGAATCCTTTGCAGCCGAGACAAGGCCCGAGAACGCGAGGTCCATGCCCTTGACCGTGTACGGGAGCTCGAAATAGTTCCCGGTCTTTGCCTGTGACTCGATCAACGGCCCGCCCGGGTGGGGCAGGTCCTTTGCACGGGCAAACTTGTCAAGGGCATTGCCTACCCCGATATCGAGCGTCTCGCCGAAAATCCGGTACCGCCCGTTGAGGTACCCGATGACCTGTGTGTTTGCCCCGCTCGCGTAGAGCACGATCGGGTCTTTGCAGCCGGTAGCCCAGCACCCGATCTCCACGTGGGCTACGCAGTGGTTGACACCCGCAAGCGGGACATCGAGCGCGAGCGCGAGCGATCGCGCTGCGGTTGCAACGGTCCGGAGGCAGGGACCAAGCCCGGGCCCCTGCGAGAACGCGATCCCGGTGATCTTCTCCGGCTCTGTGAGGACCTCGCCGATCACCTCTTTTATGACAGAGGCGTGGTGCTGTGCTGCTTCCCGCGGGTGGATCCCGCCATGTACCGGCGCGTACGGGCGCGAACACAACGCGAGAAGATCGTAATCAAAAAGAGCGGCGCTGAGGTTCCATGCTGTCCCCTCAATGCCAAGAATCTGCCCAAAAGCAGGCATCGGATAATCTTATTTCTTGAATTCGGTGTAGCCGCACTTTCCGCAGGAAACGCGATCCTTGTGGTCGGCCATCATGACGCCGGGTCCACAGCGGGGGCAGTACTTCTTGGTCGTGGTGACCTTGTCCCCCTCTACCTTGAAAAACGCGCTGCGCGACGGACCTTTTACTGCTGCCTTCTTTGCCGCTGCCATAGTTACGCAGCTCCTTCCTCTTTGGGCTTGGGCATGCCGCGTGCAGAGAGGTACGGGCGCTCAGTCTTCTTCTTTGCATCTTCCGTATCGTATACGCGAGCCTGGCCGGTGACGACCATCTTGCCAAAGTTGCTCTTGAGGCTGTCAAGAACTACCAGGGGCTCTTTTACATTGGCCAGTGCGCACAGCTTGCCGATAATCTGCGTGCGGGATGGCGTGGCACCGTCATATGTGAGAGTAAACTGAATCTCTCGCCGTGATAAAAGTTCATTTCTTTTATCGCTCTCGATCTTAAAGTCCATCGGATATCCTGTAATTATAGGAAACCGTGTTATTTAAAACCAGAACCCTTGTGGGAATGAGGCCGTGTTATCCCGAAAAAATAAAAAAAATCCGGATGTTCCCCCGGGTTAATCGACCCGGGTGAACTGGGCAAGCAGACCGATGGCGGCAGTTTTTGCTGCGGCATCGATCGTGCGGAGCACGACCCCTTCGTGAGGCTGGCCATAGAGAAGGACTGCGGAATCCGGCGCGGCAATGACGAGCGGAATCACGGCAAGGTCTTCCTCGCCATCAACAAGGATGGTGGCCGGGGGATGGGCGAGGGCATCGTACAGTGCCTGGATCAGGTCGTCCGTAATCGTGCCGGGCGGGTTTTTTACCCGGATACAGGTACCTTTCACTTCCGGCAACCGGTCGCAGGGCGAGCGCATTGTCTGCCCGTCGATTACGGCGATGGCCGGGACGATCCCGTTTTTCTGGAGGTTATGGGTAACGACATCCCCGACGGAGTATACTATACGGCCCGCAAGGCTGGGGAGCGCTGCTTCGATCTCCGGGTAGAGTATCCCGAAGGGGTCTTTGAAGAGCCGGCGGGATTCGTCCGGAAGTACAAACATTCTTTTAGCGGACCTTCAGCGCATAGCGCCCGGGCAGCTTGATGTTCATCCTCTTTGCAACATCGGAGTTTTCCGGGTCGATGATAACAAGGTACCCCGACCAGTCATCGGTCAGGTTTGCCGTACCGCAGATCACGCAGTTCTCGCCTTCGACAACCCGGTGGCAGTCGCGGCAGACTTTTCCCTGCTTTTTCTTATTCGCTGGCGGCATGGTCTTTCCTCTTGCTCTTGGGTTTCTCGGCCTTTTCCTTCGGGGCCGCGGCACCATCGGCTGCTTTCTCTTTCTCCTTTTCGATCTCTTCTTCGAGCCAGAGCGTTGTCCCCAGGCCGGCCTGCCGCATGGTGAGCCCGATCTTGGAATCGCGCGGTTCGCGCTCGTTCAACGAGAGCGTTACGACACGAACACGCACGGTATCTCCGACCCCGATAAATCTCTTGGAATCCTGACAGATGAGCCGGGCGTTCTTCTCATCGAAGTTGATGTACTCATCGGAGATCTGGCTCACATGGAGCATTGCATCGATCGGCCCGAGGCTGACAAAGGCCCCGAAGCTTGTGGTCTCGACAACAAGCCCTTCAATGACCTCCTGCAGGGCGAGGCGGAGCACGAGCCCTTCGAACTTTACATCGTAATAGACACCGCCATCGCCGGGGACAATCTCTCCTTCCCCGACATCCTCTACCTTGGTCACTGCGATAAAGATCCCGAGTTCCTTGTCGATACTTCCTTCGAGCTGCTCCTGCAGAACCTCAAGTATGACCTTTTCGAGTTTTTCTCCCAGCCTGTTGGGGGGAACCCTGACCTTGTCTTCCAGCATCATCCTGTAATACATTTGTCCCACCTTACCTGCGCAATATCTCCAGTTTTTTCTGTTTTCTCATGGATATAACCCCGATCCCCTGTTCGAGCAGCGTGTCCCGCACCCGGCGGTCGTTCGTGACCACAAGGCCGCCTTCCTCTGCGGCCCAGATAACGATCTGGTCGTCCACGGGAAGGGACTGATTGCTGCTTTCGGCGATTGTGCACTGGCCTGCAAGGGCAAGGCCGAGCCGGGCTGCTGCCCCGTCGGGGGATTTGGCCCGGGAGAGGCCTTCGAGTTCACGCACAACGCCCGAAAGGACGATCGGTTCGAAGCTGCCCAGCAGTTCGCGGATCTCTTCGATAAGATCGATCCTGAACTGTGCCGGCATCATAAGCGCGTTTGCATCCAGCAGCACTTTTATTCGCTGAGGACACCCATCCCGATTAAGCGCCAGCGTGCTCCCACCTGTCTGCTGATGGCGATCCGTGCGCCTTTTTCCGCACAGACCGGCCGTTTCAGCTGCACTTCGACAGCTTCTTTTTTAGTGCTCGTTACAACGCCCACGGTCACTGCGGTACCCACCGAGAGCATGAGGGGTTCGTTGAACTTCAGGGGCTCGATCACCAGCTCGCTGGTCGCACCCACGACCCGTTCCATCAGGGTGACCTGGCACCGGATCTTGTCCCATACCGGGGGGAGTTTGCCGGTGTGACCGACCACCTGGCCGGCCAGTGCATCGCTTTTCGTGAGCGCCGGATCCAGTTTTGTCCCGACTCCCAAAAGGCCGCCCGGTGTTGCCTCGTCAACGGTTTTTGAACCGGCATTAATTGATGTGACTTCGGTGATAATCGGCATCCATTTGATCCGGTTTTCGACCTGCATCTGCCGGCCGGGCCGGATCTCGATGGAATCGCCGGCGCGGAGGATGCCCCGGATAAGAGACCCTCCGACAACGCCGCCGCTGACATCTTTCCAGTTACAGCCAGGCTTGTTGATATCAAACGACCGTGCCACAAGCATCATCGGATCTGCACCGGGATCGCGCACCGGCTCCGGGATGGTCTGGTCCAGGGCCTGCACGAGCGCCCCGATGTTGATCCCCTTTTGGGCAGATACCGGGATGATCGGTGCATTCTCGGCAACGGATCCTTTCACGAATGCCTTGATCTGCTGGTAATTTTCAAGTGCCTCTTTCTGGGAGACGACATCGATCTTGTTCTGGACGATCACGATCTTTTTTATGCCGACCAGACCCAGCGCCATCAGGTGCTCCTTGGTCTGCGGCTGCGGGCATTTTTCTGTCGTGGATATGACAAGCATCGCCCCGTCCATCAGTGCCGAACCGGAGAGCATCGTTGCCATCAGGGTCTCGTGTCCCGGCGCGTCGACAAACGAGATGGACCGGAACGGTTTCCCCTCGCTCCCGCAGATCGGACAGACCGGTTTTGTGGAGTACGCATCGGAACCGTTGCAGTGCCCGCATTTGTAAAATGTCGCATCTGCATAACCGAGGCGGATGGAGATCCCTCTCCTTACCTCCTCGCTGTGCCGGTCGGTCCAGGTACCTGTGAGCGCATTAACGAGCGTGGTTTTTCCATGATCGACATGGCCCACAACCCCGATATTTACACTGGGGATTGTCACATCATGCAAATGAAATCGAACCTCCTTAACCTATCTCTTTCATGCATACTTATACATAACCCGAAAACGTGCCTCAATGGACAGTACTCCTCAAAAAAGGAAAATACCGGGTGGTCACGACAGGATCGCACCCACGAATACGGATGAAAATCCGGTAAAACTACCTATCCCCCGCCTTCACAGCTCTGATCAATATTTTTTAAGGACTCCTGAAGTTCTGTCCCTTCTGCATACTCCCTCTCGCGGCGGATCACGTCTTTTGCATCCTCATGGATCGTGGGTTTGGCACGGTGCGCCTCTTCTGCCGGGATCAGCAGGTCGATCCGGTACAGGAGATGGGTGCTGTCCAGTTCCGCAAACCGATTCCCGCTCACCTGTTCAATCTTAACGACTGAGCCGGTAGTTCCGGTACGGGGATACCTGACCCGCATACCAAGGGTGACCTCGTCTGCCTCCATGCAGAAAAATGAGGACATATCGAGTATAGATAGGTTATGGTCGGGGAACCGGAGAGGAGCGAACTGGGAATTTTTCAAAAGAGATCTGCGGTAAAAAGGGTTTAGTTGATGGTGAGACCCTGCATCACCGCGGACTCCGGTACATCGAATGTGGAACTGGTACCAATTATCCGGTATTTCCCGGTTGCTTTCACATTATAAGGATTACCGGTTGTGGAATAGGGGACGATAAATTCACCGTTTATACTCTCCTGGCGGTATGTAAAGTTCCTGCCGGTGTTTGAGACCAGCGGGACTTCAATGATCCCCGATCCCTTAATGTGGGCGCCTTTTACGTACTCAAAGATCTTGACATACTTGAGATCGTTCTTGTTGGATGTGAAGACATTGGTGGGCGATTCATAGACAAGGCGGTAATGCTGAAGGGCGGGAATGTCTGTGACCGGCAGTATAAGGGAAGAACTGAGTACCGCCGCATGATACCCGGCCGGAGCGTTTTTGTTATACTGTGCAGCTTTGGCAGCCGCTGCGGTGACATTCATGGCCTCTGCAGTGGTAAGGACCGGGTAAGATACATGCGAGACACTCTCGTCGGCATATTCCACGTAATATGCGGCACTCGCCGTGGTCATCGAACCATCGAAGTTGTGGAGCCGGGAGATCATGGTCTCGTAGTAGAGATTGGTATTGAGGAGTGCAGACTGGTACCCTGTTCCGGTCTGGTCGGGTACAAGGACGGTCATCTGGTACGGGGCTGCGGCTGCCGTCGAGTTATACCAGGTGGCCATTGCCCAGAACTTCCCGCTGTCCATCTCAACATCGGTGATCACGTACCGCGTCCCGTCATGGTCGAGGATTGCATCGGCAGTCGATTCGTTGGTTGCTATGAAATACGCTGCGGAACCGTCAGGACCGACTACCCCGGCCTGGAACGGGTTGGCGTTGGGGATCCTCTTTGCTATGTAGGTGATCATATGGCCGTAGTCCCACCAGGACATAACTCCATAGGATGTGTTCGGGTAGGAGAAGGATTTCTTATCGTAAACGGTGAGGTAATCAACACCCGTCTGCGGTGTATTGTTTTCCATCCAGACAAGGGAGTCTCTCCAGTCAGTATTCATCATAAGGGCCCCGCTGGATGCATTGGTATAACTGTACGTGACCGAAGTGTAGACAAAGAGACACCCTATGCCGGCAAGAACAGCAATCAGTGCAACAACAATATATCGTGTTGATGTGACGGCAGGGTTTTTCTTTTGTGACTTTTTCTGCTTTTTCCCTTTCTTGTCATCAGGTCCTGCATCAGATTCAGCTGTCGGTGTAGTTTCCCTCACAAGGCCCAGAAGATCTTTCCATCCGAGTTCGAGAACAAATCCGATACAGAGCGCTGACAGCAGGGCGATGTTGATGGCAAGATAATATTCATACCGGACGTGCTGGCAGGTGGAATACAGGACCACCGCGGACCATACCAGTACAAAGGTATCGTGGGGCCGGTTTTCCTGGAAAAATATCCGGTAGAGCAGTACCAGGAACCCGCCGATCATAAGGACAAGTCCGTAGTTAAAGGCTGCCCAGGCATTGGCAGCTGACCACCCACGGGCCTCCTGAACTGTATCGGTTACCGGAGCCTGGCCAAAGAACTGGAAGGTTGCACCGGTAAGCATGTCAAAGATCTGCGGGCTGATGATGTACAGAACTGCAGCCCCGATCCCCGCGAGTGCAAGGAGGGCAAGGGGATACCAGATGTGCGCCTTTCCCCTGAGGTACCGGGCCAGCAGGTAAATAACCGCTGTTCCTGAGATGACAGCGAGATAACAGTAAACATGTCCGATTGAATATGTTGCAAGTGCAAGACCTGAGGCTTTTATTCCAAAAACAAGCATCCCGATAAGAGCCACGCCGAATAAGATTGTATTTGCCACGAGCAGGTACTCGCTCGGGGTATCACGCCAGGAATTGATGACAAACTGGATGACCGTGAATACCACAACGATGAGGGCGAACACGATCATCGTGGGCATTAAAAACAGCCCGAGGAGGTAGGCTATTCCGGCGAGAACTGATAGCAATGCGGTTTTTTTCCAGGATGCAAAATCCTTCAGATCGATCGTTGCATCTTTCTCCGACATCAGGAGATAAATATATGCAAGGCAGAACAGGGTCGAAAAGAGGACTTCCCCAATATGGTGATCGAAATAGCCGTAGAGAGAACGGTAAAAAAACTGTCCCGAAACAATGGCCGTAAATCCTGATGCGAGAAGACCGGTCTTCCAGTCTCCGCAGAATTTTCCGACATAGTACATCAGGACCACGGTGATGGCGGCCATTATGGGTGGGACGAGGAGACAGACCCCTATGATATCAGGGCGTGTTACGGCTCCTGCGATAAAACAGGCAAAACCGGAGATATAGATAAAGAGGGGCCCCCAGTTCACATCTTGACCGACCGGATACAGAGTCATCGGGTCAAACCATGCATACGTAAAGTGATTGGCAAGGAGTGACTCAACCTGCCGCAGGTTATAGAGCGGGTCATCGCTTCCCACCAGGAGGAGGATATCGGTATGGCCCCCGGACAATATCATGGGCAGCAGTCGGATCCACAGGCAGAAAATAACAAAAATCGCCACAATGCCGGCGATGATAAGATTACGGCGGTTCAGAAAATCCAGATGTACCATAAATCTGACCTATCCTTCATCTAATAGGTCGATTTCGTGAACATTAATAAATTTGGATACGGAAAACGACGAAGCTTTCTATGCCTTTTTTGACGTGCTCTCCCATATCCGCATGTCTTTACCCATATTGAGCAATCCCGTCAGGAGATAGAACTGGTTTATTAAAAACGCATTGAGGAGATTCTGCCGCCATGCTATCCCTGCTATGGATACGGGAATGAGAAGCACCAGCAGGAGGAGCGGATATGCAACATACAGGCCTGCTACTATCAGGGCCAGTGAGATGAATGTGAGGACCGGGGTAACCAGGTACATGAAAAACCGCAGCGGGTAAAAAACCCGGGAGAACGGGCGGTCCATTATAAGGAGGTCGCGGTTTGCGAGGGTGGCATCAATCAGCTGCTTGGCCCGCCGGATTTTCTGGCGGTACTGTTCGCTGAAGTGAGGGGGAATATCCTCATAGACTATGGCCCGGCTTTCATACACCGCCCGGTATCCTTTTCGGATCGCTTCGAATGCCGTGTTGGCGTCATCTGCACCGCGCTTGTCGTCAATCCTCCGGATCAGGTCCGAACGGAAGGCAACAAGGGCCCCGTTAAAATTGTAGGTTGAGTCCACAGCACTTTCCCAGTCGCACATGCGGCCGTAATAGGTTCGGTACGCAGCTTCGAGCCGGGTGGTGTTGTTCCCGTTTTGCCGCGGGCAAAGCTCGCCACAGACTGCCGCAATGGTCTTGTCGCTTTCCAGTCTCCCGATGAGATACCTGATTGCATCGGGTTCGAAGAATACATCGGCATCGGTCGTAATAATCACGGGATTTCTGGCGACTTTGATTGCATTGTTGTATGAGCTGCTGGTCCCCCTCCGTTCCCGGTTTGCAATGATCGTATATGTTATCCCGGAGTTTTCCAGGCAGGTTTTTGCTTTGGAGAGGGTATTATCGCTCGAGCAGTCATCGACAAAGATGAGCTCCCACGATTCTTTTGGGATACGGCACTGTACCAGGTTATTGATCCTGTCCCCGATTACCCGTTCTTCATTGTATGCCGAGATGATCATACTGATCTTCGGAAATGCCGGGGGAAACCCGGTATCGGAGGGTTTTTTGCCAAACCGGATCCCGAATAAAAAGACGATATACGGAATGAGCGCGATAAAAAGAAGAACGATACCAAGGAGAAGAATCATTCTCATAGGATTTTTCCGGCAGGGATTTATAGGTTGGCAGGACCGTATAGTCTTCGGGATTAACCCCGTATACCCTGATCGGATCCACACCCGGTTATTCTACCGTCACGCTCTTTGCCAGGTTTCTTGGCTTATCTACATCCCTTCCCAGTGCAACGGCGGTACGGTATGCCAGGAGCTGGAGTACCACAAGACTGGTGAGAATCTCGGTAAAGTACGGCGTCTTTGGCAGGGGGATAAAGAGATCCGCAATCTCCGACAGGTCAGGATCACCGGCTCTGCCAAGCGCAATCACGGGAGATCCCCGTGCCTTGATCTCCTTGATATTGGAGACCATCACGTCATAGGTCTCGCCCGGCAGACAGATGGCGATAACCGGTGTTTCCGTTGAGAGGAGGGCAAAAGGTCCGTGTTTTAACTCTCCCGCTGCAAAACCCTCGGCGTGGATATACGAAATCTCCTTCATCTTGAGGGCGCCTTCCAGCGCCACCGGGTAGAACGGACCGCGCCCAATATAGAACATACTCCCTGCACCTTTACAGAGATCAACGGCCGCAGACAGGTCCAGTAACAGGATCTCCTCGATCGCCTGGTGAGCATGCAGGAGGGTATCCGTGTATTTTCCTTCGGATCGTGCATCGACAATCCGCATGAGGACTGCAAGCTGGGCAACGAACGATTTGGTGGCAGCAACGCTGATCTCCGGCCCGGCCCGCATAAAGAGCGTTGCCTCGGCAACCCGGCTGATGGAACTTCCCAGCACATTGGTGATGGCGAGAGTCCGGCAGTTATGTGCCCGTGCCTGCCTGATCGCGATAAGCGTATCCGCGGTTTCCCCGGACTGGGAAATGCCAATGACCAGACCCCCGTACGGCGGGGGAAAATACCGGAATTCAGAGGCAGCATCGACACGGACCGGTATCCCGCAGGCCTCTTCAAGCAGGTACTTGAAGATCAGCCCGGCATGGTACGATGAACCGCATGCCACGACGTTAACAGAATCAGCCCGGCTGGCAAACCGGGGAATCCTGTTTTTATCGTCTGCCTGGACCGTGGCAAAAAAGGCCTGCGGCTGTTCGTAGATCTCCTTGAGCATGTAATGGGGAAACCCGCCTTTCCTGACCTCATCGGGAGACCAGTCGATAAGTTCCACGGCACGGGTGACCGGCAGTCCGGCGTTTGTGATCGCTATGCCGGTTCTTTTCAGGCAGGCAAGATCCCCGTCTTCAAGAAAAACGGCCCGTTCGGTATATTCGAGAACCGGTGTCATATCCGATGCAGCAAAGTATTCCCCGTCGCCGATACCTAGTACCAGGGGACTCCCGGACCGGGCTGCAATAAGGAAATCGACACCTTTTGCAATGACGAGCAAAGCGTACGACCCCTTAAGAAGGGGCAGGGTCTCCTGTACCGCAGCAGCAAGATCCTGTGATTGTGCGTAGTGTTCCTCGATGAGGTGGACAACGACTTCCGTGTCTGTCTCCGAGCGGAAGGAATGGCCCCTTGCAATGAGTCCTTTTTTTAATTCCCCGAAGTTCTCGATGATCCCGTTATGGACAAGGGCAATCTCATTCCTGCAGTCCGTGTGGGGGTGGGCATTCTGATCGTTCGGGACGCCGTGGGTTGCCCACCGGGTATGCCCGATGCCCAGGGTACCGTGCAGCTGTATTACTTTTGCGTATTCCGAGATTCGTCCCTGGTGTTTTTCCACCTCGATATTATCTCCTGCCGTTGCAATACCGAACGAATCGTATCCCCGGTACTCGAGTTTTTTTAAACCCTCTAAGATCAGGGGACCTGCCTGCCGTCTCCCGATGTACCCTACAATCCCGCACACGTTATATCACCAGGGTACCATCAGGGACAGTACGGGAGATCACCTTTTGATCACCTTCCGCAATGACATTGTTCCCGATGATGCTGTTGCTGATCCGGGAGAACGGGCCGCAGCGGACATTGTCCCCGATTATCGCCCCGAACCCGGTATGGACCGGAACCCCTTCGATCTCAAGCAGCCCTTCCTGCCTCCCAACCGAGGTATGATCTGCAAGCGTGCAGCGCTCCCCGATGACAGCATCAACGATCCGGGAATGTGAGGCAATGCAGGTATCGTCCATGATTAGCGAATTCCCGACAAGACTTAACGGCTCCACCATAACCCGGGATCCGATGCTGGTGTTCGGGAGGATACAGCAGTTCGGCCCGATCGTGCAGTCATCTCCGATGATCACCGGCCCGGTGATCACCGTGTTGGGGCCGATGGTCGAGCCCTTCCCGATCTGGACCGGTCCGGTAATCGTGGCATGACGGCTGGCGACGCCTTCACGGGCTGAGGGCAGGTGCCGGAGGAGCCGCTGGTTTAACGTGAGCAGATCCCAGGGGTAGATGGCATCCTGCCAGTCATCGGCGGGTACTGCATGGACAAACGTACCTGCATCGATCATACCGGCAATGACATCGGTCATGTCGTTGCAGTGAATCTTTTGGAATACCTCTTTGGTGAGAGAATAGATACCCGTGCTGACCTGGAAACTGGCGGCATGTTCCGGTTTTTCCACAATGCTTTCGGCCCTGCCGTCACTGATGGTAACAACGCCGAAATTTGACGGGTGTGGGTGTTCTTTGACGAGAATGGCGTTTTTGAGATCCTTGATCCGTGCTATGGACTGCGCATCGATATAATTATCCCCGGGCAGGAGAAGGAAATCCCCCTGGATCTCAGGTTCAGCCTGTGCGAGTGCATGAGCCGTTCCGAGCTGTTTTTCCTGCACAACCACAGTGACCGGGATGTCGAGCTGGTTTAAGTACCGGGTCACCTGTTCCTTGCGGTACCCGACAACAACAATGATCTCCCGGATGCCGTTTTTTATGAGTGCATCGATCGTGTACGCGATGATCGGACGGTTGGCTACCGGTATCATCGCCTTCGGGCGGCTCCACGTGAGTGGCCGGACCCGTTTTCCCTCTCCTGCTGCAAGGATAACTGCCTGCATTGTTTTCACCTACCTGATGGTCGCGTTCTCGCCGAACTTACCGTGAATATACGAGCCGGGTGCAAAATGGGCCCCGCTGCCGATCACCGAACCCACGTTGACCGAACAGTTGATCCCAAACCTCACGTTGTCCCCGACAACGGCCCCGAATTTCGTATGCCGGGTATCGTGACCTGCCACCCTGACCGGGGCATGGTCGTGCCGGAGGTTGGCTACCTTGGTCCCGGCGCCGAAGTTACATCCGCTCCCGATAACAGAATCGCCGATATAATTGAAATGGGGGATCTTTGTCCCTGACATAATGATGGAATTTTTCAGTTCCGTGCAGTGCCCGATGTGACAGTCGTCACCTATACTTGTGGCACCCCGGATGTAGGCATGGGGACCGATCTTACAGTTATTCCCGATAATACAGGGGCCCTCGATATACGTCCCCGATTTGATTACCGATCCTTTCCCGACAATGACCGGGCCGGAGAGGTACACCCCCTCTTCTATGGTTCCGTCATTCTGTGAACCTGCGGATTCCAGCAGCAGGGCATTTGCATCCAGCAGATCCCACGGGTACCCGAGATCCCTCCACGAAGGGAGCGGGACTGCCCGGAGCCGGCGTCCCTCTATCAGGACTGCCAGTGCATCGGTGAGTTCGAGTTCCCCGCGTGATGAAAGCCCGACCTTTTCCAGCAGGTCGAAGATCTCCGGGCCAAAAAGGTAGGCGCCGGCGTTAATGATGTTCGATTTCGGGTGTGCCGACTTCTCTTCAAGGGAGGTAACCCGGTCTCCTTCCACCAGAACCACCCCGAAGTCCCCGGGATGATCGGTCGTGCTCGTACCCATAACCGGCGCTGGAGTTTCGATAATGCGGGTAATATCGGCACTCGTGAGAATCATGTCGCCGTTCATGGCAAGGAACGGTCCGGATACGAAATCCCGGGCCGAGAGAAGGGCATCGGCAGTTCCTGCCTGCTGCCGCTGCCGGCAATACCGGATCCTTATTCCCCAGCGGGAACCGTCGCCAAAATAGTTCCGGACCTCCCGTTCGCCATAGCCGACGACAAAGACAAACCCGGTTATCCCGGCATCCTTTGCCGCGAGCACGAGGTGCTCCATCATCGGGCGGTTTGCTACCGGGAGCATCACTTTCGGGCGCTGTGCAGTGAGCGGACGCATCCGTTTCCCTTCACCGGCAGCCAGCACAACGCATTCCATACGTACCAAATCCTTCTCTAAAAGTTAAGGTGTTTTCCCCTGAGCAAGGCAGGTTTTTGCTGCCCGCATCATCTCTTTTGCTGCATCGGGCGTTGTACCTTCCGCCGTGATCCGGATCTTGGGCTCGGTTCCGCTCGCCCGGATAAGGTACCACCCGTTCTCTTTTGCGACACGGATGCCATCGGTAGGTATGGCGGCGCCAAGGCCGGTCACTTTCTCCCGTGCCTTCTCATCGTGGAACGATTCGCGGAGGATCGTGTACGAAGGCATGGCATCCAGGCGTTCTGCCACATCGCAGCCCGACGCGATCTCGCAGAAAAGCGCTGCGGCAAAGGGGCCGTCCGGGCAGTACGAGATCTGCGGAAAGATCCAGGCACCACTCGGCTCGCCGCCAAAGTCCCCCCAGGATCGCAGTTCCTCCGAGACATAGGCATCGCCTACCGGCGTACGGCGGACTTCGGCGGTCTCCTCAACGAGCATGGAGGCATCGCTTGTCGTGACCACCCGTTTTGCATTGAGGTGTTCGGCAAAGAGCATCAGGAGGTGATCGCCGTCGATATACCGGCCGCGGTTGTCGAATGCCATCATACGGTCTGCATCGCCATCGTGCACAACCGCACATGCAGCCCTGGTCTTTGTTACCATCTCTCCCACGTACCCGAGATACTCCTTGAGCGGTTCCGACGGCCGGCCAAAATGCCCCAGGGGATTGCTGGTAAGGCACATGGTCCTTGCGCCGGCCTCTTCGAGCATCGCGGGAGTCTGGACCGAACCGGCGCCGTTTCCGCAATCGATGATGACAGAAAGGCCGGGATCTATGGAGACTTCGTCGAGGATTGCCTTCCTGTGGGGCGTGAGCGCATCAAAGGAAATTTCCGCTCCCTGGTGACGCCAGTCTGCCCAGTGCAGCTCCTTAAGCCAGACTTCAACTTCCTGCTGCTGATCCTGTATGAACGAGGACCCGTCCGGGTTGAACAGCTTGATCCCGTTGTACTCTTCGGGATTGTGGGAGGCGGTGATCATGCACCCCGCCGTTGCCGTGCGGGCGCTGTACGCAATCGAGGGTGTCGGGGCAATCCCGGCAAAGCGTGCATTTCCGCCGGTCTCAAGAATGCCGGCGATTATCGCCCGGGCAAGCAGCGGGCTTGTGGTCCGGGTATCGGTTCCCACGATACAATCGGGGAAATGTTCCCCGAGCACGGCACCGACCGCCAGTGCAGTATCCACCAGCGTCCGGTCGAACCTCTGCCGGATACCGGACGAGCCAAAAAGCATGTATGAGGGTGGGCGGTTTATATAAAAAGAGTTTTAGCCCCGGTTACCGCGACGGATCCGGCATGCACTCGGGTGCCTGTTTCCCGTACGGACACCAGTGATCTTTGTCCTGGAGCCGGCTGACTCCTGCTGTCGATGGTCCTATAAAGAGGATGCGTTTTTTCCCGGCCCAGGTCTCAAGAAGCGTCCCGGTCTCCGGTGCGATCAGCCCTTCGTGGTTGATGAGGATCGTGTCGGCTTCTTCCACCGTTCCGGTCACTGACGGTCCCAGTACCCGCTCGATTGATGGCATCTTCCCGGCACAATAGACCCGATGGCCCTCTAGTTCCCGTTCCAGCTCTGCCATGCAGGGAGCATGCGAGGCTGCCGGGCAGGAGTGCAGGACGCGGGAGAGACAGAAAAAGCCGGTGGCCACGTTGATGATGGCACAGGCAGCACTTCTGACATTCGGTGTTTCGAGCGGCATCCCGAACATGAACGAGATCTTGGTGAGCGCACGAATGGGATCGTCTGTTGCAAACTCCGCGGTACGCCCGCCGAACGTGGCGATCATGCAGGCGCCCCGTTCGTACTCGCAGAGGGTCCGGCCGGGATCGACATCGAGCCTCACGCCCATGTCGTCGCAGCCGCATTGTGCAAGGTGTTCTTCCAGCCGGTTTACCGAATCGGTGATAATATCCATGTTCCTGTCTCCGTTATTTCTGTATCAGTACAACCCGTGCCGGTGCGCCGTCAAGGCCGGAAAGCCGAAGCGGGAGTGCAATCATCTCATATTCTCCTTCACCTGCCCCGGAAAGGTCGAGGAGTTCGACGATCAGACAGCCGGCGCCAAGCAGCGTGCGGTGGACCGAACCATCGCAGACAAAAGCCTCGATCGAGAACGAGTCGATCCCCACACAGAGGACACCGTTTTTCGTCAAAAAGTCCGCTGCATCGCCGGTGAGATGGGGATAGTCATCCTTAAACTGCGTCTCGCGGGAAAAAGCCGTCTTTAAGAGAATCCTCTTTGCCGTGCCAAGTCTTCCCTCAAGTGCCGCGGCGGTAATGGCGCTTCCCGCAGTTGTCACATCGATCACCCGGCAGGGGCCGATCAGATGATCGAGCGGGACGGTATCGATCGTGTCCCCCTTTTTTAGGTAATGGACCGGGGCATCGATGTGGGTGCCCGAATGGCTGTTCATCGAAATGTCGCTGATCAGGTACAGTCCTGCATCCCGCTGGGAGAACTGCGGGGGCATGTCACCCGGGTAGGAGACCGTTGTTCCTGACAGTGGTCGTGTGATATCGATGATCTTCATGGTTAGTTCTCCTCCCAGCCGTATTCCCCGATGAGCGGGACGAACCGGACGCCTCCGTGCCGGTCTTCGTAATACCGGTCGCCGTGCCGTTCAAGCACGACCAGGTCCTGAAGGGAGCGTCCGCCAACCGGGGCTACCAGCCGCCCTCCCTCTCCAAGCTGGGTAGTAAGGGGTGCGGGGATTTTCGGGGTTGCCGCGGTTACGATGATCCCGTTATACGGTGCGCCTGCAGGATACCCGCGTGTCCCGTCCCCAATTACGATCTGTACGTTTTTTGCATCGACTGCGGCGAGGTTTTCCCGGGCAAGCGCTGCAACCCTGTCGATCCGTTCTATCGTGATCACGGATTTTGCAAGCGCCGAGAGGATCGCAGCCTGGTACCCGCTCCCCGCCCCGATCTCAAGGACCGTATCGGTGGCTCTTATCCGGAGCAGTTCGGTCATGAGCGCAACAATGTAGGGCTGCGATATGGTCTGGCCGTTTCCTATCGGCAGGGGGTCGTCGGCATATGCGTCCCGGTCGTACGGTGCCGGGACAAAAAGGTGGCGGGGAATCTCCCGCATTGCGGCGAGGACCCGGGTGTCGGTAATGCCCCGGCCTGCGATCTGCTGTTCCACCATCCGGATTCGTTCTTCCGATCGGGGATACGCGGGGGGCATGGCCGTTTTTTATTTTAAAATCCTGCCTTCTCTGCCACATCGATGGTGGCGTCGATCTGCTTCTGGAGAGCTTCGGGTAGGCCTTCGATCTTGACATCGAGGAATCCCCGGATGATCGTTGCGGTTGCCTCGTCTTCGGAGAGCCCCCGGGCCATGAGGTACTCGATCTCTTCCTGCGCGAGTTTCCCAACGGCAGCTTCGTGTGAGAGTTCGGTCCCGACAACTCTCCCGTCAATCTCCGGAATCGCATAGATCGTCCCGTCCTTGAGGATCAGACCCTTGCACTCAAGGTGGCCCCGGGTACCTGTGGTCTTCCCGATGATCTGGCCCCGGGATATGATCGTCCCTCCTTTGGTGATCGCCCGGGTCAGGAGCTCCGCACTTGCACCCTTTCCTTCAAGGATCGCCCGGGACCCGACATCGATATACGATGTGGGGGATGCGATTGCAATCGTGGAAAACCGGGCAACCGAGTTCTCGCCTTTTAAGGTGGCGGTCGGGTACATCTGGACTTTTTTTACCGGCTGCATGCAGACATAGTTCGAGAGGAAGACCCCGTTCTCTTCCACGATGGATGCACTCCGGGGGAAGACCTCCACGTTCTCGTTCCAGGTATGGATCATGGTGAAACTGACTTTCGCGTCCTTCTTGATGTAGAACTCAGAGACACCGTAGTGCTTTGCCCCTTCCCCGACATGCCCGCCGCTCGCGCAGCCCGAGATCATATGAAGCTCGGCGCCCTCTTCGGCGATGATGATATTATGGACATGCTGGATTGTCTCGCGGCCGAGATACAGGCAGGCCTGGACCGGAAGGATATTTTTTGTGCCTTTGTGGGCGATGATCACGTATCCCTTCGGATCGGGCTGTTCGGCGACATATTTTGTTATCTCGTCCTTGTCCTTTGATACCGCCTTCCAGAGGTAATCCTTAAGCCATGCGTGCTTTTCCATGGCTTTTTTAAACGACAGGACTTCAATGCCTTCCTGCCGGCATTCAGACTGGACAACGTCCTGGTCCATCTGGAGGTAACTGCCACAGCGGTTCTCAAGGTTGAAATCGATACCCGACTGGACGATCCGTTCCTGGTCGTCCTTTGCAATTCCCGGTGCATTCAGTTGCGGCGACATTCCCTGCACTCCGTGTATCCTCTCTCTTTGATGTCCCGTAAGATCTCACGGGGGTTCCCGTGGCAGGTGATCATGCCGTCGCACATCACATGCCCCTTGTCAGCGTCGACATAATCGAGGATGAATCCCGTGTGGGTGATCACAAGGCCGCTTTTCTCCCGTTTTCCCATGCGCTTGTCTTTTTCGAGCAGGTCGCCGATGGCCTTCCCGATAAGCGAGATGTTTTCGAGGTCGACCCCGCTCTCCGGCTCGTCGAGCATGACAAAGGCCGGATTCTGGATCATCAGCTGGAGCACTTCGCTCCTCTTGATCTCCCCGCCGGAGAACCCCTTGTTGATGTCCCGTTCCAGGAACCCGCCCATGTGCACGGAGTCTGCAAGGGCCGGAAGATCGACGGTCTTGTCGTGCGAGATTGCGGTGAGGAGTTTGCCGAGTTTGAGCCCCGAGATCGTGGGCGGGCGCTGGAAGAGCATCCCGATCCCGCGCTTCGACCGTTCGTCGGCGTGCATCGCCGTCACATCCTCACCGTTGAAGGTGATGGTCCCTTTCGTGATTTTATAGCCGGAAAATCCCATCAGCGTCATCAAAAGCGTGGTCTTCCCGGATCCGTTCGGGCCCATGAGTACATGGGTCTCCCCGGCATCGATGCGGAGGTTGATGCCATGCAGCACCTCTTTGTCACCGACATTCACATGCAGATCCTTGATGTCCAGCATACGTGTAACCGGATGAGTGTTTGGCGATGGCTGCATTAAACGGTTTTTACTGTGCTAAGGGAAGGGTCGCGCCACCCGGAAATGCGGTCACCCTGACCGATCACTGAGATCGGTCGACCCGACCGGTTTTTTTATTGCGTGCAAAGTTGGGGGCAGGGGGTGACCGAAAATCCGCGTGGATCCATGGTCGACCCGACCAATGTCTGCAATCGGTCACCCCGACCTTTGATCGAGTACGGTCAGGGTGACCACCCCTTCTCGTCTGAAGTTCCAAGGGAAATACAGGTCGCGGTACTGGAAAAAGAGCGGTCACCCTGACCGATCACTGAGATCGGTCGACCCGACCAGTTTTTTTGTTGCGTGCAAAATAGGGGTCAGGGGGTGACCGGTTTTTTTTATGGGAGGGGTGAGTGTCCCTGCAATGTGTATAGCCCGGGGATATCGCAGGCGTATCCGGATACATCCGGATGCCCGGCCCGGTACGTGGGTGCGTTCTTAATCTTCCCCGCGCTACCAGTACTCTGAAAACAGCGTGGTCAATCGTGCGGCAGGAAAAGGTCAGGGACAAGGCAGGAAAGGCCCGGGTCCGCAAAGGCTCAAAGAATGCAAAAGCGTCCCTGCATACCTGCGAAACCGCGGAGATCGAACCGTTCCTCAACCGGATCATTTGCGGCGATGCGGCAGACGTCCTTGCCGGGATACCGTCCGAAAGCATCGATCTCGTCATCACCTCCCCGCCGTACAACTTCGGCCATGCCTATGCCCAGGACCCCCATGACGACACGCACGAGTGGAACGAGTACTTTGCCACCCTCAACCGGGTCTGGACGGAGTGCGAGCGGGTGCTCGTGCCCGGGGGAAGAATAGCAGTCAACGTCCAGCCGCTCTTCTCCGATTACGTCCCGACCCACCACATCATCTCGGGCCAGCTTGCCGGCCTCGGTCTCCTCTGGAAAGCGGAATTTTTGTGGGAGAAGAACAACTACAACGCCAAGTATACCGCGTGGGGGAGCTGGAAGTCGCCGTCCATGCCCTACATCAAGTACACGTGGGAGTACATCGAGGTCTTCGACAAGGGCACCCACAAGAAGACCGGGCGGCGCGAGGACATCGATATCACGGCCGATGAGTTCAAGGAATGGGTGATCGGCCGCTGGAAGATCACGCCCGAGCACCGGATGAAGGAGTTCGATCATCCGGCAATGTTTCCCGAGGAGCTCCCCCGCCGGCTCATGAAACTCTTCTCGTACAAAAACGATATCGTGCTCGATCCTTTCAACGGGACCGGGACAACGACCCTCGTAGCCGCAAAGAACGGGCGCCGGTTCATCGGGATCGATCTCTCGGAGCAGTACTGCGATACGGCCCGGCAGCGGCTCGAATCCGTGCCGGCATCCGGCAACGGTTCGCCGGAGCCGTAACGTTTCCGTCACGCCGGCATGTTTGCCTGTGCCCATGCGTACGTGCCTTTCCTGTCGTAGGCATGGGTGATTATGTAGTTATGGACCTCCGCGTACGTGTCGTATGTTGCGACGAGTCCTTTGTATGTGGCAAGTTTTGCATTATACTCGGCAACGAGAGTATTGTGGGTCGGGACCTGTGCATTGTAGGCACCGGTGTTTCCCGCGCTCCGCAGGGCCTGCATCTGCGCCTCCATCCGGTATATCCGGTCCTGTTGTGCGGTCAGGTCCGAAGAGAGCGAGGAGATTGTTGGTTCCATTGTCTTTGTCTTCTGTTCTGCCGAGAGGGACATGTTGTTTACGGCCGCGGTCTCTGCGCCGCTTGCATAGAGCGTTGTCCCGGTCCCGACCGGGATAATGAGCGGCTCGGACCTGAGGGCCACACCGCCCGCCAGCTCTTCCGGCGGCACGCCCACGTACGAGAGGTTGGTGGTTTCAAGATAGGCATACCCGGTATCCCTGTAGAGCGATGCGGTGGAACCGACCCCGAGGGCCATGTGCGATTCGGGAGAGAATGAGAGGAGCGAGACCTTGTAGCCTTCCCGCGAGAGGAGGCCGGCAAGGAGCAGGCTCTTGTCGTCGCAGTCCCCGGCCCCGTTCACAACCGTCTCGACCGGGTACTTCGCCGGGTTGTCGGGCGTTGTCTCGTAGGTAAGTGACTGCACGTAGGCTGCCATGAGTTCAAGGTATTCGTCGCTCGTGAGGTTCTGGTCGTTTCGGATCTTCCGGAACTGTGAAAGCAGGCTCTCGTACATTGCGTTCTGCGCCGTATCGTTGACCATCGCAAGGTAACTGTCCGTTACCCAGATATTTTCTGAAACATTCCCGTAGATTGAGACCGATTTGTCTGTCGCTTTTGCACCGGCATATACCCCGGCATTCACCGGCACCGAGATGGTGATTGTGCTCTTCTCAAAGAGGAAGGTGTGCGTGGCCGTGATCGGGGACGTTTGGCCGGACTGCGGGACAATGTGGGGGACAACGACCGACTGCCGGGTGTAGACGTACCCCGCGGCAAGCGCAACGGCAAGGAGCACGACAATGATTATTCCAAGGGATTTTATGGTGCGATGCATGGGTCTCTCTTCTAAAGGATTGACCGGATTTCTCCCACGGAGGCCAAAAGCCACTCTGGTTTAACCGGGGAATGTGTGAGGACCTCTGGCCGGAACTTGCCGGTCCGGACGAGCGCCCCGCGTATACCTGTGCCCTGTGCCCCACCGATGTCGGTTGTAATGTCGTCGCCGATCATCACGACCTCCTCCTTTGGGAGCCCGAGGTCTTTGAGCGCTAAGCCGAAGAACTCCGGTGAGGGCTTCCCGACAACGGTTGCGGTTGTGCCTGCGGCCATTTCGAGGGCTGCAACCACCGGCCCGGCCGAGAGCGAGAGGCCATCCTTGTCCATCCAGTACCGGTCGCGTTCGAGCGCGAGAAGTTGAGCGCCTTCCATCAGGCAGCGGAAGGCATGGTTGAGATGTGTGTAGGTCACCATATCCCCGGCGTCCCCGACAATGACGTAGTCCGTGTGTACCGATCCGTCATCGGTGCAGGCCCCGGCAAAGTCCCGGTTAACATCGCCTGTCACGAGCAGGTATGCCCGGTCTTTTCCTGCATCGTTCATGTACCGGACCGCAGCGAAGGGCGGGGTGAAGATCGCGCATTCCGGGATCGCAAAGCCCATCTTTTCCAGCCGGGCCGCGATCGTTTTCCGGCACCTCCGGGTGGAGTTGGAGATGCAGCGGAAGGGATACCCGTGGTCAACAAGGTACTGCACGGTCTCTATGGCCCCGGGCACCGGTGTATCCCCGGTGTAGAGCACGCCGTCAAGGTCGATTAAAAAACCGCCGATCTTCCGGTCCGTCATCTCTCCGTCACCACTTCCAGCCGGAAACGAACACGCTGACGATTGCGTTGCACAGGATCCGGTTCCCGTCCAGTTTCTTTTCGGATTCTTTGAGGATCGCTTCCCGTTCATCAGTATCAAGATCCTTTGCCCAGTAAGCAATGATCTCCTGGGTTACTTCCGGGTGGAACTGGACGCCGAGCGCGGTATTGAGCATGAACGCCTGGTTCTTGATGGTTTTCCCGGTTGCAAGGAGGCGGGCGCCATCCGGGAGATCGAACGTTTCCCTGTGCCAGTGGAAGACATCGAACTCTCCCGGGAAAAACCGCTGCCCGGGGGAATGGCAGCCATTGATCGCCCGCCAGCCGAGTTCTTTTTCGCCGGCGTACACCTTTTTGCCGCAGGCCGCCGCGATCATCTGGGCGCCGAGGCAGACCCCGAGCACGGTGGAACCGTGGGCAACCGCTTTTTTTACGAGCTGTTTTTCTTCTGTAAGGAACGGGAATTCCCGCTCGTCGTTCACGCTCATCTGGCCGCCGAGGATAATGAGTTTCTCCGGTGGTTCGGCCGGGACCGGGTCTCCCTTGTACAGCCGGAGGATCGAGAAAGGCTCGTTTTTTTCCTGCAGGGTATCGGTGATGGTGCCGGCGGATTCGTGTTCGCCGTGCTGGAGGATCGTGATCATTACCAAAGGGGTGTGCATGGCAGGATGATGAGGTTTCTTGTCACTTTCACTCCCCGCGGCAGGTGTTTAAACAGGACAATCGGGGATCTGGTACATACGGATGGCCGCCATGCAGGCTGAAAGCAGGATCGGGGCGCTCTGGCAGCAGCGGATGGCTGCGCTGCGGGAGTACAGCGTGGTCCGCGACGGGAACGTCTTTGGCGCGGGCCTTGCCGGCTCCTGTCTCTTTTCCTCTGAGTACGACCGGGCCCGCGCCCTTCTCGGGAGACTGCTGTCGGAGTACGAGAGCGCTTCGTTCGAGAACCTCTTTCCCGGAAGCCTGATCGAGACCAAGAACGGGACCTGCCTCTCGCTCGAACACCGCGAGCCGTTCACGACCCCGGCAATTGACACAAAACTTCTGGATGAAGAGATGCTCTGCGATCTCACGCTTGTAAAGGGGATCGGGGAGCGCTCGGCCGCCCGGCTCAGGGCCCGGGGCTGGAAGACCATTGCAGACCTTGCAGGTCACCCGCGGTTCCGGTACGCAGCACGGGAGGTGCTCGACCGGCTCGATCGCGCCGATCCCCGCGAGGTCATGGACCTGGCCGGGAGCCGGCATGCAAAATCCCACCCGTTCGTGCTCGGCGCGGCCGGTGCGTTTGCCCGGGAGGATTTTGTCTTTCTCGATATCGAGACGCTTGGCCTTTTTTCCCGGCCCATCATCCTCTTCGGGGTCGGGACGATTGAATCCGGGAATTTTGTGGTCCGCCAGTACCTGCTCCGCGATATCGGCGAGGAGGCCGCGGCCCTCACTGCACTCGCGGATCATTTTGTCGGAGAGAAAAAAGCGCTGGTGACGTTTAACGGGAAGGCCTTCGATCTCCCGTACGTACAGGACCGGCTCGCGTACTATGGTATCCCCCCGGTGGCGCGGGTCCCGCACTTCGATGTCCTGCACTTTGCCCGGCGCCGCTGGAAGGGGCAGTACCCCTCGTGCCGTCTCGGGGAACTCGAATCGGCAGTCTTCGGTGTCAAAAGGGACGACGATGTACCGGGCCAGATGGTCCCCGAGTTCTACGAGACCTATCTCCGGACGAAAAACTGCGGGCCGCTCGTCCCCATTGTCGGCCACAACCGGCAGGACGTGATCTCGACCGCCCGCCTCTTTTTCTACCTGCTGGGGGAGACCTGTGGCTGTTGCTGACGTAGTGCGCCTGCTGGGCACCAACCCGGTGTACCGCAGCCGGGTTGCCTGCCACAATGTTGCAGACCCGGAGCCGGCGGTGTACGGCACGCTCGACCGCCCGCTGCCCGATCCGCTTGCCGCATACCTTACCCATGCCGGCATCCGGCTCTATACCCACCAGTGCGAAGCAGTCAACCTCCTTCGTGAAGAAAAGAACGTAATTATCACAACGCCTACCGCGAGCGGGAAGACCCTTGCATTCAATCTCCCGGTCTTCGAGCGCATGGCCGGTGACCCGGATGCCCGGGCGCTCTATCTCTATCCCACCAAGGCGCTTGCGAACGACCAGCAGAGAACGCTCCTTGCCATGGAAAAGTTTACCGGGATTTCCGTAAAGCCCGCGATTTACGATGGCGACACACCGCAGTCGAAGCGTTCCGCGATCCGGGAGCATGCCCGGATTGTGATCTCGAACCCCTACGAACTCCACCAGGTGCTTTCCTGGCACGGGAAATGGAGCCCGTTTTTTTCAAATCTCCGGTACGTGGTCCTTGACGAGGCACACAAGTACCGGGGGATCTTCGGTTCACAGATCGCGCTCCTCGTGCGCCGGCTCCGCCGGGTCGCCCGGTACTATGGCGCAAACCCGCAGTTTGTCCTTTCGAGCGCAACGCTTGCAAATCCCGAAGAATTTGCCGGAAAACTCACCGGCCTTTCCTTTGTCCAGGTAGGAAGCGACGGATCTCCCCGGGGAAAACGGCATTTTGTCCTCTACAACCCGTTCTACGATGGCGTCGGCCTGCGTTCCGCCCACCAGGAATCAAAGGACCTCCTTGTCTCCTGTGTGAAAGGCGACCTCCAGGCGCTCTGCTTTGCCGGTTCCCGCAAGATCACGGAACTCGTTGCGCTCTGGGCAAAAGAAGATCTCCGGCGCAGCTCTGCCCGGCTTGCGGAGAGCGTGTTTGCCTACCGGGCCGGCTACCTCCCCGAGGAACGCCGCGGGATCGAGAACCGGCTCAAGAACCGCGAGATCAAAGGAGTGGTCTCGACAAACGCGCTTGAACTCGGGATCGATATCGGGTCGCTCGATGCGGTGGTAATCGACGGTTACCCGGGCACGATGATGTCGATCCGGCAGCAGGCCGGGCGGGCGGGAAGGAAAGCCGGCGAGTCGCTTGCGGTGCTTGTGGCGCAGGCCAACCCCCTCGACCAGTACTTCATGCACCACCCGGACGAGTTCTTCTCCCGGCCCCACGAACACGCGATCATCGATACGGGCAATCCCTACATTGTCTCCGGCCACCTGTTGTGCGCAGCAGCAGAACTCCCCATAAGCGAAGAAAAGGACCGGGAATTTTTCGGCGGGCAGCTCTCCCCGGTCCTTGCAGACCTCGCGGAGAGCCATCTTCTCTCCCGCACGCCCCGGGGCTTTGTGTACGCCGGGAGAGGCCGGGCCGCAGAAGCGGTCACGCTCGATGGGATGGCGGCGGAAAGCTTCCGGATCCTCTGCGAGGGCCGGGTGATCGAGACCATGGACCGGGCGCAGGCATACCGCGAGGCGCACAAAGGGGCGATCATGCTCCACCAGGGCATCACCTACGTGGTAAACGCAATGGACCTTGAAACCCACACGGTCCGGGTGAGCGAGACCGATGTCGATTACTATACGCAGCCGTTAAAAGAAACGGATCTTAAGGTTCTCGAAACCCTCCGGACAACCGATATCGGGGGCGTCACCTGCGCATTCGGCGACGTGGAAGTGACCGAGCGGTACACCGCGTACAAGATCAAGAAGGGCGATACGGTACTTGGGGTTGAGCCGCTTGATCTCCCGCCGATCACGTTCCGGACAAAAGCCGTCTGGCTGGTTGTCCCGGAATCCATTGCATCACCGGTCTGTGCCGCCGGTCTCGATCTTGCCGGCGGGCTGCACGGCGCCGAGCACGCCCTCATCGCGCTCATGCCCCTCTTTGTCCTCTGCGACCGCTGGGATATCGGCGGGCTCTCAAGTCCTGCGTTTGGGGAGAATGGCGAACCCATGATCTTTATCTATGACGGGTATGAGGGCGGGATCGGCCTTGCGGAAAAAGCGTTCACGCTGCTTCCCGAGCTCTTCACCCGTACGCACGAAATGGTGCGCGACTGTTCCTGCAAAAAGGGCTGCCCTTCATGCATCTATTCCCCCAAATGCGGGAACGATAATGTCCCGCTCGACAAGGAAGGAACGGTCATGATCCTTACCGACCTTGCAAAAGCCGGCTCCGGTAACACTGCGGCACCGGAAACGGCCGGGTACATTCCTGGAACCGAGCCGGTGGCACCGTAGGATTGAATGAAAAAAAGGTTAGTCTACGAGCACGACGCGGCTTTCCGGCCCGGGCTCATCGTCATCGAAAATAAAGAGATCGTCGATGGTTGTGTGCAGGGCTTTTGCCACATCGTGCGCGAGCTTCAGCGACGGGTTGTACTTCCCCTGTTCGAGAAAGACGATCGTCTCGCGCCGCACGCCCACGACCTTTGCGAGACCTTCCTGGGTCAGGGCGTACCGGGCCCGGTATTCCTTTATTTTTGTCTGCATAATTCTGCTCCCGCGTTCCTGTGGATCTTGTATCCCGCTCAGACATCCCCTTTGCGGAAGAGCCATGCCTGGTATACTACCGCGGACAATGCAAGGACAAGAACGGAAGCAGCGAGAGCATTCTGCGTCCCGAGCACAAGTACGCCGGCGTAATCCAGCCAGAAGAGCGCGGTCATGAAGAAAAGACCGGTCAGCCACGCGTACGTGATGCCATATGCCCCGATCTTCTTCGAGCGCTCGTCCGACTCCGGCTCATCGCCGTACTTCCGGTGGCGAATGATCCCGGTCACGAGAAATGCGAGACCGGCGCAGACCAGGACGGTCCCGACAATCGTGTCGTTCCCGCTCATCAGGGCAAAAGCCAGCCCGTAGACTACCATCACGATCCCGATAATGATCCGGTACATATTTCTTGGTTTCATGTGAATTACCTCACTTATTGTTAGTTAATTCTAACACCAACACATAATAAAGTTATCTTTTTCTAACATTTGAAATAATGCGCCGGCTCCTTTACGCTTATCTGGGATGGCGTATCAGGTACGGGTACACCATGCCCCGGACCCCCCCGTTTCAGGAGATCATTGCCCGCTCGCCGCTCGTCTTTATCATCGGCGTTGCCGGTGACAGCGGTTCGGGCAAGACCACGTTCACCAGTGCCATCCGCCAGATCTTCGGGCCGGACCTTGTCGCGACCATCACCCTTGATGATTACCATAAGTACGATCGTGAGCAGCGGAAAACAATCGGCATCACCCCGCTCCACCCGGACGCCAACAACCTTTCGCAGCTCGAAATGGATGTAGCCCGGCTAAAACAGGGATATGCAATCCAGAAGCCGGTATACAATCACGCGACCGGCACCTTCGACCCCCCGGTCCCGTTTGTCTCGAAAAAGATCATCATTCTCGAAGGGCTCCATACGTTATTTACCCAAAAACTCCGGGAACTGCTGGACTTTTCCGTTTATGTCGACCCGGACCGGGAGGTCAAGTATGCGTGGAAGCAGAAGCGCGACACCAGAAACCGGGGGTATACCCCGGCCGAAGTTACCGAAGAGATCCGGCGGCGTGAAAAAGATTTTGCGGAGTTCATCGAGCCTCAGCGCTGCCTTGCCGATGCCGTGATCCGGATCAGTGCGTCCCGGTACGGGAAGGAGAAGGGAGCCTCGGGGAACATCTACCGGATATCTCTCATGCAGCACCGGATGGACCAGGCGGCAGCCGGGGCAGCCGACCTGACCATTGACTTAAATTCGCTCCTTCTTTTCCACGACCGGGACTTCTCCATCGAGTTCTCCACGGAGAATGTTGCCTGTGCGCGGATGCGGGCGCTTACCTTCGATGGCGAGATGAACTACGATACGGTTCGAAAACTCGAAAAGAGCATCGAGCAGCAGACCGGCGTCTGCCCGATCACGCTCTTTGAGAACCGGGCTACCGTCACAGCAACGGATCTTGTCCAGCTCGTCCTTTCGTGGAGGATCATCCACCGCCGGATCTTTTTACAGGACAGGGAATGAGTGTGCCGGTACGTATAAAATCGCGCAGGTTTGGCGACCATTCCGACAAGTATGTGTAGAAAAGCGCCTTATTTTCAGGCACCTTTATGATCTCCGTTCTGTACGTAGACTCCGATGCCGGTACCTGTAAGGAAGTCAGTGCCTTCCTGTGCGGGGGGGACGACCCGGAGATCCGGGTCGTGACCCTTGCTTCTGCGTACGAGGCTCTCGACCGGATACGTCAGGAACCTTTCGATGTCATCGTCTCCGAATCGCGCCTCGCGGTCACCTCGGGCATTACCTTCCTTGAGGTAATGCGCCGGGTGCGCAAAGAGGCAATCCCCTTTATTTTCTTTGCAAAAAAGTCCAGTCATTCCGAAGTGATCGAGGCGCTTAACACGGGTGCGACATTCTACCTTTTAAAAGGCGACCGGCCGTCACAGCGGTTTCCGATCCTCCGGCATTTCATCTGCCAGGCCGTTGACCAGCACCGGACAAAAGAGGCGCTCGTGCAGAGCGAGCGGCGGTACCGCTGCGTTGTCGAGGATCAGTCGGAGTTCATTATCCGCTTTAAGGCCGACGGCACCCTCCTCTTTGCAAACAAGGCATACTGCCGTTACTTTTCCACCACGTGCGGGCAGATCCGGAAATCCGGCATCTCGGGCATTCCCCCGTTTTGTCAGGGCCCGGCGTTTCTTCTCGGGCTTGCCTCGCTCACACGGGACCAGCCGACAGACTCCTGTGAATGCCAGTGGATCCTCCCCGACGGACGCGAAGTATGGCAGTTCTGGAACACCCGCGCGATCTTCGATGACAATGGCCCGGCAATCGAGTTCCAGTCGGTAGGCCGGGATATCACCGGCCAGAAGATGGCGGAGCAGGCGCTCCGCGGGGCACTCAAAAACCTTGGGATCATGAACTCGATCACCCGGCACGATATCATCAACCAGCTGACCGGGATCTTCGGGTACCTGCAGTATGCGCAGGACTCATCTGCCGACCCCGGGGTTCAGGAAGTTCTCGGAAAAGCACTTGCCGCAGCCGAGACAATCCAGGCACAGATCCTCTTTACCCGGGACTACCAGGCAATCGGGAGCGCCGAGCCCCGGTGGCAGAATGCCGAATCCGTTGTTATGCGGGCCTCGGGTGCCACCGACCATCCCGGCGTCAGGATCGACTGCAGCCTGGCCGATATCTGGATCTGCGCCGATCCCCTTATCGAGAAGGTTTTCTATAATCTCATCGATAACTCCCTGCGCCATGGCCGGACCGTCACGGCCGTGCGGATCTCGTCACAGGAGACCGGAGATGGTCTTGTTATCGTGTACGAGGACAACGGCGTGGGCATCCCCGATGGCGTGAAAGAGAAGATCTTCCGGCGCGAGTATTTCCACAACACCGGCCTCGGGCTGTACTTAAGCCGGGAGATCCTCGCAAACAGCCGTATGCAGATCCGCGAGACCGGGACGGAGGGATGCGGTGTCCGGTTCGAGATCTTTGTTCCCAAGGGCATGTACGGGAAGCGGGTCGCCGATGCGCCCGCACAGGAAGCCTGAAAAAAAGGTTATTCGTTAACAACCGATTTTACGGCAAGAAACACCGGGCCGCGGACATCGATCTTCTTCTTGTTGTCGGTGATCGCCCGGACCGCGTATTCCTCGATTTTTAAGTTGATATCGCTGGGGTGTTTTGCCATCTTGACCTGCACGAGCGTGCCGTTTTTGCACCGGGCGGCCTGCTCGATCTCAGCTGCTGCAAGTGCCGAGGCTGCAGAAAGGTAGGTGATGCCGGTGTGGACGCCGTTTGTCCGCACGTCCTTCCATTTCTCGGCGTCCGGGACCCCAAGGATATTCCCGTCGTGCGCGAAGATCTCGTTTGCACAGGCGGGTCCCAGGAGCTTTGCATTGGCCTCTGTCTCCTCGACCGTGACGCTGACGTGCGTACCGGAGATCGTGCCGTTGTATGCCTCAAAGGAGCAGGGGCCCTGCGCAGTTGCGTTTGCTGCGGCGACCTCTGCGATCGCCCGGGCAAGCGCCTTCCCTTCGACGCTCACGGGCTCGGCATTGAGGTGTACGGCCCGGGCCAGTTCGCGGTCAGAGACTGTCCGGGGGAAGAACTGGGGGTAGGAGAGCTGGCGGATATCGGTTGCGTTATACGCGATCATGGCAAGCCTCTCGACCCCGAGGCCGAGGTTCATGACCGGGATCCCGACGCCGTACTCGCCAAGTGCCGAGGGAGAGTACATGCCAAACGTCGCGACCTCGACCCAGCCGTGGACCGGGTGCTTTGCATAGACTTCGGTCTGCGAGTCGGGCATGTAGTACTTGGAGCGCTTGTCGTCGGGCTGGAACCGGAAGTCCTCGTACCCGAACGCGGAGAGGAGCGCCTCGCTGATAGCTTTCCCGTCTTCGATGGTCACATCGTCGCCGGCAACAACGCAGGACGCCGAGTGGTAGGCCATGAGCCGGGTCGGGCCTTCGGCCTGTTCGCGCCGGAAGCAGCGGTCTACCGAGAAGAGTCTGATGGGGAGCGGAGTCTTTTCCCAGATCGAGCCGAGCGTCATGAACCAGCCGCTTGTCATGTGGCTCCGCAGCGTGCTCCGTGAGGACTCGGGCGCGAGCGCCTTGAACTCGGGGAAGACTGCGTCAAGGATATGCACGACAATCCCGTCATCGACCCCGAGAACTTTTGCCAGCTCGTGGGTCAGCTCGTCGCCGTCGATCTCCGATTTCTTGTACGCGTGGAGGGTTTCGCGGAGCCGCTCTTCAGTCTCCTTTGTCATCGGTCGGAACGGATCCTCATGGCCGGCTTTGCCTGCAGGTACTGTGTTGCCATGGACAAGCGGGTTCCGGTGGCTCTGGAGGATATCGTTGATCTCGTCCAGCTGCTTTCTGGCGATCCCGACATTCGGGCGCGGCAGGCCGCCGATGTAGAAGACCCGGTCAAGGACTGCCATTGCCTCGGGGCCGAACTGCCGGTAGATCTCGTTTTCCTCTACAATCACCGGGTTCTCGATCTCGTCAAAGCCCATCGAGAGATAAATCTCCCGTAACCGGTTGATAGTCTCGAAGATCGGGTGAGCGTGCGCCCGGGTATACCGGAGCCGGGGGTATTTCCTGTCCTCCGCCGGCGGGGTGATGACCGACGGCCCCTCGTGCCATGTCCCTTCGAAGTTCGTGTGGGATCTCTCTTTCCAGTCCTGCGGATTGAATCTCATGTTTCCTCGCGCTCCATGCAGATGACCCTGCTTAGGGGATTTTCATCCCGGATTTTATAATCGCACGATGCGGCAATCTCTCTTGCGAACTCCCGCACCTGCGCATGCTCCGGCATGTTCGTCCGTTGCAAACGGTTTCTACTGTATCCCAGATACATGTATCCTTTCACCTCGACAAAGGTTGCGCCGGCGTCCTGGAGGATCCGGGCATAGCCGGCGGGGTTTATGTCGTTGTGACCCGAAACGAGCGTGATCCGGACCGCCGATCGTTTGCTTTTCAGCTGGCCAAGGCTTTTTTGGATCCGCTCCCAGAACGCTTCCGGGTCGCCGAGCGGCCGGCAGATCTTTGTGTAGGTCGCAAGATCGGGCGCGTCGAGCGAGACGTACTGCTGGAAGGGCCGGCACCGTTCAAGCACCTCCGGGTTCGTGCCGTTGCTCACCACAAACGTGGTGTAACCGTTTGCATTGAAGAGGTCGACCAGTTCCGGGAGTTTTGAATACAGCGTGGGCTCTCCCGAGAGCGATATCGCCACGTGCTTTGGCGAAAGTGCCTCTTTCCACTTCTCTTCGGTCACCGTGTTGTCGAGCACCGCGTTATAGCCGGCGAGCGCTTTTTTCTGGAGCTTATGCACGCCCGCGAGGATCGTCTCCGGCGGGCACTCTTCGGTTTCAACGGCCTCGTGCTCGAACGACCGCCAGCAGAAGAGACAGCGCTGGTTGCATTTCAGCGTCGGCGTCATCTGGACGCAGCGGTGGCTGTCGATCCCGTAAAACTGGTGCTTGTAGCACATTTCGCCTCCGGCAAGCGCCCGCTTGCACCAGAGGCACGGCTTGAGCGCCGCGGAAGATTCCGGCGAAAAAAAGAGGTATCCCTGCCGGGTTAAGGCGTCACATGGTCCGGATGGCATCGATCCCGAGTGTTTCGAGCGCTTCACAGAGCGTGTTCTGCACAGCTTTCACAAGCGTGAGCCGGCGGTCGCGGACCTTTCCCTCGCTCTTTAAGACCGGCTCGTAGTGGTAGAAGGTATTGAAGGTGTCGGCGAGCTCGTGGGCGTACGTTGCAAGCAGGTGCGGGCGGAGCTCACAAACCACTTTTTCGATCACGGACGGGAACTTTGCGATCTTCTTTGCAAGGAGGATCTCCTGTTCGGTTTCGAGATCGTAACACGGCTCGAAGTCCCCGGCTTTATCAAGGATGCTGCACGCACGGGCATGGGCGTACTGGATGTAGGGGCCGCTCTGGCGCTCGAAGTCCAGCGCTTCCTTCCAGTCAAAGACCGTGCTCTTCTCGGGCGAGATCTTCACGATATCGTACCGGATTCCGGCCCGGGCAACGGATGCCGCGATGCTTTTCCGTGTTGCCTCGTCGAGCTCGGGCCTGCGGGCCGTGACCTCGTCAAAGGCGCGCTTGGTGACCTCGTCGATCAGGTCGTCGGCAGAGACGAATTTACCCGCCCTCGTGCTCATCGAGCCCTCGGGGAGCGAGACGAACTCGAAGTGGACGATCTCCGGGGGTTTTATGCCGAGGAGTTTTAACGTGCACTGGAGCTGGGCCCCGATCAGCTTGTGGTCGGCGCCGAGCACATCGATCGCCCGGTCGAAGTTTGTTGCCTTCCAGGTGTGGAACGCGAGGTCGCGGGCCGCGTATACCGAGGTGCCATCGCTCCTCCGCATCACGTACTTGTTCTCAAACCCGAACTCGGCGAGGTCGAGCGCAAGGAGCGTACCCTCGTGGGTTGCCTGCGGGAGCTTCTCGATCTTCCCGATCACGCGCTTTGTGTCGCCGTTTCTCACAAAGTCGCTCTCCCAGACAAACCGGTCGTGCTTCACGTTGAGGTTCTTTAGGGTCACCGCAAAGCCGTCGAGGCAGCGGGAGACCTCGTTACGGAATTTCTTTACGGTTCCGGGGTCACCGCTCTCCACGAGCTCCATGAGCTCGTCAACCTGCTTTGTGATAGTCTCCTTGTCCTTTTCTATCTCCCGGTTTGCCGCAATATAGACCCGGGCAATGTGGGCGTCCTCTTTCTCGCCCGGCAGCGGTTCGTGTTCCAGGTGATCAAAGCCCCAGGTCACGATCGCGATCTGCCGGCCCATGTCGTTGACATAGTACTGGACTTCGAGCCGGTAGCCGGCCTTCCTGAAGGCACGGGCAAGCGAGTCGCCGATAATAGAGTTCCGGATGTGTCCCACGTGGAGCGGGCCGTTCGGGTTTGCGCTCGTGTGTTCGAGCACGATCCGTGGCGCCTCCTTTGGCGGGAGGGAGCCGTAGCCGGGCTGCACGGCGGCCTTGATGGCCTCGCTCACATAGGCTTTCCCGAAGACAAAGTTCACGTACGGGCCCTTTGCATCTATGGTCACGCCAAGGTCTGCGAGTTCTTTGTTCTTCTTGAGCGCCTCTGCAATCTCCTGCGCGATCTTTACCGGCGCCTGTTTTTTTGTTTTTGCCAAAGCGAATGCAACGGTCGTCGCAAGGTCCGCATGCTCGCCGCCATCGGTGAGCGGGATCTCCGCAAGACCCGTGCATTCAGAAATCGCTTTTTTTATTGCTGCTGGTGTGTCAAAAACCATTTAGTATCCCGTCCTGTACCGCAGGATGGCGGCGATCCCGCCAAATGCCGAGAAGAGGATCGAGCCCTCCTCGAAATCGTCCGAAATGAGTTCCACTTTTGCGCTCGAAGCATCGGCGAGTTTTGCCAGTTCGTCGATGATATCGATCTCCTCATCGAGAATGAGCGGAGCCGTGCACTTCGGGCAGTTGCCGAGATCGATGTCCCGGACCGTCTTTCCCACCGGCATGCTCACGGTCCGTTCCTCGTTATGATCGCAGCTCTGGCATTTTATCTTAAGCCGCGACTTCCGCAGGTTTGCGGACAACAGGAGCGTATCGACTGCCCCGAGTTCGAGGTTTTTCCTGATGCTCTCCTCCCCGTACGCGGCCAGACCGTTGTTGTCTTTTACGAGTTCTTTTAAGAACTTCTCCATGAGGGTCTTTTCTTTGATGACCGTCATGCCCGAGAGGGCGTCCTTTGCCGCATCCACGAGCTCGGGGAGGCCGTCCTCGTTTGTATACGCAACATCAAAGAGGCCGATTACCCGTTTCTGGACCTCGTGGTGGAGGTAGTTGCCCGCCTCGAACTCTTCCTTTGTCGGGCTCGGGCCGCCGATCAAAAGGCCCTTGAACCGCTCGAAATAGTTCTTTTCCGCGAGGAAAATCGCGCTCGACCGCTCGCCAACTTTGGTGTAGAACTCGTTGATGGCGATCTCACGGAGCCGGCCGAACCGGGCCGCCGACTGTCCGCCTTTCCTCATCTTGCCGGGCACCGTTGAGGTCGAGCCGCCGATCGGCTCGATCCGGTTGCCGCGCAAAAATCCCCAGTAGGCCTCGCGCCGGTCCAGAACGAGAAGTCCGTACACGTACTTCTCTTCGAGCATCTGTTTGAGGGGTTCGAGCTCGAAGCTCGAACTGCAGCGGTACATGTAGGTGTTGAGCGGCTCGGGCGGCTCGATGATCGTGCACTGGAGGTCGGTACGGTCGCCGTAGAGTTTTACCGTGCCGCAGAAGACCGCCATGCCCTTTTCGGGAGGGCGCTTGTAATACTTGAGCCGGGAGAGGATCGAGGAGATTGCGCTCTGGACGTTTGTTCTCGTCTGCTTGCTCTTGATGTTCGCGCACTGGCCGAACTCGTCCTTTAACTGGCCGGTCACATCGAAGATCTGCTTGTCGGGCGGGATGTAGAGCGTGATAAGCTCTGTACCGTCCCCTTCCTGCGCCTGTAGTTTTTCGAGCGTCTTTTTGAACTCATAGCGCTTGCGCGCGTCGTCCATCTCCACGGGGTCTGTCATGAGCGGGAATCAGCCTCTCCTTTAAAGCCTGTACTTATTCATGCTTGCGTACCATAAATTTGCGCAAGGTGGTCTATGATCCGGCCATCCACTTCCGAATTGATCCCGTGGCTGCCGTTAAATTCAGTAAACGTCTTTGGCTCGCCTGCCGCGGCAAAGAGCGCTTCTCCTTCGGCATAGGGAATAACGGGGTCCGTTGCATTGTGGTACATCCAGACCGGGCGCGGAGAAATTTTCGGGAGATAGGTGCTCGGCTCAAGCGACTCGGCAAACCGGAGCACGTCGCCGCTCCCGCCCTGCGCGAGAACTGCGTCCTTTATGCCCCAGTCCGCGGTCGAGATCCCGATATAGCCGGCAAAGTTCTTGTCGGTCCCTGCCGCGACTGCTGCGTACCTGCCGCCATTGCTGCCCCCGACCGCGTACACCGGGACGCCGAACTTTGCGGCAAGCAGGGCCCGGGCGGACGAGATATCGCAGACGGTCTTGTAGAACTCCGGCCAGTCGTTCTGGTTACCTGCCTTGAACTTCGCGTAATCTTCCTGCGGGGAGAACGCGTACCCGTCCGTCTCCCCGCCCCGGCCCCGGGTGTCGACAAACATGAACGCGTAGCCGGCCTGTGCATAGTCAAGCATCCGGTCTGCATGGCCCGAAGCCCTCTCGCCCGCGCCCGGGATGTACACGAGCACGGCCTTTGGCTGTGCCGGGTAGGAGAGATAGGTCACGACATTCCCGGTCGGGGTGGACAGGACATAGCGCGAGACCGTGTACGTGCTGTTCGCCGCAAGCACCGTCTCGTTTGCGGTTGCCTGCGGGCAGGTGACTGCAAGGACGCCGTTATTGTCAACGGAGTACGAGGGCGACGGTGTACTGCCGGTGCAGCCGGCAAAAATGGCAAGCACCGCGAGCAGCGCAAGGCCGGCGGCGATAATTCCGGCTTTCATTTAGTTTTCCCCCCGGCAGCGGTGGAGCAGGCAGATCGTCTTTGCATCGCAGATGGTGCCGTTCTGTACCATCGCGTCCGTCTCTTCTTTTGTCACGCGTTTCACTTCGATGACTTCGTCCGCGTCCTTCTGGAATTCCTGTGAGGGCGTGAGGCCCCGGGCCTCAAAGAGCCAGATCTTTTCGTCCGTAAAGCCGGGCGTAGTATAGATGAAGCCTTTTGGGACAAGCGCTGCTGCCGCCATCCCGGCCTCTTCGATGAGCTCGCGCCGTGCGGTTTCGATCGGTTCTTCGCCGTCTTCCATGGTCCCGGCCGGGGCTTCCCAGATGTACTGCCCGACCGCGTACCGGTACTGGCGCAGGAGCAGGTAGCCGGTATCCGTTACCGGCAGGATCGCGACCGCGCCATTGGGGTGGACGATCACCGCGTCCTTTTCGACTCCGTTCGGAAGCGTGAGTTTTTTCGTCTCGATCCAGAGTTTTCTCCCGCGGAAGATCTCCATATCAGTCACCCTCGTACGGGATCGGATCGCTTCTCCCGATTGCGGCAAACGCCTCGCGCCGGAAATGGCACGAGCCGCAGGTGCCGCAGGCCCGGTCTTCGTTCCGGTAACAGGACCAGGTGTGTTCGTAAGGAACGCCAAGATCTGTACCGATCTTCAAGATGTCCGTCTTGGTCATCCGGATAAACGGCGTTTTGAGCTCGATGTTTGTTGTCTCCTTTGTCCCGAGCGCGATCACGCGCCGGAACGCATCGATAAAGTCCGGCCGGCAGTCCGGGTAGCCCGAGTAATCGAGCGCCTGCACCCCGATGAAGATCGCGTCTGCTCTTTTCGCCTCCGCATAACTCGTTGCGATTGCAAGGAGGTTTGCGTTCCGGAACGGCACATAGGTGTTCGGGACGCCGGTGCGGGCCGGGTCGAACGCATCGACCGGCAATTCCTTATCCGTCAGGCTGCTTGCCCCGAATTTTTCAAAGTACCGGAGATCGATCTCGGTAAAATCGCGCGCATCGAGAAGGGAGGCGATCTTTTTCGCGCAGGCGCGCTCCTTGTTTTCCGTGCGCTGGCCGTAGTTCGCGTGGAGCGCACAAATATCGTAGCCCTCGTTTTTTGCATAGTACGCAAGGGTGGATGAGTCCATCCCGCCCGAGATAAGGCAGGCCGCCTTCATCATTTCACCCCGAGGATCTTGTGGAGCTGGACCTGGAACCGGACCGGCAGGTTGTTCGTGAGAATATAGCGGACGATCGGTGCCGTGTCCGCCCCAAAGACCGGGGAAAAGAAGACCGGGCCGGCAACCGGGTGGCTGTCGAGGACCTCATGGGCAAACCGGCAATCGTTCTCGTCCGCTACGACAAACTTCACGGAATCTTCGGGCCGGATCTTAGCGAGCAGCGAAAGATCGCTCTGCTCGCCCGATGACGGGCACTTCACGTCCATGCAGACCGAGGCGTATGGCTGGACGGGGGTAAAATCGATCGTCCCGTTTGTCTCGATATCGATCGCGATCCCGCGCTTTTCAAGCGAGGCAAGCAGCGGGAGGAGTGCTTCTGTCTGGAGGAGCGGCTCGCCACCCGTGATGCAGACACAGCGCGGGTTCAATCGCCAGCACTGTTCGAGGATAGCCTCCTCGCTCACCTCGGTCCCGCCGCCCAGTGCATCCCGGGTATCGCACCAGCGGCAGGAAAGGTTGCAGCCAGAAAGCCGGACAAAGAGGCAGGGTGCGCCCTGCCGTACGCCCTCTCCCTGGAGGCTTGAAAAGATCTCGGCAAGCTTCATTTATGAAATCTCGGCACAGGAGGTCGGCGATTCCCACACCCGGATCTTCTTTACGCTCGCGCGGAGCCCCTGTTCGCGGCAGGCGTTATTGAGGTCGTCCCGGATAATGGATGCGATGAGTTCGCTTGTCGGGTCGCCGGGCGTGGTAATCACCGGGTGGAACTCTGCGATCCGGGGAACCATCGGGTCGTCTTTGTTGAGGATGATCTGGTGGTCGTATTTTTCCACGATCTTTTTTATCACGGAATAATCAATCACGATCTGTGTTTTCGGGTCCGGCTCGCCTTCCATCCAGACCTCGATCTTCCAGCGGTGCCCGTGAAGGTTTGCACACTTGCCCTGGTAATGGAGAAGGCGGTGGCTGGTGTCTATCTGCACCTCTTTATAGATCCCGACTTTCATTGAAGCAATCATTGGCCGGGCGGGGATATAATATTATGAGCAGTGAGGACTAATAGTAAAAGACGGGCAGGTGGGATGCCACAATTTATAAATCGGTTCCCCGCGCTAGTATATATCTCAGCGTGGGGTTTCGATATCCACGAGAACAAACTTAAATGAGGCTCTTTAATGGGACAGGGTAAATTTGCAGCCAGAAAACTGGTTCGGGACTCTCAGAAATTCCGGTGGAGCGACAAGAATTACGCCCGCCGCGAACTCAACCTCGATGAGAAGTCGGATCCGCTCGAGGGCGCTCCGCAGGCGAGGGGTATCGTGCTCGAGAAAGTCGGTGTCGAGGCCAAGCAGCCCAACTCCGCAATCCGCAAGTGTGTGCGCGTCCAGCTCATCAAGAACGGACGGCAGGTCACTGCCTTTGCGGTGGGCGACGGCGCCATCAACTTCATCGATGAACACGACGAAGTCGAGATCGAAGGCATCGGCGGCCGTCTGGGCCGGTCCATGGGTGATATCCCCGGGGTCCGGTACGTGGTCACGAGCGTCAACAACGTCTGCCTCCACGAAATGGTGATTGGCAGGAAGGAGAAACCGCGCAGGTGATCATGATGGCAGAAGCAGAAGTAAAAGCAGAAGCCCCGGAAACGAGCGTCCACCCGTCAAAGGCACTGCTCTTTAACAAGTGGGACGTCGCCGAAGTCAAAGTCACTGACCCGAGCCTGGTGCGGTACGTCAATCTCACCCCCCAGATCATCCCCCACTCCTGCGGCAAGTTCTCGCGCCAGGAGTTCAATAAGGCAAATATGATGATTGTCGAGCGGTTGATCAACCGGCTCATGCAGACCGAGAATAACACCGGCAAGAAGCAGCTGGCAATAGGGATTGTGCGGGATGCATTCGAGATCATCAACAAGAAGACCAAGAGAAACCCGGTCGAAGTCCTTGTCGAGGCTATCGGGAACACCGGCCCCCGCGAAGAGACCGTCCGTCTCAAATACGGTGGCATCAATGTCCCGAAGTCGGTCGATACCGCACCCCTGCGCCGTGTCGACTCTGCAGTCGGGTTCATTGCCGAGGCAGTCTGGAAGTCCTCGCGCAAGAACAAGAAACCCGCAAGCGCCATTCTCGCCGACGAACTGATCGCCGCCGCCAAAGGTGACGCGAAGTGTTACTCGGTCGGGAAAAAGGAAGAAAAAGAGCGGATTGCAAAGTCCGCCCGGTAAATTATCTTTTTTCGAGGTTATTTTCATGTCACGCGGCAAAAAAACGGTAGAGCGCGTAGTCGAGCTCATGAAGGACCCCAAGCACATCAGGAACATTGGTATCGTGGCGCACATCGACCACGGCAAGACCACCCTTTCCGATAACCTGCTTGCGGGCGCCGGTATTATCTCAGAAGAACTCGCAGGCAAACAGCTCTTCATGGATTCCGATGCTGAAGAGCAGGCCCGCGGTATCACGATCGATGCAAGCAACGTATCGATGGTCCACGAAGTCGAAGGCCAGGATTATCTCATCAACATGATCGATACGCCGGGCCACGTTGATTTCGGTGGCGACGTTACGCGTGCAATGCGTGCGGTCGACGGCGCAGTCGTCCTCGTGGACGCGGTCGAGGGCACGATGCCCCAGACCGAGACCGTGCTCCGGCAGGCATTAAAGGAGCAGGTCCGCCCGGTCCTCTTCATCAACAAGGTAGACCGGCTGGTCAACGAGATCAAGGTCGACGAGACCGAGATGCAGATCCGTCTCGGGAAAGTCATCGACAAGGTCAACAAGCTCATCAAGGGCATGAACGAGGAAGCCTACAACAACGGCTGGAAACTCGATGCCTCGAAGGGAACGGTTGCCTTCGGGTCTGCTCTCTACAACTGGGCAATCTCCGTTCCGTACATGAAAAAGAGCGGCGTCTCCTTCAAAGACGTCTTTGAGAAGTGCCGGGCCGGCGACATGAAGTTCCTCGCAAAGAACAGCCCGCTCTACGAAGTCGTGCTCGACATGGTAGTCCACCACCTGCCAAACCCGCTCGAAGCCCAGCCCCGGCGTGTCAACGTCATCTGGCACGGCGACCACTCGACAAAGGAAGGAAAGGCCATGCTCGCCTGCGACCCGAACGGGCCGGCAACGATGATGGTTACCGATATCTCCTTTGACCCGCATGCGGGCGAAGTTGCAACGGGCCGTCTCTTCTCCGGGACGCTCAGGCGCGGCGACAGCCTCTACGTCATGGGTTCGGCGAAAAAGGAGAACCGTCTCCAGCAGGTCGGTATCTTCATGGGCCCGAAGCGTGTGGAAGTCGAGGAGATTGTTGCAGGAAACATTGCGGCAGTCACCGGACTTAAGGACGCCATTGTCGGTTCGACCGTCACCTCACTCATGGAGATGTCGCCGTTTGAGTCGCTCAAGCACTACTCAGAACCGGTCATGACCGTTGCCGTTGAGGCAAAGAACATGAAGGACCTGCCGAAGTTAGTCGAAGTGCTCCGGCAGGTTGCAAAAGAGGACCCGACGCTCGTTATCGCCATCAACGAAGAGACGGGCGAGCACCTGATTGCCGGTATGGGCGAGCTGCACCTTGAGATCGTCACCGGCCGTATCAAGCGTGACAAGGGTGTCGAGATCGTCACCTCCGAACCGATTGTCGTGTACCGTGAGACTGTTACCGGCAAGGTGGAGAATGTTGAAGGAAAATCCCCGAACCGCCACAACCGGTTCTACTTCACGCTCGAGCCGCTGCCGGATGAGATTGTGGGCCTGATTAAATCCGGCGATGTCTCGATGAACCAGCAGGCCATCGAACGCCGTGACGTACTCTTAAAGGCAGGCATGGACAAGGACGAGGCCAAAAACGTCAAGCATATCAAGGGCACGAACATGCTCATCGATATGACCAAGGGTGTCCAGTACCTCAACGAAACGATGGAACTTATCATCGAAGGTATCAACGAGGCCCTTGCCGGCGGCCCGCTCGCTGACGAGCCGGTCCAGAACCTCAAGATGACCTTAACCGATGTCAAGCTGCACGAGGATGCAATCCACCGTGGCCCGGCACAGGTCATCCCGGCCGTCCGTGGCGCAATCAAGGGCGGTATGCTCATTGCCGGCGACTCGCTCTTAGAGCCGGTCCAGAAGATCCAGATCTCGGTCCCGATGGACCAGATGGGCGCAGCAACCTCCCAGATCCAGGGACGGCGCGGCCAGGTCTTCGATATGCAGAGCGAGGGCGACACGATCACGGTAGTCGGGAAAGCCCCGGTTGCCGAGCTCTTCGGGTTTGCCGGCGATATCCGGTCTGCGACCGAAGGCCGTGCCATGTGGAACACCGAGTTCTCGGGCTTTGAACTTGTCCCGAACAACATGGTAAAAGATGTCGTCGTCGCGATCCGCAAGAGGAAAGGCCTCAAGGAACAGATGCCGACCCCGAGCGATTACCTCGGATAATTTTTTTATAATTTTTCCCTGTTCCCGTTCTTTTTTTATCGTTTCTCGTTCCTGCGAAAGGGTATTCACGCCCGGGCGGTTATTGCCGGTCCCCCCCGCACAATCGTTTCCTATCCTTTTTTGTGATCCGGTGGCGCACGTACCGGGGAGAATATGCCCGAAGCCTCACCGCCTCTATGGCCTGACAAGAAGCTGGACTTCAGGGACCTAAAGGACCCCGGCTACGAGATCTTCATCATCGGGGTCTCGATCCTTTCGGTCATAAACCTCGGGTTGGTGTACATCCCGGGCCTTGACCCGGATGCGGTCAATGTAATCCTCGTCATCAACTTCTTTTTAACAATCATCTTCATCGCGGATTTCATCTTCCGCCTGTTTTCGGCGGAGTCCAAGAAGCATTACTTCTTTGCCGACTGGGGGTGGGCAGACCTCCTCGCGAGCATCCCGGCCCTGCGCATCCTCAGGATCTTCCGGATCCTCAAGGCCTACCGGCTCATGAGCAAGTACGGGGCACAAAATATCTGGGACCAGCTCAGGAAGCACCGGGCCGAGAGCATGCTCTATATCGTGCTCTTCTGCGTGATGCTCGTTATCGAGAGCGGATCTATTCTCGTGCTCATGGCCGAGCGCTCGGCCCCGAACGCAAATATCCTCACTGCGTCGGATGCAATGTGGTGGGTGTACGTCACGATCACGACCGTGGGCTATGGCGACCGGTACCCGGTGACCAATGCCGGCCGGATCGTGGGCGTGCTCGTGATGACAACGGGTGTCGGGCTCTTTGGCACCCTTGCCGGGTATATCGCGAACAAACTGCTCGCGCCGGCGGAGGACACGGAACCTTCGGGCGGTAGTGCGGCAGAGCCGGCACCGGCTGCCGGCCGCGATGCAGAGATCCTTGCCCGGCTCGACCGGATCGAAGAGGAGATCAAGAGCCGGCCGCGTCCCCCGGGCCCGGGCGGGCCCTGACGCCCGGTTTGGTTTTTTACGGTACGCCGTTTTCCATACGCATAAGTGGACGGCCGGGCTACCTGTCTATACTACTACAGGAGTGGGTGCACGTGGCAGGCACGAATACCGATCTGACCGGCGGAATGGCGGCACGGGCGCACGCCCTGATGCCGGAGGTTACCCGGGATCTTTCTGACCTTGTCCGCTGCGCCTCGGTCTCGCTCCCCGGCCACCCGGAGGCGCCCGTGCGTGTGGCTGCGGACAGGACGCTTGCGCTTTTTAAAAAATACGGCATTAGTGCCGCCCGGTTCCTGGAGATCCCGGGCGGGTACCCGGCAGTGTACGCGGAGATCCCCGCCCCGCCCGGCGCCCCGACCGTGCTGCTCTACGCCCACTACGATGTCCAGCCGGCAAAAAGGGAGGATGGCTGGGCAACGGACCCGTTCGTGCCGGTGGAAAAGGCCGGCCGGCTCTTTGGCCGCGGGACCGCGGACGACAAGTCGGGGATCCTGATCATCGCAGCAGCCCTCGCGCTCTTTTCCGGGCATCCCCCGGTAGGCGTGAAGGTGGTTATCGAAGGCGAGGAGGAGACCGAGAGCCACCTGGACGCGTACGTGGCGGCACACCCGGGCTTCTTTGCCTGCGATGCGTTCGTGATCCTTGATAACGGCAACCTTGCCGTCCGGCAGCCGGCGCTCACCACCTCCCTGAGGGGAGTCGTTTCCTGCACGCTCGACGTCTCCACGCTCGACCACCCGGTCCACTCAGGGATGTTTGGCGGTGCAGCGCCGGATGCGCTGGTCGCGCTTATTGCGATCCTTTCGACCCTGCACGACCCGTCAGGCCGGGTGGCGGTCCGGGGCCTTCGCGTCTCCGCCCCGCCGGAATCGGAATACCCCGAGGCCCTGTACCGCGAGGGGGCAGGGATTCTCTCAGGCACCGGTCTTACCGGCACCGGCCCGCTTGGCGCCCGGCTCTGGTCGGAGCCGTCCGTCTCTGTGATCGGGATCGATGCACCCTCCGTTGCCGGTTCGGCAAACATCCTCATCCCCCGGGCCCGGGCAAAGGTCAGCCTCCGGATCGCCCCGGACGCGGACCCGGCCCGCGAACTTTCCCTCCTTATGGCCCACCTGCGGGCCGCTGCACCCTGGGGAGCAAAGGTGGAGGTAACAGAGACCGGCCGGTCCGCCGGCTTTGTCTGCCCGGCCGGCCACCCGGCCACTGCGGCGGCAAAAGAGGCCCTTGCCGCGGCATTTAATTCTCCGGTACGGGAGAAGGGGAGCGGCGGCTCGATCCCGCTCCTCTCGCTCCTGCACGCGGCAGCGCCACAGGCCGGCTTTGTCCTCATCGGCGCAGAAGACACGGCCTGCTCCCGCATCCACGGGACAAACGAGAGCGTGGACCTTGGCGAGGTCGAACGCTGCATCACGGGCCTCGCGCTCTTCCTTGAATTATTCCCGGGAAAAATGGGTGACTAACCGTCCGGCCCGGCCCTGTACCGTATCCTTGTACGGGCTTCCGGCCGGTTAAAAAAAGTTTTTAGAGGATCTTCGAGCCCGCACCCGGCCCGGGCTTAACCTGGAAGACGTCGGTAATCGCGAGAACGATCGCGGACTTTGCGACCAGGTTCGGCTTGAGCTCCTTAATCCAGGCCGCGTCCTCTTTGAAGATCGCGTCACCTGTGTGGATGGTGGTGGTCCCCTTGATCTGGAAGCCGCCCTTCTCGCCCCACCAGGTGATCCCGGCATGGTGGTTCTCTTTTAGGTTTGCGAGCGTCTTGTTGAAGAACTGGTCCGAGATGAGCATGGTCTCGTCGTCCAAGAGCTTGAACGCCCCGATTGGGACGGCGTTGGGGATGCCAGACTTCGATGCAGTGGAAAGGTACACGAGCTTTGTTGCGGCAAGCGACTCTTTTATTTCAGCGGAAAGTTTTACCATGGCAGGTTCCTCCAGAGGAAGTATTCCGGCCGGGGGATGTTAAGGGTTTGGCAGGTTTGCCTCAAACACCGGGGGTATCCGGCAGGAGCCGGACCAGCAACTGAACCGGCAGAACCAGTTGGTAACAGGATATCCGGAAGCGGGATACCGGGTGCTGCATTGATCGAGGCATGCCGTACATGAGTTGTCACCGGTTACAGGACCGGCCGTGTCTTCTGGCGGGAATCCGGCTCCGTCCGGAGCTGCCGCGCAGTATCCCGCCCCAGCAGCCGTACCTGCAAGCCCGAGAAGGAGCAGGCACGATACCGCCAGGGTTACATGTCGTTTGTCCATGAGAGTTTCCCTCGCGGAGTGGTTGCTCTCCCCGGCGGATAAAAACGCGGTTGAGTGAAAAATAATTTTCAGCGATTCTGGCCCGCCGGTTTTGTGTGGGACCGGTCCTTATGGGAGCCGCCCGTTCGTGGCGCCGGCCCCGGGCCTTCATATCCTCTACCGTGAGCGCCGGGTGGCGGTACCGTCCCCGTCTCTTTGTCTCGTGGAGTGAATTGAGATCGATGGCCTGGACCCGGGCAGAAGTGGAGGCAGGCGCAAGCAGCACTCGCAGCGGTGCTGCCAGACGGCCCGGCCCTGTTCCATCCTGATATTGTGCACCGGGCAGACCTTTGCGCAGGTGCCGCAGGAGGTGCAGGTCCGGGGGAGGATGCCCGACAGTCTTTCTCCCGTTTCCCGGTGCATGCCGGTGTTTTTCATGGAGCCGGGTACGGGGCGTCTTCACGCGTGTGCCGGTAAAACCCGGGCGGCGCGGGTGCTCTTCCCTCAGCCCGGGAATTTTTTCACTCCCACGCGGTTTTCCGGACTCCCGGGTACGGCACGTGCGCAGAACAACCGGCACGCTAAAAAACGAAAAACCGGAATAACGTTCTCCGATGCCTATTGATAAATCCCGGTATACTTCGCTTTAACAAATTCAAAACCGTTTAATATTTTGCTTATTATCTGAATTTATATATAATGTGATATAAACTCAAGGGAACGGGACATAATGAAGCAACCCTGCCATCATGCGTTACCTATCATCATTTTAATCTGCTTTGTTTCACTTGCAATTATCCCGGGGATCAGTTCGGGTGCAATCAAAATTACGGGCTCTTCAACAATTTATCCCTCTCTTGAAAGCGCTGCGGCTGCTGCAAGTTCCGGTCAGACCCTGCAACTGATCAGCGATACGCCGGTGACCCTGACGCCGGGAAATATTACCTATCTCTCAAAAACCATAAAAATCCAGCAGAATATCACCGGCACTCAGTACACCATTTTCATGAATGGGACGATCGACTTTAACGGGACTTCCCAAACGTATACCTTAATCCCCCAGGGAACGACAAAATCGTTGGTTTTCAGTTACGATCCCACCGGGCCGGCAACATTCCGGAATAATTCTCTTTTTGAAATCACGGGAAGTTCAAATACCATTTTAGTAAGCGAACCTCACCCTCACCTGATCGCCGGGGCCTTTACCGGCACCGGGCTCAACCTCCTGGGATCTGCCAATTCACTTAATTCCTGGATCGCTGAAACAGAAGACGCCAGTGGCAACTCCTATGTTTCCCACCTGTCCAAAGTGGTCAACCTGGCAGGCACCTACAACAGTATCTCCGATGCCCAGTCCTGTGAAATGAATACCGACGGGGGTGTCGGGCTCTACGTTTCGGGCAGTTTCAATGGCGCACCCGGTTCCCCCGCAGCAACCTTAAACGGTCTGGATTCGCCGCCGCTCCAGATCGACACCGGTCAGATCACCAGCGCATCCGGGGGAAAGATCTACATTGCCCCCTCCACGAACGGAAATGCGATTCAGGACAGTGCTTATGACCTGACTTCGACCCACCCTGTTTATCTTTACAATGGCACGACCGCCGGGACCACGACATCCTGGTACTTCTTCAACAGCTCCTGGTCACCGTCAGGAGGCAACAGGAAACCGACCATCGATGCATCCCAGTGGACCTTCCCGTTCTCCGGGAATGTCAGCCTGGTTGCCGGCTTTTCCAACATTACCGGGCAATCGACCAGTATTGTCAGCAACAGCTCCCTCTTCCTTGATTCAGCAACCGGAAAATCGAGTGGCATCCTGACCAATGACACCAGTTCCCTGGAATTCAGTACAATTTCCGCGGTTGTCCCGGTGGGAATGTCGATCGGGAACAATACCTTCACCGATACCAACAGTCATACCGTATCAACAGTCGGATCCCTCGGGTACGTCACTATCCTGAACTTCAACCCGTACTACTCTGTCCCGGATGAATACTTCAACAGCTCCCAGACCACGGACTGGAGTTCGATAACGGATTTTTCCGCAGCCCGCAACCTCACGTTTGTCATCGAGAAGCCGGCAACCCACACGCTGCTCGGGAATATCAGTTACACCCAGAACATCAATCTCCTGGCACCGGGTATCGATTCGGGCCTGGCGGTGCTCGGGAATAATCTTGCCATGTCCTCGTCGGGCAACAGCACGAACTTTACCATGGCCAACTCAGCCCTTAATTCGGCCTTCAACAAATCGGCGACCCTCATCGTTTACCCGGCGGATTTTCCCTTCTCTTCAGGAACCGATCTCAACATTACCGCGACAACGGATTCCGGCGTGTCGACCGTGCTTTATGACCACGGCGTCTGGCTCAACCGGGCCGGTTTTGTCTCACCCTCACAGGATATCACCGTTATTGGTAATTCCAGTATTACTCTTCCGGTCCTCCATTTCAGCAGGTACGATTTCTCTGCAGCGGTCCCGATCGTTTCCTTTACTGCGAGCCCGACCTCCGGCACTGCGCCCCTCACTGTCCAGTTCAACGATACATCGTCCGGTTTTTTGACGAGCTGGAGCTGGTCGTTTGGTGACGGCGATTCAACGAATTCAACCCTGCAGAACCCGGTGCATACGTACATTTCCGCGGGAACCTACACCGTTTCCCTGACCACTGCCAATGCCGGCGGATCCAACACGTCTACCAAAACCAGTTATATTACCAGTAGCAGCAGTGGAGGGAGCGGCGGCAGCGGAGGAAGTGGCAGCAGTAGCAGTGGACGCCAGTCTCACTCTGGTGGAGGCAGTTCGTTGGGAACACTGTCGAGCCATAAGTATCCGGTCTCTCCCGAACCTTCAGCTGAGCCTCACGAAGCCGGAATATCCGCCACGCCAAATACGAATACCCCTGTATCGCAGACCACATCCGGCTTTGCAGCAATTCCGGTAACTTCTTTCGGGTATGTCTGGATTATCGTCATCATCCTTGTGGTATTCTTCGCGATTGTTGCAGCGTTTCTTGTGAGGAGATGGTGGATCCGCCGGCAGAATCCGGCATTGTTCAGGAAGTATGACTGAACAGGCCCTGCAAGCGGCATGCACGGAAAAATCCCCGGATTTTGTTGCGCTGTTAACGGCTGCTTGAGCGCGCCCACTTTTTTCATCCGCTGGCGCTGAACTGCCCGGGTAAAATAAAAAAAATCCCGGCACACCGGCCGGGCACGTTTTTTTAAATCAGGAGAGCCGGCTCTGCCCGGGCCGGACCGGCAGCCCTTTCCTGCTGCTGCCCCCCGAGACGCAGTAGCCGACCGGCGCAGAGAGACAGTTTTTGCTCCCGCGCCGGACCTCGGGCTTCATGGTCCCGTCGGTCTGCATGATCATGACCATGACCGGCGCATCCGGCGCCGGGAGTGCGGGTTCCACGGCGCGGGGCAGGCCTGCCGGAACCGTCGTGCAGTCCCGCTCCTGCGGTGCGGTCCCGTCGGGCATAGCGCACTCCAGGAACCCGTGTTCCTGCACCGGGTGTTCTGAATGTTCCCGGGACATCTCCCGGTAATCTCCCTTGAGGTCCAGGAGGTCCGCGGTGAATTTTTTCACCAGCACGCCAACCCCTCCGATCCTCGTTTCCAGTGCTGCAAGGCGGTTCTCGCCGGCATCACTGCCAGATAGTTCCACAGGTGTGATGATGGTCTCCTTTTTTAAAACAGGTTCAAATCGACAAACACCCGGGGATTTCCGGCGGCAACGCGATCTGCCTGTATACCTACAGGTGCGGCCCGCCACATATAGTACGGGGTAGCTGTTTTTCGTGCATTGTGGTTTTTTTTACCTTTGCGCCCGGATACGGTGCAAAAAAAAAGGGGATGCCCGGGGGAAAATATCACATGATGCTTTCGAGTTTCTGCGTGAGAATATCGAGGCCCTTTTTGATATCTTCGAGATTCTTTCCCCCGGTAAGAATGAGTTTTCCCGAAGAGAAGATCAGGACAACGATCTTCGGGTCTTTGATCCGGAACACGAGGCCCGGGAACTGCTCGGGTTCGTACTCGGTGTTCTCCAGGTTGAGCGTGACAACAACCTTGTTGAGGTTGATGTACCGGGCGAGATCGTAGGAGCAGACCATGTTGGTGATAACGACCTGCGGCTCTTTGAGGGTTTCAAAGCCCGCGTCGTGCATGGCTTTTACAATGACCGCGAGCCCTTCCACCAGCCCCTCGGGGGAACGGATCCCGGTCATCACGATCTTGCCCGACGAGAAGATCAGGGCTGCAATCTTCGGGTTTTTGATACGGTAGACCGCGCCGGGGAACCGTTTCTTGTTGAGTTCGCAGTTCTCCAGTCTCTCTGCCAGTGCAGCAAGATCGATGGACTCTGCGATGGCACCGGATGCAACAATGTTCTCGATTTTCAGGGATTCACAACTTTTACCGGCCATCGTTACTCTAATGCCGTTCCAGAAAGCATAAGGCTATGGACTCTGCACAATGGTTCGCCCGGCCGGGCGGTGCGGTTTTTACACGTCCCGGTACTCCGCCCGCCCGCCTGCGGGAATGCCTCAAGGAGGAATACGGTCGCCATCCCCCGCCCGGATACCGGGATCCGGGGATCGCGGGCAGGGTGGATCATACCCATACCCTTATCCCCTCTGGTGCCGTTTTTTAAAGAACAACTACCCGGAGGAATAATCATGGGAATCAAACCGTCCTATATCAAGAATCTCGGTACCACGCTTCTCGCCAAGCAGCGGGAGTACTTTACGAAAAACTTCGATGAGAACAAGAAGCAGCTGTCAGTCTCGGCAAGCATCCCCAGCAAGCGCGTGAGAAACCGGATCGCCGGCTACATCACCCGCAGGATGAACGCCAAGAAGCGTACATAACCGCCCGTTTTGTCCCCTTCCCGGGTCTGGTGTGGCGGCTTGAGGACCGGGAAGGAATGTGCTTTTTTTACCTGATCCCTGCCAGCCCCTGCGCCTGTACGGGCGTTTTTCCCCGGCGGGAGTATTGTACCTACAGGAAGGACTCTATAGTCACGAGCCGTTGTATTCCCCGTGACTGGTATGAAATATCACAAAATCAGGGTTTTTTTGACAATCTTGCCTTAAAATCTTAAAAAAATTCTCATATCAGGTTTCAAAAAAAAACATGAAAGGAGCTGAACAATTTTGACAACTACACCAACCCACGATACAAAAACCACCGGAACTTCAGTCCAGAAAACCTCTCCCGCACCTGCCGGGTCCGCGGCGCCAAAAGTCTCGTCACAGGCCGGAAAAGGCGTGAAGTCGTTAGTCCACGAATCGCACAAGACCGGGTACAAAAGGGACCGCCCCCTGGCAGTGGCCGGAACAAAGGCCCCGTCCGAACCGGCCCGGAAATAACCCGGTAGTACCGGGACCCTACATTCAACCCATACTTTTTTTGTTTTTTTTGCCGCTTTCCCGGGCATTCCCGTGCGGGCCGGCGCGAAGTCCGCGTATCCCCGACTGCCGGCTTTTTTCCCTTGAACTTCCTACCGTACCTTTCATGGTTGCGCTGCGTCCCCTTTCCTGTGCGGATATCCCGGTCATTAAGGGCTGGCCGTCCTACCCGACGGAGTTTGCCATGCTCGACTACTGCCACAAAGACGGCGGGTGGCTGGATACGTACGGGAAGGACGAAAAGAATGCGGTCTTTGTCGCAGCCGACGGCGGCGAAATCGTTGGCTTCTCGCTCCTGCTTGAGGAAAAGAGCGCATCGCCCGAGTTTATGGTGGCGCTCCGTCCGGACCGGCTGGGAACCGGCCTCGGCCGGACCGTGGCACAGCTGACGCTTGCCGCCGGTTTTTCCCGGCCTGAGGTTACGCATATCCGGCTCATTGTGCGCAAAAACAATTTCCGGGCGCAGGCGCTCTATGCATCGCTTGGCTTTGCCCGGACCGGGGAAATGACCAAAGAGGTCCAGGGCGTGCCGGTGGATTTCTTCTGTATGGAGATCTCCCGCGGGGAATTTTACCGGAAGGAACGGATGAAGGAGACGGTGCCTGTCGGGGATTCCGGGGATTTACCGGTTCAACCTTCCGATACGGGCCGGCCTCGCTTACATAAAGCCGTGGCCGACTATGAGAATCCCGACGATGCCTGGAAAGAGCACGCGAAGAAACGACTGGTGCAGGATTAAACCTGGTCCAGGGATCCGTTGTTTCCCGTGGATTTTTTCCTGTTTTTTATGGCCGCCAGGATGTGCCCGGCACTCGTCCTGTCTCTTTACAGGGATACCGTCTCGTTGAGAATCCGCTCTTTTAACTCCTTGCGGATGTTCTTTCTCGGAACCACATCGACCCTGATGCCCACCAGATCCGTGAGGTAATTTTGCAGGGCTGCATGATCAAGGAGGCTCGCCGTTTCGTAGAACTCTACAAGGACATCAAGGTCGCTGTCTTTATGGGTATCTCCCCTGACGTACGAGCCAAAGAGCCCGATCAATTCGGCCTTGTACCGGACCCTGATAATATCCCTGTTTTCGCGGAGGATCGTCTTGATCTCTTCGAGGCTTTTCATGATCGGTCTCTCTCATTTACCGGACTTAATTGAGGAATACACGGACCGGGAACGGTTCGTCCCCGGGGAAAATTCCCGGAGTGTATATCCCCCGTTGCTGTTATGACGGAAATTCTGCGAGGATTTGTTCCAGCTCTGTTTTGAGCACAGGGAGGTTTATTTCAACAACTGCCCAGAGTTCGTCGGGGTTGATTGCGAAATAGTGATGGATGAGGATATTCCGGAACCCGATAATCTTCCCCCACGGGATCCGGGAATATTTTTTTCGGGAGTCTTCTGATACGCCCCGGGCGGCTTCCCCGAGTATCTGGAGATAATAGACCACCCAGACCTGGACCAGTTCGTCGCCAGAGAAATGTTGTTTTCCTGCGGAGGTGTACTTCTCGATCTTTGTGATGGCCTCGTACATATCCGAGAACCGGAGGCGATCGTCTCTCATAAGGGAACCGCTTCGCGTACAACCTGTGTTCTGACCTGTTCCCGCAGGAGGGGGATTGTGCAGACATCCACCGGCCTTCCCAGGAGATGTTCGAGATCATAGGCAAACCCCCCGAGATCGAAAAGAGTCCTGCCGGGTTCGATCTCAACTAAAAAATCGATATCGCTCTTACTGGTGGCTTCGTGCCGGGCAACGGAGCCGAAGATCCGGATATTTTTTATGGCATACTTGTCTGCAAGTGCGAGGATCTCCGGTCTTTTTTGTGCAACAAGCTCGTAGATGTCCATGCCGGCCACCCTGTATCTCTATGAATAGATGGGTAAAAGAGGATATTAATGCATTGACTAAAACCGTACGGGAGGGTACACGGTTTTCCCCGGGAAATGAGGGGATTTGCCCGGCGCCGGCCTCGTATTTTGCCACCTTTTTTCCTGTTCCGGTTCCAAGGGTACCTGTATGGACTATAAGCAGGCGCTCCTTGTGATCGATGTGCAGAACGAGTATTTTACCGGGGCGCTGCCGGTGACGTACCCGCCGGGAAGTCTTGCAAATATCCTCAAAGCAATGGACCATGCGCACGCTGCCGGGATCCCGGTGGCGGTGATACAGCACACGAGCCCGGATCCGGATGCGCCGGCATTCCGGAAAGGTTCGCACGGCTGGGCTCTCCACGATGAGATACAAAAGCGGCACGCGGATATCGTGATCGACAAGGCCCTGCCCGGGAGTTTCACCGGCACGGATCTCGGGGCATGGCTGGAGAAAAACGGTATCACGACCGTCACGATCGCGGGCTACATGACCCAGATGTGCTGCGACACGACCGCACGCCAGGCCGTGCACCGGGGCTATGCGGTCAACTTCCTGTCCGATGCCACCGGCACGCTCGCGGTCACGAATGCTGCGGGCTCGGTCACGGCCGAGGAGCTCCACCGGGCGATTCTCGTAACGCAGCAGATGCGGTTTGCCCGGGTGATGACAACGGAGGAGTGGGTGAAGGGGGAGTGCGTGGGGGGTATGATGGTAAAACGGTTATGAGCGGCAAGGCTCTGGAATATCGAAAAACACATTTTGTTTTTCAAAAATATCTGACATGATCTTTTGACAAAAAATATACGCCATCAACTCTTTCAGATTGTTGTCCATGTCTGAGAAAAAATATGAATATGATCATACTGACCAGCAGACATTTGATAAATTGATAGTCAGCGACTCAAATGAGACAAAACTTCAGAAAATCATAGATCAATGCGAAAAAAATCCATTTCTCTACAAATTTATTTCCGCGAATGATGCAGGATCTACTGGTTCGCATCAGAGTGGTATTTATCTCCCGAATTCTTCATGGCCGTTTTATTTTGATTCGGAAGGTATCAAAGGAAAAAACAAGGATCGGTTCGTAACGATAAACTGGGAAACTGAAGGACTTGAAACAAAGAGTCGTTTCATCTGGTATGGTGAAAAAACCCGGCGAGAATACCGTCTGACGAGATTCGGGAAGGAATTCCCGTATCTCCGGGACGATTATATTGGTTCGCTGATGATCCTTGTAAAAACCGGAGAAACTGACATTTGTGGCTGGGTTTTGGACAGAGATGATGAAATAGAAAATTTCCTGTCTCAGTTTAACATTTCTCATCTTGACAGAGGAAACATTCGGATTCCTCAACGAAAAGGTACGGATATAACTGAAAACGTGTTTAATCAGAATCAACTGGTTGAGGATTTTATCCGGAACCTCAAAGGTAATCCTCCCAAGGGTACTGCAATTTCAGAAATTGCAAGGCGGATTTGTGCATCTTCAGAACGATCTATGGATTCTGATGAAAGACTGGTAAACCGGGTTAATGCCGAATACCAGATCTATCGTCTTGTAGAAACCAGTATTCATCAGCCGCTTGTTAATGCAGGCAACCACACTCTTGATGAAATTCTTAAATTCTCACTATCTGTTCTGAACAGCAGGAAGAGTCGTGCCGGGAAATCTCTTGAATATCAGCTTGCTGCAATTTTTGATGAACAGCGGATGCCCTATTCTCATGGGGAGGTATCGGAAGGTCATTCTCGTCCGGACTTTGTTTTTCCGGGAATATCGGAATATCACGACAGCCGGTTTAATTCCGGGCATCTTGTATTCCTTGGATCCAAAACAACCTGTAAGGACCGGTGGAGACAGATACTGACTGAAGCAAAAAGAATAAACCGGAAACACCTTTTCACACTTCAGCAGGGAATATCCTCAAATCAATTGGGAGAAATGGAACGGGAAAATGTTACTTTGGTGGTTCCAAAGACGAATCTGAATAGTTTCCCGTCACCGTGGCGACCCAAACTGATGACGCTTGGTTCTTTTGTTGATTATGTCCGGATGACGACCGGTTAAATTTTGAGATGTTTCACTTTCACGGACCGCACCAGGAAGTGATTTAAAACGACATGTGAACTATAGTATAATCTGTTTCTGTTGAGTATCATGCCGGTGCGAAAGAAGGTCCACGGATCACCTCTGAAATTTATAGATCTATTTGCAGGTATAGGGGGAATCCGTATTGCCTTTGAACATGCCGGGGCAGAGTGTGTCTTTTCATCCGAATGGAATAAATTCGCGCAACAGACCTATGAGACGAATTTCGGTGATATTCCGACCGGGGATATCCGTGAAGTCAGGGCTGCCGACATTCCGGATTTTGATATCCTCTGTGCTGGTTTTCCCTGCCAGCCGTTCTCCATTGCCGGTGTCTCGAAAAAGAACAGCCTGCAAAAGCCTCATGGCTTTAATGATAAAACCCAGGGAACCCTGTTCTATGAAATTCTCCGTATTCTGAACGAGAAGAAACCCGCAGCATTTTTTCTTGAAAATGTGAAAAATCTGGAGAAACATGATAAGGGGAAAACCTTCTCCGTAATCCGTGAATCCCTGCGGGATGCCGGATACTCTTTCAGTTATAAAGTGATTAATGCAAAATCTGTCGTCCCCCAGAACCGTGAAAGAATATTCATGGTCGGGTTCCGGGATCCTGAAATTGGTTTTGCATTCCCGGAAATTCCGAAGCTCAATCCCCGGGTACTGGACATACTTGAGGAAAATGTTCCGGAGAAATATACTCTCACTGATCACCTCTGGGAATATCTCCAGAATTATGCTGAGAAACACCGGCTGAAAGGCAATGGTTTTGGCTATGGTCTGGTTGATGTCCACAACCACTGCCGTACACTTTCAGCCCGGTACTTCAAGGATGGCAGTGAGATCCTGATTCCGCAGGCGGGGAAAAATCCTCGCAGGCTCACACCCCGCGAATGTGCCCGGCTTCAGGGATATCCGGATTCTTTTAGCATCCCGGTTTCCGATACCCAGGCGTACAAGCAGTTCGGCAATTCGGTTGCGGTTCCTCTCGTGGAAATTCTGGCAAAACAAGTGGTTCATACCCTGAAAGAAAAGCCCCCGACATTACTTGCATATTCTATGAAAACAAAACCCCGCCGGGTCTGCGTATCATAAGAGAGCAATAATTTTCTGAACTGCATTTTCGGGTTCTTTCCTGATTTCATGCTCCCAGATCCGGATTACAGTCCATCCTTCAGCCTGTAATTGCTCATTCACCTTTGCGGCTCTGTCTACATTCGACTGGATCTTTTTCATCCAGAACTCTTTACGGGTCTCCGGTTCCTGAAAGCAGACCGGACATTTGTGCCAGAAGCAACCGTCAATAAAAATGGCAATCTTCTTTTTTGTGAAAACGATGTCAGGTTTACCTGGAAGATTGTAATGGATCCGGTATCCTCTGATCCCTTCCGCAAACAACAGTTTGCGTAACTTTACCTCCGGCCCGGTATTTTTTCCCCGGATGCGGGACATGTTATATTTCCGCTGTTCCTGAGTGAGGACATCAGTCATTAATTACTCCTCTCAAATTGTGAGATTTAGATTGGTGGGAAAATTACCGTGCATAGATCCTGATAAACTCTTTTACAGTTATTATTTCACCCGAATGATTCCCACTCGGGAATGCCGTGAATGATTCAGGTTTGTCTGTGGGAGAAAAATTGTCTCTTAAAATTTTGTTTTTCCCCGTTGTAACATATTTATTTTTACCTTCGCACAAAATGAATTTTTGATCATGATTAATATTATTTTTTGAAGAACTCCAAATAACAAACTCAACATCGTTAATACTATCCGAATTAAATGTTATTTTGGAATTTTTTATTCTCTCATATGCGGGACATGTGTCCCGGGTTGAGATATCGCAAATACCACAGGAAAGGGGATTTGCTCCACGGGGGTTTTTATTCTTATCATCATTATCATCAATAATTTCTTCGTCATCTTCGGAAAAACCATATTTTATACACCATAATCTGTCATCACAGGCAGATGAATGAACTTTTCTTGCTTGGGCTGTGATCCATAACAATCTTTCAAGCTTGCCCAAATGTTCTGACATCGAAAAAATTCTTATAAATTTATTTTTGGTATATGGCTTTGGGTAAATACCGTAAGGCCATTTAAGAAAAGATTCTACCCAAGTGTCTATCGGCATCGCATGTGTATTTCCAAAACATTGTTGTGAGTAAAGTTGAATTACCTTTGGAGATTGGTATGAAGAGGCTGCTTTATCATACATTTCTCCGCATTGTTGAGGTGTAAGTGACTTTGGGCTGATATGCCCCATCCTGATATCATTAAGCATCATGAAAAAAACAATCGATCTTTGTGGGCCTCGATTAAAAGTATTAAAGCATTCATATGCAACAGGACGATTTGCTGATGGAAGTTCGTGATTAAATATGCTTTTTATTTTTTTTGTATCAAATGAGTTTGTTCCTGCGAGATTTTTTGTAAATTTCGAAAGAGAATACCCGGAAAAATTTTGTAATTCACAACAATTTCTGCAAAAAATTTTTGCAGTATCCACCAATTTTTTGAATTTCGGAAATGGATCCAAGGGATTAGTTTGATCAGTTAATTCATCAATTGTTGGGAGAAGAAAAAAATCAATTTTTTTTGTGGAACTAATTTTCTCGCCGAATCTTGAAGCGTAATAGTGGGTCATAATCATTTCACCTTTCCGTCCGGTTGGTGAGTTAAAACTTGCAACAAATCTGCCTAATCCAAGAACTCCATCCCATAGCCGTCCGAAAGGTAATTTATTTCCATATGTTTCCGAAACAACATGATTCCATAATAATCGTGTTAAATTATTTTGTTGATTGTAATTACCCTCAGTTGGTGATTGAAAAATATTGGTAATGTCTTCGATAACAACAGGACTAATTAAACCAAGACGTTCTTTTATTTCCTTTTCAACTTCAAGTTTTAATACCTCATTTTGATTATTTGTAAAATCTTTATTCGTTTGAATTATGATTTCAGCCCGATTTTCTGAAAGAAAATTAATTTTTTGAATATAACCAAATGCACGTTCAGTCGAATTTGGCAATGCACCGTGACTGATCGTGGGAGATAAAACATGAAAATAATATATTGGAAAAGAGGGGAGGTCTGGATCATAGAGATGGACAAGTGGAATCCAGTTTTCAGGAAAGTCATTTATGGAGAGAGGATATGAATAACTTAATGGTTCAAATGCCATAATCTCCCTTCAAATCGTGACGCATTTAAATATATTGAAAAGAGCCATGTTTCATCATTTCCCCACCACATCCCCGCACTTCTCCATCCTCTCGATAAACTCATTCGTCCCGGAACACGTCACAATCAGCACATCCGACGGCCGGGTCAGCGCAACGTACAGGAACCGCTGCCAGAGATCCCGGTCCGCCGGGTCATGAGGCTCGAAAAGATCGGCCCACATCACAAACACGGCCCGGTACTGGAGACCCTTGGATGACGCCACGGTCTGGACCTTGATAGATTTTTCAAATACCTTCGTGCGGGAATAGTAATCCTCGTTCAGCCAGGTGACCGGCGCGAGCGTGCCGAGATCGGTGAGGAATGTTTTGAAAGTCTCATCGTCTTTGTACGGCTTCCGTGGGTAAAGGATCCCGATCTCCTGGGGCTCTACGGTAATGTTGATCTCGCTGAACGGGACATTCCCGGTAAGGAGCGTCTTAGCCAGTTTTACGATCCTCCTGCCTTCATCGGCATGATCCTGACACCGGATAAGCAGCGGCTTTGGCCCCCGCCGGATGGCCAGACTGGGATCGACCGGGACAATAGAGATCGAGTCTTCATCGTTTTTCGCATCTTTTACGGTGAAATGCGCAGCGAGCCGGAGGATCTCCCGGGTGTTACGGTAATTCCGGTCGAGATCGAATGCCTGGTGGATGGTCCGGCCCTGCGCCTTGATCCCGAGAGATTTCCAGCTCACCGCATCGATAAGCCGTATCCCCTGGTTGCCATCGCAGACGATCAAAAGATCGCCGTCAAGGGGATCCGTGAGCGATTCGAGAATGCAGGAGAACCAGATCGGCGGGAAATCCTGCGCCTCGTCCACGAGCACCGCATCGTACCTGCGGGAATCTCCGTTGCGGTGCCTGAGATGTTCCAGCAGCCGGCTCCCGAGGCTCACATCGTCTTCCATCTTTCCGGTTGCAGGATCTTTTGAATTTCGCGGAGGAATCCCGTTGTGCTTCACCCACCCGTCGAAATGGAACACTTCGATCCGGGAATAGTCCTCAAGGATATGTTTGAGGTACACGCTCAGGACAACATTGTAACAGATGAGCAGGATCTTTGCATGGGGGTCCCGATCGTGCAGCCATTTTGCCCGGGCAATCAGGAGCACGGTCTTTCCCGAACCGGCAACTCCGTAAATGATCCTGTGCCCTTCGCCAATCTTCCGGGCATTGTTCTCCTGCTTGCGGTCGAGAACAACCAGATCGAAACATTTCTCCGCTTCTTCATCGGTCAGAGCCCGCGACGCAAGGGGGCTGAGCACAATTTCCGGATGGATGATGGACCGGAGCACATCCACCTGTTCCGGGGTAAAGGGAGTAATCGGCCAGAAGGGATCGAAAAACCGCATCAAGGTATTTTTTATTTCTTCGGGCGATGCATTTTCCAGCGCCACCAGCTCGTCACGGAAAAGCGTATTGTCCGTTTTGAAAATTTCCGATACGTTCTGATCCTTGCGCTTCAGGATATTATCCCGTGAGATATTGGATAACACCACAAAATGACAGAAGGGAAAGAAGAATTTGTTTTTATGGGGCCCTTCATGACGGAGAAGCTCGGAACGGTTCGGGCTGTTTTCACATGCCCGGAATAATCTCCACATATAATTCCGGGCCTGTTCGAGCGGGTGGATTTCCTGACGCGGGCGATCGTCCGTATTGATGGTTATTTCCGAATGATTTCCCTGGACAATATCATCGAGAAACCAGCCTTTTACTTCGATGATGATAACACCGAGATCCGGTGCAATTACAATAAAATCCGGATGCCGGTTGTTGATATTGGGCTCGTAATAGATCAGGTAATCGTCGGGAAGTTTTTTTAAAAGAGCGAATGTGCGTTCCTCACCCCGGCTTGCTTTTGCAGAAAGACGATCGGGGATGCATTCGGCCATTAGTATCTCATGTGCCGTTAATCGTGCTTACCAATATTCCTTTTTATTTACTATTTTCAAAGATTAACTTCCGGTGGTTAGCCCGCACTGGTCGGGGGGTGAAAGCCCCTTTTTAACCGTCCTCCCCCCATACCCTATCCCGGCGATCCCCCGTCGGAGCACCCCGGGATCCCGGGGGGTCAGATCCCCCATGGTAAAATAACCCCGAATCGGGCTCCGTTTCCCTGTTTTTTCTTCCGGCCGCAACCGGAAAACCCCGTTATTCCCCTCTTTTCGTTTCCTGTGGAGAATACGGGCAAATCTCGCCCCGTTTTCCAAAATGCGGCCGATTTACCCCCTCACCGGATGGTCACCAATGGCCTTTCTGCAGCCCTGGTTTTTACCACGTATTCTGGTTCATCCGACCCCAAAAAAAGCTACCGGAACGCGAATATGAGGCCCGTTTTCTTCGACGGAGATCCCTGAAAATGACAGGATGGCCGTCGGGGAGCGCCGGCGTCAGTGGTGGTAGCAGACCTCGTCGATACAGTACTCGTAGCAGGATATGTCCATGAGCCCGTCTGGCATCATGCACGCCTTCTCGCATGCATCCATGGTTGGTTTCAAATCGGCATAGGGGCAGGGATACTCGTTCGCGGAAGAGGCAGCGGCCAGGGAGACGCCGCAGAGAACAATCATGAATGCGATGGCGATCCACAATAATTTCCGGGGAGAAGCTCTCAAAGGATAAACACCTGATCTGGATCTGGGGGCCCGGGAAATAAAGAAACAGCGATGAGTGAAAAAAATGCTGCGGTAACCGGGTCTTTTTTTAATCCCGGAAAAAAGGACACAACCGGGCCTGCGGCTGCTAAAAAAAATCCGGCGGAAAAAGAAAAAAATTTAGAAAAGCGATCGCAGTGCCATAACCAGGCTCTGCAGGGCATTATCGATCGGGGCCTGCCCGGCCGTGCTGCCGCCCGTCCCGGTAACCTGGAGGGGGATGACGGTATAGGTATCGTCCCGTGCCTCGGTACTGCTGAACGCAGCCATGAGTGCGTTTGCAGCATCGGCGCCCTGCAGGCTTCCCGACCCGGAGATCTTAAAGAGGTCAGTACCGCCGTTGAGTTTCACATTGCGGACATAATCGCCGCTGGTAACGATATCGAACTGGTTGTCCTGCATCGGGTGCTGCACGAAGAGATAGTTCTGTCCCGCCGGGAGTCTTCCCGAGAGCGCCGCATCGGCAGTAAAGGTAAATCCGGCATCGGCATTTACCGGCGTTTTTGCAGTGTACACATAGTTGTTGCCGATGATCCAGACCTGGACTTCAGGGACATTGCCCTCTGCAGTCCCGGTGACCGTGAAGGGCTGGCCCTGTGTCACGGGCGAGACCGACGGCACGGCCATGATGAAGGGTTTTTTGAGGATTATGCTGACCGTGGCAGCATCCGGGCCCAGCTGATCCGCAGTCTTTGGCTGGCTTACGGCATACACGGTATAGCTCCCGGCATCGAACGGGAGATTTGCCGTGTAAAACGAATACTCCCAGGATCTATCCACATTCGTCTTTACCACGGTAAATGTATCCGGGTTCCCGCTCACCGCAGCAGTCTTCGGGGCGGTAAGTTTAGCCCCGTTTGCCGGGAGATTGGGGCCGGTGATGAAAAGGTATGTTGAATCCGAACCGGAATTTTTGCCCCTGAAGTCCACTTTCTCTCCCAGGTAATAGGACTGGGTCCCGTCCGCGGAGATCGTTATTCCCGAACCCGCGGCGGGAGCGGACCCTGAACCCGTGGTGACCTGGAAGGGGATCAGGGTATACGTATCATTGGTATACGTATCATCGTGTGCATTCTGGGCGGAAATAGAGGTGATGAGTGCGTCAGCTGCCTCGCTGCCCTGGAGGTTCCCGGGGCCGGTGATCTTAAAGAGGATTGGACTATCGTTCAGCTTTACGTCACGGACATAGTCTCCGCTGACAACGAAGTCGAACTGGTTGTCCGCCATCGGGTGCTCTGCGACAAGGTAATATTGTCCTGCCGGGAGATTTTCAGACATTGCCTCACCGGCAGTAAAGGTAAAGTCCCCGTCGGAATTCACCGGCGTTTTTGTCGTAAAGGCATAATTGTCGCCGAAGATCCAGATCTGGACCTCGGGAGGGATTCCTTCTGCAATCCCGGTCACGGTAACCGACTGTCCTTTTATGACATTTAAAGAGGACATATTTGCCGTAATGTACGGCTTTTTGAGGGCAATCCCGATATCTGCAGCGCCGGAGTCCGGCTGGTCGGCTGCTTGTGGCTGGCTTTCCGCATAAACGGTATACGTACCGGCGTCCACATTGAGATTATCGGTGTACCAGGAATATTCCCAGGTTTTATCCGGTTTTGTGGTTACCGCAGTAAATGAATCCGGGTTCCCGCTGGCTACCGCTTGCAGGGGTGAGGTAAGTTTTCCCCCACTGGCGGGGATGCCGGGTCCGTTCCTGAATGTGGTGGGGCCGGTCATGAAAAGGTATACGGTACCTGCGGTGGAGCTCCTGCCCCGCAGGACTACTTTTTCGCCCTGGTAATAGGAATGGCTCCCGTCAGCAGAGATCGTTACCGCAGTGCCGGTGGATGCACCGGATGCCGGGGTAACTGTCGGACTTCCTGCACCGGCGACCTGGAAGGGGATGATGGTATACGTATCATTGGTATACGTGGAATCGTGAACTTCCCGTTCGCTGATAGCGGCGATGAGTGCATCTGCCGCATCGCTGCCCTGCAGGCTTCCCGCTCCGGTGATTTTAAAGAGATTCATACCGTTATTCTGCTTTACGTCACGGACATAGTCTCCGCTCGCCACAAAGTCGAGCGTGTTGTCCGCCATCGGGTGCTGCACGACAAGATAGTTCTGTCCTGTGGGCAGGTTCCCTGACAGCGCAGCATCGCCCGTGAAGGTAAAGGAAGCATCGGGATTCACCGGGGTTGTTGCATGGTATGCGTAGTTATCGCCAAAGATCCAGACCTGGACAGAGGACTGGTTCCCGTCAGTCACTGCGGTTCCGGTAATGGTAAACGGCTGCCCGCGGGTAACCGGTACAGGAGAGATCTCCGCAGCAATGAACGGTTTTTTGATGATGATGCTTGTTGTGCCATAGGTCGTGTCTGCCAGCTGGCTCACCGATTTTGGTTCGCTTGCCGCATAGATGGTATACGACCCTGCATCCACCCGGAGACCCGCTGTGTACCAGGAATACTTCCAGGTTTTGTCCGATTGTGTACTGACAACCGTAAACGTGTCTGCATTTCCGCTGACCACTTTTTGATCCGGTGAAGTGAGTTTTCCACCACTCTCGGGAAGGTTTGGTCCGGTGATGTACAGGTACGTTGAACCCGTGCCGGTATTGGTACCGGAAAGAACTATGTTTTCTCCCAGGTAATACGCTCCAGTCCCTTGCGCGACAACCGTGACAACCGGTTTTTCTGCCGCCGATACGGGAAATGCCAGGAGTACTGTTCCTGCCATGATGCACAGCAGGAAAATCTTCAAAACCGCAAGCGGTCTTTTACTGTCTGGCTTTGACATACGTAAATGTATGGACATTTACAATATATATTTTCCCGTTCTGTTTTGGAATCACAAATTCCCGGGCGTTACTCTTGATCGGCGGTATTTGCCGGGATCGTATGCGTATCGCTATGTCGGTCGGGGCCGGGCCAGAAAAAAATTACGGAACCGGTTCTGTCCCGGCGGACTCGGGCATCGGCCCGGTCTGTGCAGAGCGGTAAAGATCCAGCACAGCGATCCCGCCGACCGTTGCCACGACAAATGCCACAATTAAAAGGGCGATATTGTAGAGCAGGGCCAGGGCAATCCATGTGCCCGGGGGATGGAAGGTGACCGTATTATACGGATCAACGATTCCGGATGCGGCCTGGACGAGCAGGTGCACGAGAAATACCCCGGCAACAATTGCCGCGAGGAAAAGTGCGCAGGCGGCGACCCCGGCCCAGGTCTTTTTGAGGATCGCACAGGATCCCGCTACCGCCTCCCGCACGGATTTCTGCCCGATGACAATCTGGGGCACGACAAACGGCGTCAGGAGAACGAGGGGGAGCGCGATCATAAGGAAATGCAGGGTCTCCAGGACCCCGAACGGGTACACCATCAGCAGCAGTGACCGTCCCCCGTATCCCGGAAGCTCGGTCATCATATCCCAGTCGAGCGTCCAGTTGAAGGGGAACTGGGTTATCGTGCTGACAAACGAGCCGTCCATAATAGTATAAAGGAACCCGAATTCATGCGGGAACCAGATAAGGGCAACAAAAACGTAAAGCCTGTCGAGCAGGAAAGCTGCAAGTGCCAGGACCAGTGCCCAGATAAAGAGAGTTTTCAGGTATTTTTTTGCTTCATGGAGTCCCCCACAGAACGACGCAGCCCCCTCTTTCTTTGATGATATACTCAGGACAAGAGCTGCAAGGAGGAATACCAGGCAAAACAGTGTGGCAAACCCTAGTAAAAAGGCTTGGAAATATACTACGATTGTACCGGGTTGCAGGATCCTGTTGATGTACCAGAGCCCTCCCTGTCCGATGGCGTTTCCTGCGAGCACGAGGCCCGCAAAAAGGGTAAACCAGAGGAGTTGCCGATTCTGGTTCAGTGTCCTCATTCCCGAGAGCGCCGCCCCGATTCCCCGGCGGATCATGGCCGATCCTCCGCTGCCGCCACCGCTCTCCGGGAATTTTTCAGAGACGGTATCCTGCGGGAAATAGAACCCTGCCTGCATTGTCCGGACTACCGGCGGTTTCCGGCACAGGCTGAACCACACGTCCGCTATTCCGGAGATGAATCGCATGTTCAGGTCGCCTCCCCGGCTGGTACGGAGGATTTTTCCGCGGGCCTGCTTTTTGCCGAGATGCAGAGGTCCCGGGATGCAATCCCGCCGACCGTTGCCAGGATCATCGCAAAACAGAACAGTGCACCGTCGTACACGAGAGCAAGGGCAATCCAGGCCTGTTCCGGGCGTGCCAGGACCGCCTCATCCGGTGCGATCATCCCGGATGCTGCCTGGACAAGGACGTACGTAAGGAACACACCGAGTGCAAGACTGCACAGGAAGACAGCGCAGACCGCAGTCTCGCCCGCGTTCTTTTTTATCAGGGCAAACGATCCTGTGACGGCTCCTGTAAGGGAGTCCTTCTCAAGAACGAGGAGGGGCACGACAAACGGTGTCAGGATCAGGAGGAGCAGGTTGATCTCAGAAAAGACCAGGGCCTGCGCGATCCCGAAGGGATATATCCAGGAGACCGGTGCGATTCCCCCAACGCGTGCAGGGTTAAAAAAGGAAAACGGGGTGAGCGCCGGGTTGAAGGGGAATTCCGTAAGCGGGGTGAGGATGGATCCAAAGAGGGTTCCCGTGATATGGGGGAGCAGGTTATCCTGCGGCAGCCAGTCGGAAGAATAAAAGTACAGCCCGAAAATCAGCATGCCGGCGAGTGCCAGGACAAGTGACCATACCGCAATTTTTTTGGTGTATTTTTTTGCCATATCAAGCCCTCCAAAGAATGACCGGCTGCCCGCTTTTTCTGACGGGATGCCAAGGACAAGGCCCGCGAGCAGGAACACGATGAAAAAGAGCGTTGCAAACTCAAGGATAAAATTCAGGGCAATCCATCCGGTTTCATTGATATACGCTCCCATGGTCCAGGTGAAGCAGGCGAGTGCCCCCTGGGCGATAATATTTCCTGCGAGCACGAGGCCGAGAAGGAGCGTAAACCAGAGGAGCTTTCGGTTCTGGTTCAGGGTCTTCATGGCAGAAAGGACAGCGCCGGTTCCCCGGCGGATCGTGCCCGGGCCGCTGCCGCCCCCTCCCTCCGGGAATTTTTCAGAGACCGCTTCCTGCGGGAAACAGAATCCCGCCTGCATGGTCTGCAGTACCGGGTGTTTCCGGCACAGGCCGCACCAGAACCCGGCAGTTTCCGCTGCGCTGGTCACGGGGTCTCCTCCCGGATCTTTTCGAGCAGTTCTTCAGCCATCTTTGTCGGGTCCTGGGTCTTTTCGAGTTTTATCCCCAGTTCGGTCGCGAGGTCCCAGATAAATTCGATGCATTTGGTGAACTCGTTGCAGGAGATGCAGTCGCCTTCATGCTCGTACCAGACCTGCATGCCGTGCTTCTCCGAGACAAAGATATAGGCATTGGTCTGGAACGGGATCGATTTCCCGAACAGTACGCCTTTTTTTACATCGATCTTTTCAACCTGGATTCTGTTTGCTTTTGCCATCTCCCGTAGCGAGACCTCGATCTTTTCGTCCATTGCAAGGAGTGCCTGGGAAACCCCCTGCCTTGTTATCCCGAAAAGGTTTGCAATCGAAATATTGGTCATCCCGCTGCGTCGCATCTTCCAGAACCCGAACTGTTTTTCGTTCGTGGGAAGGAACATACGTAAATGTATCGGGCTTTACAATATAAATTGTTCGGTGAGACGGGTCATGGGGGGATGTCCCGGGTAATCATGCCCGGTATGTTCCTCGGCTTTGTCCTGCTGACGGCGGTCTGGTTCCGGTTCCTCCTTACTATGCTCGTGAGCTGCTGCATCCTGACACAAATCGTAAAACACAGTATATCCGGCACTACGGGACGTGGCTCTAACTTTTTTAGCAAAAACAGAAAAGCCGTGCTGCGCTGGCGGAAAAACGGTACCCGGATCCGGCAATTCCCGCCCGCCAAAAAGACGCCCCGGATAATTACGGGATTATTCGCAGTTATCGCCGCATATATATAATTCCGGACCGGAATTCATGTCATGAAATACTGGATACCCCTTCTCCTCATCGCGTGCATCGCGGCCCTCCTTGTTGCCGGGTGCGCCTCAACCCAGAGTGCGTCTGCGCCGGCGCCAGCATCCTCTGTCCATCTCGAATCCGCCAGGGATGCCAACTGGGGAGGCAGCAAACTCGTGTACACCACCGGGCAGGCAATCGCCCCGGCCCCCTCCTATGGCAGCGGTTCGTCCCTCGGGACCGACACAAAGATCATCCGGACCGCGGATGTCACCATCGAGATCGCCAATGTTACCGGGGCTGCGGATACGCTTGCAGGAATTGCTGCCGGGTCCGGCGGCTATATCTCGTCGGCAAGCATCAGCACCGGCTATAACGACCGGCTCACCGGTTCCGTTACCCTCCGTATCCCGGCCGGCCGGTTCGAAGACGCACTCTCCGGGGTAAAAGGGATCGGGAAGGTCACGTACCTTTCCGTCCAGAGCCAGGACGTGACCTCCGAGTACGTGGACACCGCGGCAAAGATCGCTGCGTACAAAAACCAGATCGCCCAGTACAATGCGATCTTAAAAAATGCCACCGAGGTAAAGGATGTGCTCGCCGTCCAGCAGCAGATCGATGCGGTCCAGACCGAGCTTGACCGGACCACGGGCCAGATGAAATATCTCACGAGCCGGATCGATGACGCTACGATCTCGGTCTCCCTCCAGGAGCCGGAGCCGGTCGGCGGCCGGAGCGGTCATGACTTTGTTACGGCCATCAATGACGGGATTGCCGGGTTCTTTGGCGTTATCGACGGCCTCATCGTGCTTGTTATCACCATTATCCCGCTCCTTGTGATCGGCGGCGCAGCATATGCCGGTTACCGGTATTACCGGAAGCGTCACCCGGCCGCAGCCCCGCAGAAGGAACTGGTAAAAAAGGAATAATTATTTTTTAAGATTTTCCCCGGGCGTCCCGGGAGGTTATGCCGCTTTTACCGGCTCGATCCGGAGCATGACGACATCCCCGTCTTTTTTTGTGGAGACAAGAAACGGGATATCCGTAATCGTATTCCCGTGCTGCCGGATGAGGACTGCTGCCCGGCGGTTCACCGGGCGGCCGGTGGTAAAGGTCTCCATCACGGATTCGCGGAACCCGCAGTCCGGGCAGGCGTCGGTCTTCCCGCAGCCTTTGGGTTTTGCGGCATTGATGCAGGCAAGAGCGTCCCCGCAGAGGGTGCCTTTCACCGCAAGGGCACGCTTTCCCATGAGCTCCAGTGCCGGCGTGTTTGCGGCAAGCACCCGGGTCTCCCCGTCCACAAGGAGGACGGGCGAGCCGAGCTGGTCCAGGAATTTTTTTGTGTCAAAACCGTATTCCGCAAGGATCCGGTCGTGGCATTCCGTACAGACGCCGTGGCTGACCGGGTCCTCGGGAGACCGGCCCGCCCTGACCACGCGGCCGCAGAAAGTACAGATGATTTGCATGGTGGATCGTTTGCTCAGGCACGTCTGTGGTATTCTGATATTAAAGATTGGGCCGGGGCCTTCGGGGATTACGGCTTCTCTTCGCCATAGGTCCCGGAATACAGGATCGTATCGCCCTGAAGTAAAAAAAACGGGATGAAGATTTTGTATGTTTGCCGTATATACTACCGGTGATCCGGGTGATACCCATGAGTAACCAGAAAAACAACGCGGATACGTTTTCATTTCTCGTACAAAAGGCAAAAGAACTCGGCGCTGCAGATGCAAAAGTAATCGCAGCATCGGACGTGATTGTCGAAGACCGCGTAGCCTTAAAGTGCCGGGCGGGCTGTATAGGTTACGGGAAGAAACTCACCTGCCCGCCGCACGTTCCGACCCCGGACCAGTTCCGTAAGGTCCTTGCCGAGTACCATTATGCCCTGCTCGTCAAGTTCATCTCACCGGCAGAAGCGGCGCCGGATGTGATCTGTTCGATCTACAAATACTGGCTCGACCCGGCGGCTCCGGCCGACAAGAAAGCAGAGGCCGAAAAGTTCTGGAAGGACCACTTCAACGGGACCGGATCGTTTGCCCCCATGATGCTCGAACTGGAGCGGATCGCGTTCAATGCCGGCAACCCGTTTGCCCTTGCGTTCATCAACGGCTCGTGCCGGCTCTGCGAGACCTGCAACGTGAAGGCCGGCATCTGCGTCCACCCCACGCAGGCCCGGATCCCCGAGCATGCAGTGGGCGTGAATATGGTGGCGACCGCGAAAAAAGCGGGAATGGATATAACATTCCCGGTAAAAGGACACCCCGAACTCATGGCGCTCCTTCTTATCGATTGAAGACAACCAGAACGTGGTGCCCATGACCGATATATCCCTCAGGCCCGCGGACCGGGTGGAAATCACGGTCCTCGTGGATAACTACCTCGATATCTTCGTACAGCCAAAAACACCCGCGGACCGGCGCCTGCCGTTCGATCCCTGCCGCCATCTCCTTGCGGAGCATGGGCTATCCTGCCTTGTCCGGGTATTTTCCGGAAAACAGGAGCACGCGATCCTCATGGATGCCGGGCTCTCCCGGGAGTGTATGGCCTGGAACGCCCGGCAGCTGGGCATCGACCTCACCGCTATAGACGCCGTTGTCTTGAGCCACGGCCACTTCGACCATATCGGCGGCCTCGAAGCTGCGTTTGCCGGTGCAGGACACCAGGTCCCGCTCGTCCTCCACCCGGACGCTTTTTTGGAGCGACGGATGAACGGGCCAAAAGGAATTGCATTGCTCCCGCAGCTGGATGCTGTGGCGCTCAGGAGAGCCGGGGCCGATATCCTGAAACGCCCGGGCCCGTCAGCGCTTGCCTCCGGCCACCTGCTCGTCACGGGCGAAGTCGAACGGGTAATGCCGTTCGAGACCGGGATGCCGGGGATGGAGATGCTGAACGGCGGGGCCTGGGTCACAGACCCGATAAAAGACGACCAGGCCATTGTGGTAAATGTCAAAGACCGGGGCCTCGTGGTGCTGAGCGGCTGCGCCCATGCCGGGATCGTTAACACGGTGAAATACGCACAGAAGATCACCGGGATCGAAAAAGTCCACGCGATACTTGGCGGGTTCCACCTCACCGGTCCGGCTTTTGCCTCCCGGATCCAGCCGACCATCGATGCAATACAGGAAATCGGTCCTGATTACGTTGTCCCGATGCACTGCACCGGGTGGGATGCTATCAACCGGTTCATGTCAGCGATGCCAAAAGAGTGTATCTTAAACACGGTCGGAACGACCTATGTGTTCCCGGCACCGTAAATATCCCCGGCATCCTCCCGGTACCTCTGGTTTTTTTACCTCCGCGCGCGCATAATATGCGCTGAAATGATGTATCCGGTGGCGTGCATGTCCGGTAAGGATTTCCCGGTCCGTGCGCCGCTTAAACAACTCATTTTAACCAAATGCGGGAATTAACAAAAAATATTTATAAAAATGGCAGCCGATAGTGCCGGGAGTTTCCCGTCCGGTACGCAAAGGACTGCTCTCTGCCGGATAAAGGAGTGAATACCGACGCCCGTTGTCATACCCGATGTAGTCTGTTCCGTCTGCGGCTCGATCTGCGACGACATCGAGGTCACCGTATCTGACGACCGCAGTACCGTCCTTTCCGTGAAAAACGCCTGTGCGATCGGCTCGGAAAAATTCAACCTGCAGCGGACCGAGGTCCGGGTTACCCGCCCGCGCCTGCGCCAGCCGGATGGGACGTACAAAGAGATCTCGTACGAGGAGGCTGTCGACTGGACCGCCCGGATGCTCGTCAAATCACGGAAGACCCTCATGTTTGGCTGGATCAATACCAGCTGCCAGGCCATGAGCGTCGGCCACGCGATTGCGGAAAAGGTTGGCGGGATCGTTGACAACGGTGCCACGGTCTGCCACGGCCCGTCGCTCATTGCGATCGAAGATGTCGGTATTACCACCTGCACGCTTGGCGAGGTCAAGAACCGGGCGGACTGCGTCATCTTCTGGGGCTGCAACCCGGCCCATGTCCACCCCCGGCACATGTCGCGGTACTCGATCTTTCCCCGGGGCTTTTTTACCAAAGAGGGAGCCAAAGGCAGGAAGATCTTCTGTATCGATTGCCGGTACACCGATACCGCCCGGAGTTCTGACCTTTTTATCCAGGTCGAGCAGGGCTATGATTACGAATTCATGGATGCGCTCCGCACAGCGCTGAACGGCGGGAACATTAAAAAGAGCGTTGCCGGTGTCCCGGCCGAACAGATCCAGAAACTGGCAGAGGACTTCAAACGGGCAAAGTTCGGTGTGATCTTTTTGGGGATGGGTCTTGCCCAGTCGGTGGGCCGCAACCACAATATCGACATGGCCATCAACCTGACCTACGACCTCAACCGGTATACGAAGTTCGTAGTCATGCCGATGCGTGTCCAGGGCAATGTCACCGGTTCCGGCGAAGTGCTGGGATGGCAGTACGGTTTTCCCTTTGCCGTAGACCTTTCACGGGGCGACCAGGCCCGGCACCAGACCGGTGAGACCACCGCGATCGATCTCCTTGTCCGCGACGAAGTTGAGGCATGTCTTTTTGTTGCCGCCGATCCTGCGGCAAGTTTCCCGATCGAGGCCACGATCCATGCATCGAAAAAACCGATGGTCACGATCGACCCGCACATCAACTGCACGACCGAGATCTCCGATCTCCACATCCCGGTCGCAGTGGACGGGGTCGAGACCTGCGGCTGCGTGTACCGGATGGACACCATCCCCTTAGAGATGCGCAAAGTCGTCGATCCCCCGGCGGGTGTCCTTACTGATGTGGAACTCTTAAAAAGGATCGGGAAGCGCGTGGACGAGCTCCTCGCGCAGAAGTGACGGGATTTGCGAAATTCCGACAGGAACACCGGTCCCGTTTTTTTTAAAAGGAAAAATTACTTCGGTACTTTCCGACACATCCTGATGTCATGGACCATAATAAGACCGTCAGCGATCATCTCCTCTATCTCGGGGAGGACGGCCTCGATCATCTCTTTGGTGTCGATCACGTCGATGATCACCGGCAGGTCGAGCGAGAACTGTAAGACATCGACCGTCCGCATTTTGTTCTCATGGCCAAACCCGCTCATGCCCCGGTAGACCGTGCACCCGGTCATCCCGCGGGCGAGGAAAAATTCCGGCAGGTACCGGATCGCCGGCTTGTCGTTGACCTTTGTCGATTCCGCGATATAGATGCGCATTAACATGCCGTTCTTGAACATTGCCTCTCCCCTGTTACCCCGTCACGATCCAGAACCCGAGCAGCACACCGATGAGGCTGCCGCCCGCATTGAGGAGGATGTTTATTCCCATCGTATAATAATCATGATTTTCCATCATACGGAATGTCTCGTACGAGAAGGTCGAGAACGTGGTATACCCCCCAAGGATTCCGGTGCCCGTGAAGTACAGGACCGTATCCGGGGCCTGCGAGAAGACAAGGATTGCAAGGGCTCCGCTCCCGGTCACGTTGACGATAAATGTCCCAAGCGGGATCCCTTTGAAGGTGGGAACTTTCGAGAGCACGAACCGGAAGACCGAGCCGATCGCCCCGCCAATGCCGACAAGAAGTGCCGGGTCCATACTCAGATCCCCCGCTGGTACGAGATGAGGTATCGGCCGGCAAGGATCCCGGCAAGCCCGAGCAGGATGCTGATAAGGAGGTATGCCATGCCGGTCACCGGCCCGGCCTGGAAGCTCCCGACCGCAAGCGCAGAAAATGTGGTAAATGCCCCGATAACCCCGGTTGCAAAGAAGATCCGTGTGCGCCGGTCAAATGCCCCGATGTAGATCGATTCGTACATGAAGATGCCCATGAGAACACTGCCGGAAAAATTGACGATGAGTGTCCCGGCAAGCGACGGGATCAGCTCGCCGGTCCAGAAGCGCAGGACCGCACCGACAAAACCCCCGGCTGCGACAAGGGCGTACGGGACAAGATCGGGCTTCATGCAGACAACGGCTCCGGCCGGTAATACCGCATACCCGGTAATATTCTCAAAGCTCGTCTACCTCAGTTTTTTTTAGTGGAGAAGAGAAGTCACGAGCCCACAATCCGGGCGGTTTGAGGTGGACTTCATCGCCTTAAAAGCTGTTTTATCGTGACCGTTAAAATGCTTGCGATGGCCGTACGGACAAAAAACCGGTCGGGCAAAACATCAGGTGTTTTCCTTTTTCTCCTTCCCAAACGACCAGAAAAGTTTCCGGTACCCTTTCGAGAACGGTGTTTTTTCCAAAAGGAAGATCAGGACCGAGCAGATGAGGATTGACAGGAAGATCACAATATAGGTGACGTCCTGGATCGTCTGACCCGCGGCAATTCCCGCTTCGAGCGGCATGGATGCAAGGACGGCAGCGGCAAGCCCTTTTGGCTCCATCACGGCAATGAACGAGACATCGGAAGCCGGGATGTTCCGCGGGATCGTGAACCAGATGATCACGATCCGCGCCAGGTAGATGAGGACGATAATGAGGGCGCCGAGATACAACAGGTTCATGTTGGAGAAGTGGATCGAGATTCCAATGTAGATGAAGAAAAAGGTCTTTAGGAGCGAGACCAGCTGGGAGAAGAACTCCATCTCTACGGGCGTGAGTTCTACCTGCGTGATATCGTTACCCAAAAACGGCAGGACCTTTTCAGCCTTGAAATAGTTCAGGTTCCCGAAGGTCACGCCGAGAGCGAGGGCTGCAATCGCGCCGGAGAACCCGAGCAGGCTCACCAGGCCAAAGACGATGAAGACAAACGCCGGCGTGATAAAGATGCTTTTGATGGTTACGAGTTTATGGTAGACGGAAGACCACCAGACGCCCGCCACAACACCGATGATGATCGCGATGAGAAACGAGGCGATGAGGTTTCCTGCTACGTGGCCGATATTGAAATCCTGGACCTTGAAAACATCGAGCAGCGCGAGCAGCGCGACAATGCAGACCACATCGCTGATGGCGGATTCAAGGGCTAGGATGGCTTTTGCGTCTTTGCCGATATTGAGGTAATTGGTGAACGGGATCACGACCGCAGACGAGGTTCCGCCAAGGATCGCGCCGAGCATGCAGGCTTCAAGGAGCGTAAAGCCCAGGAAGTGCTGCATGACAATGATGCAGATCGCCGTAACAACAAAAAAATTGGCAACCGTGATTGCCATGGTCCCGGTGATGGCTTTTTTGAGCGTCTCTATCGTGATATGGAGGCCGCCCTCGAAGAGGATGATAGCAAGCGTGACCTCGGTAAAGATTGGCCCCACGACACCGAAGGCCGAAGGTTCGACAAAACCGAGCAGCGGACCGACTACTATCCCGAGCGCAATCAAAAAGAGGACATCGGGAATTTTTGTGAGGGTAAAAACGCGTGAGAGGATGTTCCCAAGGAAGATCAGTATGCCCAAAAAGAGAACAGTAACCGCTGCATCCATCTGATCAATCTATTGAGCCGTGAGGCAAAATATGTTGTTGATGGCTGCGGTGTAATATACCACCGGACGGTTGGGGGAATTGGGAGTTGCGAAAATAATCCCTGCCAGTCTTGTACCGGGTAAAAGATCGGGGCTGTCAGGTGGGGTATTTTCCGGATTTTTGCTTTGCAAGATCTCCAGTTCAATAATATTGTCGCCTCCCTTACGCAAGCCCTGCCCCCGTGGGGGGCGGGGGCGTATGCGATAGTGAGGGTATTACCTGTTTTGGGAGCTGCCCAAGAATACAGGTAATACCCCATCATCGTAAATGGGGGTGCCCCAGCGGCAGGGGCGGAGGCTTGCCGAAGCCCCCAAGAGCGTCTTTGGATTTCATTGAAGTGACCTACAAAGAAAAAAATTAAAAAAAAAAAACAGATCTTGTCGGTTTTGCCTTTCCTCTCGACCAGACTTCCCCTTAACCCCCCGTTTGTTACGGCTGCCAGTCTTCGAGTTCACCGGCATGGAATACTTTCACCGGCACCGGCAGACCGTCCCGCATCCGCTGTACGCATTCGCTGTGCTTTGCCGGGTCGTGGCAGAGGTCGTGAACGGTGAAGTACTCGTTGACGACTTCGAGAAAAGCGATCTGCTGGGAGAGGAAGCCGTGCTCGTATTCGAGAACTTCGCGGGCGAGAGCCATGCAGGTCTCGTCAGGGAGATCCGTGCCGTACGTCCCGTGACAGTTTTTCCGTGCAAACGTACACCAGCCGTAATCGTCATTTTCTCCCGCCACCCGGCGGAGCATGTGCGGGTAGATCCGGCAGACCGAAAACCGGCTGCCATAGATCCGGCACCGGTTGTTGTCGAGGAACCGGCAGGCCCCGCTGTCGCCGTCCATGACGAGTGCGTAACCGGAATCGTAGAGTGTGCCGTTTTTATCGCAGAACTCCGGGTCCGGGGCGGGGCGGTACGCACCCGGGTCGATAGTCCGCACAGCTTCCACGTCATGGTCCAGGAGGAAGACGTGGCGGTTGACCGCCCGGGTACAGCAGGCCCCGCAGAGCGTGCAGGAAAACCCGGTTTTTTTGATCTCTTCTGCGAGTGCTTCGGGCGGGAACGCAAAGAGCCGATTCTGTTCCTGGCGGAGGGCAAGGATCCGGCATGCGAGGGGTATGTCTAAAATACGGTCGCCCGGGGAACGTACGGCCAGCCAGCCTGTTCCCTCAGGGGACCGCCGATGTGCAGGATCGCCCGGGTCCCCCCGGGATTTTTGCCCGCTCCCGTCTGGATCGTTCATCGCGGGGTCCCTCCTTTTTTAAAACAGCCAGAGCTTCTTTGGCTCGAAGTCCGTGAGCGGCTGGTGGTAATCATCGAACCAGCGGGCGAGCGGGTTTCTCTTAAAGACCATGAACGTCCCGATAGATCCGGGGTCTGCTGCCTGGTGGTAGCGCATGAAGATGTGGGACGCCGTCTTTCCCACGACCTCGATCTTTCCCGTGGCATGCGACATCACAAAGCGTGCCCGTTTTGCAAGGCCCGAACAGGCCTGCCACGACCGCTGGATGTAATCGTACGACTGCTCGACCGGGACGGCAAACGTGGTGTTACCGGTCGTGGGCCTGCACTGGAAGACGTAGTATGGCGAGATGCCGGCAAACGAGAGTTTCCGAAAAAGCGTTGTCAGAGTCTGGGAATTATCGTTGATCCCTGCAAGGAGCGGGGTCTGTTGGACGACGACCACGCCGGCATTTCGCAATGCTTCTGCAGCCTGTACCGAGACCGGGGAAAGCTCGCGGGGGTGATTGAAGTGCGCTACTACATAGATCCGCTTTGCCGGGGTACTATACCGGGAAAGGACGGAAAGGAGTTCCGGGTCGTTGAGGATGCGGTACGGGTTGTACGCGAGCATCTTGCTCCCGATCCGGATGATGTTGACGTGCCCGATCTCGCGGAGCTCTTTTAAGACCGGTTCGAGCTGTCGGGTGGAGAGCGTGAGCGGGTCGCCGCCGGTCAAAAGAACATTGGTGATCTCCTTATGCTCGCGGATGTACTCGATGTTGTCCGATACATCCCGCACGGTCTCCCGTTTGCAGGACATAAAGAGGCGTTTCCGGAAACAGAACCGGCAGATACCGGCGCAGGTGTCGGTAAGGAGCAAAAGCCCGGTCTGGTCGTACTTATGCTGGAGGCCGGGCTGTTTTGTGTAGTCCTTTTCGTGCGAGGGGTCCGCACAGCCTCCGTACGCAAGCTCTTTTGCATCGGGAATAACGATCCGGCGCAGCGGGTCTTTATCGTCCTTCCAGTCGATAAGCGAGAGATAGTAGTCGTTTGCCCGGAAAGGATAGAGTTCGGTCACTGACTCCATCTCCTCCCGTTCCTTTGTGCCAAGGCCGACAAGATTATCGAGTTCGGCCACTGAAGTAAGATACCGTGGGTTCATAACGTCACCGTGGTGTGTGGGCGGATACTTCCCTGCCCGTTAAAGGGCCGGGACGTGATTTGCGAGAAATATTTCATTGAACAGTAACAGGAAATACGTGATATCCTAGTAACCACAAATCAGCAAGAATTCCTATCGGACCAATCGTTTAAACCCTTTCTGATTTGGCAGATTTCCTGAAAAGGAAAACCGTGAGAAGTTCACGCCCTCCCTCTGGAGACACAGGCCCCGGGCACCTGTTTGGGAACAGAGAAATAGGATAGGAAAAAAACAGAAAGTCCGTCAGCCATGGCATTCTCTCTCCCCGCCGGGATAACCCCCACCAAGCGCGTGATCGTGATCGCGTTTGTTGTCGGGATCATCGCCGGCTTTGGTGCACTCCTCTTTTTCGAGGGGCTCAAATGGGGCACGGCATTTTTCATGGGGTACCTCCTGCACTATACCTACCCGCAGGAGGGCCAGAGCCTTGCCGCGATCGGTCAGTGGTCCGCGCCGCAGTCGCTCTGGCTTTTGCTCCCGGTGATGATCTTCGGAAGTCTTCTTACCGGCATTCTCGTGACCCGGCTCGCGCCCGAAGCGGAGGGCCACGGGACCGATGCGGCGATCAAGGCGTTCCACGGTGAGGGCAGGATCCGAAAAAGGGTGCCGGTCGTAAAAGCCGTGACCGCGATCCTCACGATCTCGACCGGCGGAAGCGCCGGGCGTGAAGGTCCGTCGGCCCAGATATCGGCGGGTTTCGGGTCGATGGTGGCGGATATGCTCGGCCTTTCCGAGAAGGAGCGGAGGATCGCGCTCACGACCGGGATCGGGGCCGGCATCGGGACGATCTTCAAGGCGCCTTTTGGCGGTGCCGTGCTCGCGGCTGAAGTCCTCTACACCCGGGATTTCGAATCCGATGCGATCATCCCGGCATTCCTTGCTTCGGTGATTGGCTATGCGATCTTCGGCTTTTTCGAGGGGTATGCCCCCATCTTCTCGCTTGGCGCCATTGCATGGACGGTCGCACAGATCCCGCTCTTTGCGCTCCTCGGCGTCTTCTGCGCCGCGTTCGGCCTGCTCTACATCTGGCTTTTTTACGGGAGCAGGGACGCATTTTCTGCATTCTTTACAAAGCATAATCTCCCGCTGTACCTCAAGCCGGTCTCGGGTGCGGTCATCCTCGGCACAATCGTCATTGCCCTTGCCCTTATCTCCCCGGATCTGGAAACGCTCGGCCTTGCCGCACTCGGGTCGAGCTACGGATTTGACCAGCTGATGTTCTATTCCATGCTCCCGCTTGTTGTCGTTCTGCTCCTGCCGTTTTTAAAGATCATTGCAACATCGCTCACGCTCGGCAGCGGAGGGAGCGGCGGCGTCTTTGCCCCGGGCCTGACTATCGGTGCCGCGGTCGGGGCATCGTTCGGCCTCATCCTCCACCTGTTCTTCCCGGCCTACGTTCCGCTGGAAACGATCCCGGTCTTTGTCGTTGTCGGGATGATAACCCTCTTTGGCGCTGTTGCAAATGCTCCTATCGCCGTTTTGATCATGGTCGTCGAGATGGTCGGGAGCATCACGATCCTGATCCCCGCAATGGCAGCAGTCGGGGTTTCGCACCTGATTAAAGGAGAAAAGACGATCTTCCGGCAGCAGGTGCCTACCAAGGCGCAGTCGGGTGCCCACCGGGGCGAGTACGACCGCGATGTTCTCTCGCGGCTCGCTGTTCGGGACGCGATGGTAAAAAAAGAGGCAGTCATCGCGTTCTCGCCCGGTGACGATCCGGCCGGCGTCCGGTACATGATTGCAGAGACCGGCCATACCGGTTTTCCCATAATCGAATCGGGAAAACTTGTCGGAATCATCACGCACCGCGACGTACAGGGAGCCGGGAAGACCCCGGGAGAATGCCCGGTCCTGCACCAGCTCATGACCACCCCCCCGGTCACCTTGCATCCCGGTGAGACACTTGAAGACGCCCTTTCCCTCATGGTGGGCCACGACATCGACCATCTCCCGGTCGTGCAGGACGGCACAACGGACGCGCTTGCCGGTTTTATCACCCGGACCGATATCCTGCGGGCCTATGCCCGGGAAAATCACTGTTCACCCTGTGAACCGGGGAAAAAACCCGGGGCGTAAAAAAAAGGGATTTTTACCCGGCTGTCGGGTCGTACTGGCACTCTTTTTCCTTGAAAAACCAGTTCCGGTAAATGATCGGCGTGATTATGGTGGTCAGCAGGCTCATGAGGACGAGCGCCACATAGAGCCCCTGGCCAATGATCCCGGCTTCGAGGCCGAGAAGGGCAACGATCATCGCAACCTCGCCCCGGGGTGCCATACCGAAACCCACGATGAGCGCATCCTTCCGGCACAGCCCCATGAGCCGGGCGGGAATGCCGCAGCCGACAACCTTTGTCGCGATGGCCATGATCGTGAGCGCGGCAAGGAACAGGAGGATCTCGGGGGTCAGCGCCCGGAGGTCGGCGAGCACCCCGAGCGAGACAAAGAAGATCGAGGCAAAGATAATCTGGAGGTACTCCGCCCCCTCCCGGAAGTTTTTGCTATGGGTAAGTTTCACACTCTCAAACGAGACCCCGGCAATGAACGCCCCGACAATGGCGGAGAGACCCACTACCTCAGCGCAAAGGGCATACAAAAACGCCATCATCATTGCGAAGATAAAAATAAAGTCCGGGAATTTTTTGCAAAAACCTGTAGTGTCGAGCCGTTCCACATATTTGCTTACCACAAGAATCCCAAACACCCCGCCGATCACAATGAATGCCACGGCCTTGAAGGCGACAAATGCAACCGCCCCGGCAGTTACCGTTCCGCTCACGGCATCGGTGCTGATGGCAAGGGCAAGGAGGCTGAGCACATCGTCGATGACTGCCGCGCCGATGATCGCCTTTGCGGCCTGGGTCTGAAGTTTCCCGAGCTCTTTTAGGACATTTGCCGTGATCGCGATACTTGTCGCGGTAAGCGCTGTCCCGACAAAGATCGCAGCCGCGGTGTCAAAGCCAAAGACGAGCGAGAGCCAGTACCCTCCGATCCACGGGACGATCACGCCGACTGCCGCTATCACGCCGTTCCGCAAAGAAAGGATCTCTTTTATGTTGAATTCGAGGCCAATGACAAAGAGAAGGATCACGGCACCGAGTTTTGCGAGACCCTCGACAAAGTCCGAGTACGTGATAAGGCCAAGTGCGCTCGGGCCGACAAGGAGCCCCACAAGGATGAGGCCGATGACGGCCGACTGGTTGATCCGCGACGCAACAAGGTATCCGCCGAGTGCGACAAAGAGGAGCAGGCTCATCTGGAATTCGGGCGAGGATAGGAGTGATTCCATCAAGGCAGGTACTAGGAGACCGCTCTACAAACCCTTTTTGCTCCTGTATTTACCCGTACCTGCAGGTGATAATGATGCGTTCGTGGTGTCAAAAAAAAGTCATTCACACACCGGGGCACGGGTGGAATATACCGGTATAACAGAGGCGTGAGGAATCGATCGCTGCTCTTTACCCTCGGTGTGTGGCTGCTGCTGTTTCGTGTTGCTCCCCGGCCTTCGTGGCCCCGGGGCAACTTATGAGGTCTGTGTGCATGTGTCCGGTTGGCATGTGCGTTCCAAAGGGACGATCACTCTATAGGTCCCGGGGTATTTTAATGTTTTTTATTGTACACACTCATAAAGTTAACTTAAAAAAATTTACTTGTGTCCGGGAATAGGTATGAGTACAGGTAAAAACGAAAATACCGTTTTTCCCGGGCACTGTCCGGAACGGGGATCAAAGAAAAAAGAAACTACGCCGGGTCTTATCCCAGCGCTGCCGTGATGCCGGCAATACCGGACTGGATGATCAAGGCGACTGCGATGATCACGCCGGCCATTTCGAGTGCAACTGCGACATTGCCTTTCTTGAGCTCCCCGAACTCTTCGAGCTCCCGGGTGAACCGGTCAAGGATATTGAGCGCAAGATAGATGGCACCTACCGCAAAGAGAACACCGAGCACCAGCTGGATGATTGCAACAACAATCACAGTGATCCCGTCGACGGAGGCAAACCCTAAGGTCGCCGCCTTGCTGATGCCGACAGAGATGCCGGCCACACCGGACTGGACCATAATACCGATCGCGATAAAGATCGCGGCGACGATGATCCCAAAGGCAACATTACCCTTCGCCAGTTCCTTCTGCTCGTCAACATCCCGGGTGATCTTGCCAAAGACCGAGAACCCGATATAGAGTGCGACCACCGCAAAGATGACGGCGATGATCAGCTGGACAATTCCGACAACTACCGTTATTGAGTTCATGTGCACGCCTCAAAAAAATTTTAAAAATTTACTGCTTCTTTACGACCACGGTGTCGATGATCTTGTCCATGATCGCTTCGCTGCGGTTCTTGAGCCCGAAGCCAACGATAATTGCGATTGCAGCGCCAAGACCAAGTCCGATACCCCAGGCAATCGGAGTAACAAACGTGTAGATGATGGTGAGGTCAAGCATCAGCTGCGAGAGCGCGAGGACGGCAATCACGAAGTACAGGAAGATCCTCATGAGGAAAAGGACCGGGTTAATGAGCTGGATGTCCTGCTTGGCGTAGTACTTCCCGAGGAAGTCGATGAAGTAATCGGAGAGCAGGAAACCGACGATGAGAATGATAACAAAGGCAACCACGTGCGGGATGTACTCGACGATCGTGGTCATGAGCTTGCTCATGTAGTCCATGTTGAGGATATCGACCGCTGCAAGGACTGCAATCAGGTACACGAAGATCCGAACGGCGATATCGCCGATGTATCCTACGGTGATCCCGGCACTTTTTACCGATCCGGAAAAGGAAGTCTCGTCTGCGACTTTCTCGACAAGGTGCTGTTCGCTGATCTTATCAAGGACGATCCGGACTGCCTTCCCGAGCAGGCGGCCGACAATCCAGCCGATGAGAAGGACAATAAGTGCGCCGATAATACTTGGCAGGTACGTTATGATAACGCCATACCACTGACTGGCAACATTAGTAAAGACAGAATCCATCTTGGTTTCCTCCACAAATTTCTAATTACGCTTACTATATAGTCTGTTTTTTGTAAATAAATTTTTTTGTTATTTATGATACATATTGGCAATTTTCAATAATTATAAATGTTGACCGGGTCTATTTAATATACACTAGGAACATGCCGCTGCCATGATGCACGATTACCAGCAGGAACTTGCCCAGATCAAAGATCTCCTCAAGGAAAATCCTGAAGGAATGAGCGTTACGGATATCGCAAAGGCGCTCAAGAAGAACAAGAATACCACCGGCCGCTACCTTGACATTCTCCTGATCTCCGGGCAGGTGGATATGCGGACCTATGGGATGGCCAAGGTCTTCACCCTCTCGCAGAGAGTCCCGCTTTCGGCAATGCTGAGCTGTTCAAAGGACATGATCATGGTCCTTGACAGCGATTCACGAATCATTGAGATCAATGATATGTTCCTCGAACTCCTGCACATCGGCCGTAAGGAAGCAACAGGAAAAAATATTGCATACTTAAAGTCACCCGATGTCGATGTCCACGAACTGGTAAATGCCCTTGCCGTCCGTTCTTCGGAGGAGACGGAGCGCACGCTCTCGTTCATGGTTAAAGGTGTGGGGGAACGTATCTTCAAGCAGAAATCCATCCCGACGGTCTTTGATGATGGCGCGAAAGGCTTTACACTGATTTTAACCGATGTCACCGGGGACATCCTGCGGGAGCGGGAGATCCGCGAGTGGGAGGAGCGGTTCCGGATGATGGCGGAGAACATCCGGGATGCCCTGCTCATCATCGAAAACGACAAGTGCACGTTCGTCAACCGCAGCCTGGCAGAGATCACCGGTTATACCTTCGAAGAGCTATGGGCAATGGACCTGCGGGCAATCATTGCCCCGGAAGACCAGAGCAAGATGGAGCCGTTCTTTTCCCACAACAAAAAGTCCGTGCCCGGCCCGGCACTCGCCGATCTCCAGTGCAAGATTTTGAGGAAGGACGGGGTGTACCGGGATGTCTTTATCCGGGTCACGAGTGCCCGGCATGGCGAGATCCTCTATCACTTCGTGATCCTCACCGATGTCACTGAACTCAGAACCAAGGATGCGGCGCTCGTTGCAAGCGAGCAGAGGTTCCGGATGATGGCAGACAATATCCAGGATGCAGTCGTAATCATTGAAAACGACCAGTTCGTATATGCGAACCGGCGCGTCTGTGAGATGTCGGGCTATACCTTTGAGGAACTCAGGCACAAGGATACAACAGCGCTCATCACTCCGGAGACCCGGCTGATGATGGACGAGCTGTACAGGAAGTCCATCGCCTGCACGGAACCGCCAGCGAAGTTCCAGAGCTGGATGTTGTGCAAGAACGGTGAGAAGCGATGCATCTATGGGCAGATCAATTCGGTCAGGCACGAAAAGACCGTGAGCACCTACATCACCATGACCGATGTGACTGCGTTTGCGCAAAGGGAGCAGGAACTCCGTGAGCAGATCGCAGTACTTGAGAAACGGCTGGAAAAAGCCTGATCTGTTTTTTCGTGGGATTTACCTGGAAGTCCGGGGATTTCTCCTGTCCGTTTATGCCGATGGCAGGGTCGGGGGCTTTCCGATATGTTAGTATAGGAAAAAAAGTGAGTTAGGGCTTTTTTGCGATTGTTTCGATGACTTTGTCCATGATGGCTTCGCTATGGCCCCTGAGCCCAAAGCCAACGAAAATTGCGATTGCTGCACCAAGTCCGAGACCCACGCCCCATGCAATCGGGGTAACAAACGTGTAGATGATGGTGAGGTCGAGCATCAGCTGGGAGAGACCGAGGATGGCGATCACAAAGTACAGGAAGATCCTTAAAATAAACAGGACTGGTGAGATAAGCGCTATCTCCTGGTTTGCATAATACCGGCCTAGGAAATCGATGAAATAATCTGCAAGGAGGAACCCTGCCGTGAGGATGATGACAAACGCCGCAACATGGGGAATGTACTCGATAATCGCAGTCATCAGCTGGCTGAGATACTCCATGTGGAGGAGGTCAACGGCCGCGAGAATTGCAATCAGGTATACGATGAGCCGGGTAAAGATGTCGCCGATGTACCCCACCGAGATGCCGGCGTTTTTTACCGAGCCACCGATTGCAGCAATGTCCGCGCCTTCCTTTACCACATGTTGCTCGCTGATCTTGTCAAGGATAAGCCGGACTGCTTTCCCGAGCAGGCGGCCGACAATCCAGCCAATTATAAGGATTACGATCGCTCCCAGGATGCCGGGGAGGTACGCGAGGATGGTTTCATACCATCGTGCGACCAGGTCTACAGGTACAGAATTCATATGCCGTCACTTCCAATGATAATTTTTAGGATTTAGTTTTATCTTTATTTAAAGGTTTCAGTTATTTATTATATACGTGGGTTACCCATCATAATTTTAAATTGTCTGTAACAGATTTCAGGAACTATATTTTACGTCCTCTGATGGGCCGCTACCGCATAAAGATATTATAATCATGTATATCCAATGAGAAAAACAACTTTATACTAAAATATCCAATAGTACCCAATCTCGTCATAATGAGGATTAGCATGGAATACCATACCGTTTTACCATCTTTTTCCGAACCGGTACCGCAGCCCGGTGCCGCATTTCGGGGTGCATCAGGGCGGGTCATCAGGACCGGTGTCCTAGTTGTACTTGTTCTGGCCTGCTTCATGATTGCCCCGGCACTTGCCGGCACGAAGTATATGGCCGGGAGCCCGGAACTGACTGCCCATATCACGGGTACGAACGAGTTCTCACCCGGTGATGACGTGAACCTTGTCATCGCGGTCGACAACACCGGCCTGAACCAGTACAAGATCGTTCAGTCCGGCCTCATCGACCGTGCAGACCAGTCGAATACGGCAAAGCAGCTCACGGCGACGTTAAGCGCCGGTGATGCGCCGATCGTAGTCAAGGCCGACCCGCAGGTATTGGGCGACCTTGCCGCGAGCAGCACGGCATCAGGGACGTACCACATCAAGGTAAGCCAGGACGCCGCATCGGGCACGTATGAACTGCCGCTGGTCCTGAATTACACGTACATGTACCAGGTCGAGCAGACCGGCACGGAAGTCCTGCAGTACCAGTACAAGAGCGTCAACCAGACCGTCACGCTGCCGATCCGGATCAAACCCGTCGTCCAGATCGCTGTTACGAATGTCTCGGCACAGGACCTCAATGCGGCAAATGAAGGGTACGTCACGTTTACGGTGAAGAACACCGGGTACGAGAACGGGACCAACGCAGCGGTAAGGATTGCGCAGAACGATGCAAGCCCGATCACACCGTCCGAGGGCAGTATGTATGTCGGCAATTTCCCGATCGGTGCAACGGCAGACTGCCGGTTCCGGGTAGCGGTCTCGAGCAATGCACAGGCAAAGACCTATCCGCTCGATGTGTACGTGAACTACAAGAACAGCGAGGGCGACATGGTCAACTCGAAGACCGAGACCATAGGGGTCCCGGTCGGGGGTAAGGTCGCATACAATGCAACCTCTGTGAAAACGACCGTTCCTTCAGGAGCGAAGTCGGTGATCGTTGTCCAGTACCAGAATACCGGCGGTGCTACTGCATATAATGCCCAGGCCCGGATCAGTGCGGTTGATCCGTTCACAAGCAACGACGATACAGCGTTCCTTGGTACGATGGCGCCCGGTGATGTGAAACAGGCGTCCTTCGAGGTCTCGGTCGATGCCGGTGCCACGGCGAAAAGCTACGGTCTTGATTCCGAAGTGATCTACCGCGATGCACTCAATAACCAGGTTACGACCGATCCGATGAAGGTTACGGTTACCGTCACTCCGGCGAAATCCATCGTGGACGTACTGGGTATGCCCGGCATTGCCGCGATCGTTATTATCGTTCTTGCCGCGCTCGGGTATTTTGTTTACACCCGTAAGTTCAAACCGCAGTAAGGCCGGAGATACTTCTCCGTTTTTTCTGGTAAACTACAGGCATACACGACTATGATCGACCAGATCTTTGATACCATAGCCCGGACGGTCAACCGCCGGCCGAAGCTGGTAATGGGCCTTATCGCGGTCGTCTTTGTCATTGCCCTGTTCGGCATGACGATGATCGTCATGGAGACCGGGAACGATACGTACCTGGACAGGAACTCCGTGGAAGGTATCGCCAACCACCAGTACACCAACACGTTTGCGGCGGACTCGCTGATTTTGATCGTCGAGACGAGCGATCCGACGAGTCCCGATGTCCTAAACTACATGGATCGGCTGGAAAGTAACATCCGGCAGCAGCAGCATATTGCGAATGCAGCAAGTGTTGTCGATACGCTCAAGCAGATGAACGGCGGTGTTCTGCCGCAGTCCAAAGGCGAGACCGATGCGTTAATCCAGCAGATTCCCGACGCCAGCCGTAAGATCCTTGTGCCTTCGAATGTGCTGACACTCATGCAGGTCAAGCTTGACGAAGGGATATCGGATGATACCAAGACCGCCGTGCTCAACAATGTCCAGTCGCTCGTGGATGCATCCGACCCGCCAACCGGCGTCAAGGTCTCTGTTTCGGGCAGCCCGGCATTCTCCGCCCAGATGAAGACAGAGATGAGCTCCCAGATGGGAGTCCTGATCGGCGCTGCCATGATCCTGATGGTCCTTGTGATGGGCCTTCTCTTCTCCTATGTCAGCCACCGGTTCCTCCCGGTCGTGTTCGTGGGACTCGGGTTGTCGTCAGCTCTGGGGATGATGGGTCTTGCCGGCATCAAGCTCAACATGGCGGTGATGGGAGCATTCCCGGTCATGATCGGTCTTGGGATTGATTATGCGATCCAGTTCCATGCACGCCTTGACGAGGAGTCACGCAAAGGCTCGCTTGACGATGCAGTCTACATGACGATCACCCGCACCGGCCCTGCCGTAATGTACGCAATGCTTGCCACTTCTCTTGGTTTTGCAGCCATGTTCATCTCGACCGTGCCGATGGTACGGTCGTTTGGCCTTGTCGCCATGATCGGGATCATGTGCTGCTATGTTGTCTCGCTTGTCGGGATCCCGGCAATCGCCCACATCATCCACTATACCCCCAAGCAGAAAGCTCCCGAAGTCTGTTACGCTACCGGGACAGACGCCTGCAATACGCTCCCGCCAAAGAAAAGCGGCTGGTCCTATGGCCAATTCCTCACCAGCACTTCTGTTAAAATCGCGAAAAACCCTGTACCGGTCCTTATCGTGGCCGCACTGATTGCGGTCATCGGGTTCCAGCTTGATCCCTTGATCCCGATCGAAGCAAACGAGAACAATTTCGTGCCAAGCGACATGCCGGCAAAAATCCAGATGGACAAGGTCACAAGAGTCCTGGGTGCAACGAGCACCGCCGACTTCTATGTCCAGGGTGCCCGTGTCACCGATCTCGATACGATACGATGGCTTAACGATTTCCAGAATTACGAACTCTCAAAACATTCCGAACTGACCTCGGCAACGAGCATCGCAACCTATGTTCTGGCATATAACGGAGGGAAGATGCCCGAGACCCAGGGACAGCTCGATGCGGTGCTCGCAACCATCCCCTCGGCCGTAAAGGATCAGTACGTCAGCGGGTCCCTCCGCGGTGTTGTGAAGTTTGGCACTATCGATATGGAGATCCCCACCGAGCGCGACCTCAAGGATCAGATGGAGAAAGATATTGCCTTCTTCCAGACTCCGCCAGGTATCACTATCCAGCCGGTTGGCAGCTTTGATATCTTCACGACACTGATTGGCGGACTCTCCGAGTCCAAAGAGGCCATGACGTACCTTGGCTTCGCGTTCATCTTTGTGTTCCTTGCTCTTGTCTATCGTCACATTCACGCAGTCTCACCGCTCATCCCCATCGTGATGATCGTTGGATGGAACGCTGTTGCAATGTACATCCTCGGGATCTCCTATTCCCCGCTCACTGCAACCCTCGGCTCGATGACGATAGGTGTGGCAGCGGAATACACGATCCTTGTGATGGAGCGCTATTCAGAAGAGGAGGAGCGCCTTCACGACCCCATCGCAGCAATCCAGGAAAGCGTGAACAGGATCGGGACTGCGATAACGGTGTCGGGCCTTGCGACATTCTTCGGGTTCTCGGCGCTCTGCCTCTCCAGTTTCCCGATTATGAGCAACTTCGGTACCACAACGCTGATCGCTGTCGGGTTTTCCCTTGTCGGCGCCATCTTTGTCATGCCGGCGGTACTTTCCCTCATCGGGCAGTTTACCGAATGGCTGGACAAGAGGAAGGGTACGACCTGTGCAGCGCCCGCAGAACTACACCAACCGGGGATCCCCGGTTCGCCACATGAATATGTTGCAGAAGGTAATTCCTATGAAAACAACCACTAACCTTGCCCTGATCCTTATCGTGGGGCTCGCTCTCTGCGTAACCCCAGCGCTGTGCGTCACGAAGTATGTGGGCGCGAGCCCGTCAATAACGGCGTATGTCGGGGGCACGAATGAATTCTCGCCCGGCCAGGATGCAACGATCACGGTTGTCCTGCAAAACGGCGGCACGAACTGGCTGTCATTCACGAATCGCGGCACGATAGCGC